>OGCI01000998.1_pt1 | contig 26896 bp, 31 predicted proteins | sample 1570021 | NCBI WGS metagenome assembly OGCI01 (sample SAMN06264664, study PRJEB24512) | hot springs metagenome | isolation source: Hot spring water | place: South Africa: Tshipise | collected 2015-06-21 | reverse complement strand
GGGGTACCGTAGGTGTAAAACGACTCAGGCATGCTCGAGGCCCCCAGCCAGACCGAGCTGGCGTAAAGGTCGGCCTCGTGGGAGACATCCCAGACCACGGTCTGCCAGGTGGGGTCGAATATCAGGTAGCCTGCGTCGCCCCACAGCTCGATCCGGTTCCCCCCCGGCTCGTAGACGTAGAGGAACATGGCCTGGGTGGTGCCGTGTTTGCCGGGGCCGGCCTCCACGTGCACCCCCCAGTCGCGGCAGAGGTCAGCCAGGTCGTAGCAGTGCTGGGGGTAGCCGTACCAGTAGGCCAGGTGGTGCAGCCGGTTGCCCCGCCCGGTGCCGTCGCGCATCACCGCGATCTCGTGCACCAGTGGGCTCACGCTGAGCCAGGAGCCCACCTTACGCCCGTCGTGGCCAATTTTGGTCTCCCGCAGACGGAAGCCCAGGTGCTCCTGCAGGAAGGCCTCGTGGGTTTCCACATCGCTCACGAAGCAGTTGATGTGGTCTAGCCGGCGCACCGGTACCCCGCGGTAGGGCCGGCGTTGGGGCCGGTTTTTGAGGGGGCTTTTCTGGGCCTCGGGGGCCTGATAGTAGGCCAGATCCCAGACCAGCTCCATCGGGTGGCCATCGGGCATGCGGAAGCGGTAGGCCTGTCCGGTGGCGTACTCCCCTTCCCGCCAGCCTAGGCCGTAGCCGGCAGCCTCTAAGCGTTGGGCGGTGGCCTCGAGGGCCTCCGGGCTGCTGGCCCGCCAGGCGGCGTGGGCCAGGCCGGCCTCCCTGGCCTCAGTCAGGGCCAAAGTCCACTCGTACCAGTCCTCGTAGGCCCTAAGGTAGACGGTCTGGCCTTCACGGCGAGCCTCGCTCATGCCCAAAAGCTGGGTGAAGAACCACAGGCTGCCCTCGGGGTTGGGGGTGAAAAGCTCCACGTGGGCCAGCTGGGTAACCGCAGGCGGGTTCATCGGGCCACCTCCTCGAGCCGGCCTTCGCGCTCGAGCCGGGCTACCTCCTGGATCACCTCGGCCCCCCGGTTGGCCGCCGGCAGGCCCCGGAAGAGAAAGGCCAGCCCCACCACCGCGGAAAGCTCCTCGTAGCTGGCCCCGGCCCGCCGGGCGGCGATGGCGTGCAGCCGGGCGGCGTCGGAGAGGTCCATCAGCAGCATCCCGAAGAGCAAGAGCTGGGCGGTTTTGACGTCGAAGCAAGAGGGGTACATCAGCCGGGCCCGCAAGGCCTCCTGGAGGCGAAGGGTCTCGGGGTCCAGACGGGCCAGAAGGTCGGTGCGGGCCTCGATGCGGGGGGGCACGAAGCCAATGAGCTCGCGGTAGCGCTGGCGCAGGGCCTCGAGCTCCGGAGCCTCCATGGCGTAATCGGGCAGGGGCTGGTTCATCTATATGCCTCCGTAGAAAACGACTGGTTGCCTTGTGCTAGTTGCTAACTTAGGCGAGGGGAGGCCGGGGGGCAAGCCGAGTGTTCGATATAGCTGAACACTGCGGGCGGCTTTTCTGAAAAGCGGCCCAAGCTGCCTATGCAAGCGGAAAAAATCCATCTTCATGGCTGTTTATAGGACGCTTTGTAGTTTACACTATCTCCGTCAATATTGTCAACAATATTTCCGGCAATATCCCGCAGCCAGTTGGAACTGGCCCGGGCCATGTGCGGGGTCAGGCCCAGCTCCTCGAGCATGGTCGCGGCGGCTTTCATCTCCTCCCACCTTCGCCGGGCGTGGCGCTGGCTGCCCTCGATCAGCCGGTCGATGAGGGCGGCGTTGGCTTCCTCCAGGCTTTGGGCGATGTTCTGCCGGGTCTCGGCCTCGAGGCCCAGCCGACGGGCGGCCTCGAGGGCTTCCCCGACCGCAGCGGCCAGCCCCTTGAAGAAGACGCTGCGCACCAGCTTGCGGGCGGCGGCTGCCCCGGGCTGCTGGCCCACCACCTGGAGGGGCATCCCCAGGGGAGCGAAAACAGCCGCGAAGGCCTCGGCCCCGCGGCCCGCGGCCAAGGCCGGGGTACGCAGTCCCTTGCCGGGTACCGGGCTCATCAGGGCCACATCGGCGAATAGGGCCCCAGTAGGCTCCACCACCTCAGCAAGCTGCTGTTTGAGCCGCGGGGCGGCGGTGTTGAGGTCGGCGAAGAGCTGGCCAGACTGCAAAGCAGGGGCCAGGGTCTGGGCCACCTCCAGGGCCACCCGGGCCCAGTTTACGCTGAGGATGACCTGGGCTCCCTGGATGGCCTCGAGCTCGCTCCCCACCCGTTCCACCCCGGCCGCGCTGCGCTGGGGGATGGGGTCGTACCCCCGCACCCTGAGGCCCAGGGCCGCCAGGTCGGCAGCCAGGGCGCTGCCGGCCTCACCCAGTCCCAGCACCGCCACGGTAGGCTTCATGGCCTGAGCTCCTCCTCAACCAGCCCTCGCAGGCCGTAGCGGTCGATGGAGAGCACCCCCTGGCGGTATTCCTCCCGCAGCCCTTCCTCTCGCCGGGCCCGCTCCAGGGCCGCTTGCAGCACCGCTGGGGCGCGTTCGGCGGGAATAGCCACCGCTCCGTCGGCGTCCAGCACCACAATATCGCCGTTGCGGATAACGGCGCCGCCCACCTCGAGGGCCACCCCCAGCCGGCCTGGGGTTTTGCGCTCGGCCCCTCGAGCCCGGATGTAGCGGGCCCAGACCGGCACCCCCAGGGCGGCCAGCTCCTCGGCGTCGCGCACCGCTGCGTCTACCAGCAGCCCTGCCACCCCCCGGGCCTTGGCCTGGGTGGCCAGGAGCTCCCCCACCAGGGCCACCGGTTCGGGCTGGGGCATGCCGATCACCAGCACCTCGCCGGGCTGGGCCACGGCCATGACCGCATGCACCATCAGGTTATCCCCCTGGGCACACAGCACCGTGCGGGCCGGGCCGGCCACCCGGCTATGGGGGGTGAGCTGGATCAGGGGCAGGTCTACCAGGCCTTCCCGTCCGCTGGCCTCGTAAACGGTAGCTACCCCTAGCTGGGCTAGGGTGTGCAGCGCTTCTGCGGTCATGCCTCACCTCCAAAAAGAGCCTTCAGGTCGTGCACCACCTGGGGCAGCACCCGCTGGAAGGCCTCGGCCCGCTCGATGCCCTTGTGGCCGCGGATGCGCCGGGCATGGTTGGCCCGGTGGGCGGCCCGCTCGGCGTAGTACTGCTGCAAGTAGGCCTGCGCGGCCATGGCGGCCATGGCCTGCTGTTTTTGCGGCCAGACCGGGGTGATGTCCACGAAAACGTTGGGCACAAAGGCGCACAGCTCGGGCTGGTGGGGCTCAAACAGCCAGAACTCCGGGGGACGCACCGTGCGGAAGGCGCTGGCCACCCCGGCCCCGGTGGCCAGCTGCCGGGCTTTCTCGGTCAGGGTGTAGGCCTCGGGATGGTCGGGGTTGAAGGGGTCCTGGGGGGTGTGGGTGACCAGGAGATCGGGGGCGGTTTCCACGATGATCGCCACCAGCCGCTCCAGCGCGGCCGGGCCGGGGCGCAGCGGGTAGTCGCCCAGATCGAGGCACTCGAAGGAGGCCGCCAGGGCCACAGCGGCCTGGCTGGCCTCCCGGTGGCGGATGGCCTTGACCCGCTCCACGGTCTGGCCGGGTTCTTTCCACAACTCCCCCGACTCCCCCCGCTCCCCGTAGCTCAGGGCCACCACCCGGGCCTGGCCCCCCTCGGCGGTGAAGCGGGCGATGAGCCCTCCGGCCCGCCAGACGAAGTCGGCGGCGTGGGCACTGACCACCAGCAGCCGTTTCACGCCGTACCTCCCCGGGCCAGGCGGCGGGGGTTGTCTACGGCTAAGGTGCGCACCTCCTCGGGGGTGAAGCCCGCCTGGAGCAGCCGGTCGGCGAAGAGGGCCAGGCCGTCCTCCACCGGGGGGTTCTGCGGCTGGCCCAGGTCGGTGGAGAGGAAGTTCTGGGCCACCCCGGTCTCGCGGATGCCTTCAAAAAGGCGTTCCCAGGGCACCTTTTCGCTGTAAGAAGGAGCGAAGCAGCGCTCGAGGAAGGCCCCTTGCCGGGCCAGGTAGCGCTGCTCGTCTAAGGGAAGGTCCTGGGTGGGGTAGTCGGGGTGGGTGATGACCACCTGCCCTACCCCTTCCTCCCGGGCGGCTTCAAAAAGGGCCAGGATCTCCGCCCGCCCCAGGTGGCCGGTGGCCAGCACCAGCCGGTGCCGGGCCACCACCCGCAGCACCTGGCGCACCTCGGGGCGGACCCGCCCCCCCTCCAGAACCCCCAGCGGGGGCTGGGCTAAGCCAGCCTGGTGTAGCTCGAGCTGGAGCTTGGCCCACAGGGGCAGTTTGCGGCCCGGACTGGCCTGGGCCTCGTGGGCCTCGTTGGCCGCGTCCACGGTTGGCATCCAGATAAAGCGGGCCCCGCTGCGGGCGGCCAGCTCCACCGCCAGGGGGTTGAGGCCGCCTACCGCGTGGTTGAGCACCAAAGCCCCCAGCGCCTCCACCCCAGGCACCGCCTTGCGCACCACCGCGGCCCGTTCGGCGGTGGGGAAGTAGTGCGATTTGAGCACGAAGCCGGCCAGGCTCCGCTCGGCAAAGCGCCGGGCCAGCTCGAGGTCGCCGATGCGCCGGGGAATCACGTCGGGTTCTACGTGCACGTGCAGGTCAAAGGCTCCGCGTACCAGGGCCAGGGCTTGGGCAGAGGGGGGAGGGGATGCGTTCATGCGGGGCCTCCGGAGGGTTTTGAGCCTTTGACCTGGCGCAGGGCCTCGGCCACCTGGGTGAGGTGGACGAGCATGGCCTGGGCCGCGCCGGCCTCGTCGTGGGCGGCTACGGCCTCCAGGATGCGCCGGTGCTCCTCGAGCGAACGGGCCGCCCGGCCTGGCAGGAGCACGGTGCGAAACTGGTGCCGCACGTTCTGGGCCTGCAGGCTCTCGATGAGCCGGGCAGCGGTCTTATGGCGGGAGATGCGCAGAAGGGCTTGGTGGAACTGGCTGTTGAGTTCCGAGACCCCCAGCAGATCACCGGCTTCACGTCGCTGGCGCATCTCTTCCAGTAGCCTTTTTAGCCCGACTACCTCCTCTGGGGTGATGTACCGGGCGGCGTAGCGCACCGCCAGGCTCTCCAAAGCAGCGCGGGCCTCGAGGATCTCCACCGCCTCGGCCTCGTCCACCAGGCGTACCCGTGCCCCCCGGTAGGGCTCGCTCTCTACCAGGCCTTCTTGTTCCAGCCGGGCCAGCGCGGTGCGCACCGCGGCCCGGCCTAGCTCGAAGCGGCGGGCCAGCTCGAGCTCCACCAGCCGTTCGTTGGGCAGCAGCTCGCCTTCCAGAATTGCTTTACGCAAGCGGGTGTAGGCGTCTTGGGCTTCGGTGGTTTTCATATCGCTAGGGTGAATCGGGGGGCTTATACCGGTGGGGTGCCGTAGGTGTGGAACGACTCGATGGTCTTGAGGCCCCAGGCCTGGCCGCGCTTGCGCTCCTCCTCGTTCCAGACGATGGGCTGCCAGTCGGGGGCAAGGAGCAGGCGGGCCCCGGGGTTGCAGACCTCAAAGCGGTTGCCCCCCGGCTCATACACATAGAGGAAAAAGGTCTGCTGGATGGCGTGCTTGTGGGGGCCGGTCTCAATGTAGACCCCGTGCTCGAGGCAGATGTCCGCTGCCCTTAGCACCTCCTCGCGGCTGTCCACCGCGTAGGTCAGGTGGTGGAAGCGGCCTCTGGCCCCGGTGTGGTCCAGGGTCATGGCCAGCTCGTAGGTCTTGTTGTTGGGGGTGAGCCAGGCCCCCTGTTCGCTGCCGTCGCGGAAGACGATCTGTTCGCTGAGGCGCAGCCCCAGGTACTCCTGGTAGAAGCGGCGGTTGGTGGCCACGTCCGAGACCAGCAGGTTGAGGTGGTCGAGGCGGCGCAGGTTGGCCCCTTTGGCGGGGAAGCGCGAGGCCTGGTTTTTCAGGGCGGGGCGGCTGCGCTCGTCGGGGCGGAACCACTCGGTCTCGTAGTAGAGCTCGATCAGGTGCCCATCGGGATCGGTAAAGCGGTAGGCCGGGCCGTGGCCGGGCTCCCCTTCATGCCAGCCCAGGCCCCACCCGGAGGCCTCCAGGGCGGCCACCCGCCGGGCCAGGGCCTCGGGGCCCTGGGCCCGAAAGGCCAGGTGGCCCAGGCCGGGCTGGGGGGCCGCGGTGAGCTTGAGGGTGTGGTGTTCGTAGTCGTCCCAGCCGCGCAGGTAAACCGAGTCGCCACGGCGGGCGCTGACGTAGAGGCCCATGACCTCGGTGAAGAAGCAGAGGCTCTCCTCGAGCCGGGGGGTGAGGAGCTCTGCGTGGGCCAGATGGGCAACATCGCACCAGGGGCTGTCTTGCATGGACTTTTGAACTCCTTTCACCTCGAAGCTACACTATCATCTACAAGATTGTCAACAATATAAAACGGAATCCCCGTTCGGTATATTGGAACAACCCCCTCCAGTTCACCGGCCCCACCGACTAGCCTAGGAGGTAAGGCCCATGCTCGGAACGATCCGAAAGGTTGGAGAAGTGTTGGAGCTGTTCACCCAGGAACAGCCGGAATGGGGCGTGAGCGAGGTGGCCCAGGCCCTGGGCCTACCCAAGTCCAGCGCCCATGCCCTGCTGGCCACCCTAACCCAGATAGGCCTTTTGCACAAAACCCCAGAGGGGCGCTACCGGCTGGGCTGGCGGGTGCTGGCTTTGAGCCAGGTGCTGCTCAGCGCCAATGCCTGGCGCCTGGAGGCCCGGCGGGCTATGGAGCGGCTGGTGGCCTGCTACGGTGAGACCACCCACCTGGCCACCTTGGAGGCCGGGCGGGTGGTGTATGTGGACAAGCTCGAGGGCACCCGGGCGGTGCGGGTCAACCTCACCCGGATAGGGGCGGAGCTGTACGCCCACTGCAGCGGGGTAGGCAAGGTGCTGCTGGCCTTCCGGCCCTGGCCGGAGGTCGAGCGGATCGTGGCCGAGAAGGGCCTGCCGGCCCTGACTCCCAACACCATCACCACCCCGGACGAGCTCAAAACCGAGCTTTTGCGGGTGCGCGAGCGGGGCTGCGCCTACGATATTGAGGAGGCCATGCCCGAGCTGTGCTGCGTGGCCGCGCCCATCCGCGACTACACCGGGGAGGTTGTGGCGGCCCTCAGCCTCTCGGTGCCCTTCTACCGCTTCCGCGAGCGCAAAGAGGCCTACCGCGAGGCGGTCTTGCAGGCCGCTGCGGAGGTCTCCGAGCGGCTGGGCTTTGTGGAGGAGGTGGCATGGAAAAAGTCAAGGTAGCCATCCTGGGCTCGGGCAATATCGGCACCGACCTGATGTACAAGCTCCTGAAGGCACCGGGCTTGATGGAGCTGGTGGCTTTGGTGGGCATCGACCCAGGCTCGGAGGGCCTGGCCCGGGCCCGGGCGCTGGGCCTGGAGGCCAGTGCGGAAGGGATCGACTACATCCTGGCCCGGCCAGAGATCCGGCTGGTCTTCGATGCCACCAGCGCCAAGGCCCATGTCCGCCACGCCAAGCTTCTCAAAGAGGCGGGAAAGATCGCCATCGACCTGACCCCCGCGGCCCGGGGACCTTACGTGGTGCCCCCGGTGAACCTGGGGGCGCACCTGGACGCCTTCAACGTCAACCTCATCACCTGTGGGGGCCAGGCCACCATCCCCCTGGTCTACGCGGTGCACCGGGTGGTCCCGGTACGCTACGCCGAGATGGTCTCTACCGTAGCCTCCAGGAGCGCCGGCCCCGGGACCCGGCAGAACATCGACGAGTTCACCTTCACCACCGCCCGGGGCCTCGAGGCCATCGGCGGGGCCAGGCTGGGTAAGGCCATCATCATCCTCAACCCCGCCGATCCGCCCATCCTCATGACCAACACCGTACGGGCCATCCCTTCAGAGGAGGAGTTTGACCGCGAGGCGGTGGTGGCCTCGGTGCGCCGGATGGAGGCCGAGGTCCAGGCCTACGTGCCGGGCTACCGGCTCAAGGCCGACCCCGTCTTTGAGCGCCTGCCCACCCCCTGGGGGGAGCGCACGGTGGTCTCGATGCTCCTCGAGGTGGAGGGGGCGGGGGACTACCTGCCCAGGTACGCCGGGAACCTCGACATCATGACCGCCTCGGCCCGGCGGGTAGGGGAGCTCTTTGCCCAGAAGCTGCTGGGGGTGGCGGCATGAGCTGGAATCTCGAGAACGCCAAGCCTCCGGTAGTGGTGGATACCACTTTGCGCGATGGTTCCCATGCCCACCGCCACCAGTACACCCGGGAGGAGGTGCGGGCCATCGCCCAGGCCCTGGACGAGGGAGGGGTGTACGCCCTCGAGGTCTCCCACGGGGATGGCCTGGGGGGTAGCTCCATCCAGTACGGCTTTTCTTGGGTAAGCGAGATGGAGCTCATCGCCGAGGCCCGCGCCGCGGTCAAGCGGGCCAAGGTGGCGGCCCTGCTGCTTCCCGGCATCGGGACCCGCAAGGAGCTTAAAGAGGCCGTAGAGGCCGGGATCCAGATGGTGCGCATCGCCACCCAGTGCACCGAGGCGGACATCTCCGAGCAGCACTTCGGCATGGCCAAGGAGATGGGCCTCGAGGCGGTGGGCTTCCTGATGATGAGCCACATGCGCCCCCCGGGGTTCCTGGCCGAGCAGGCCCGGCTCATGGAGTCCTACGGGGCGGATGTGGTCTATATCGTGGACTCCGCCGGGGCCATGCTGCCCGAGGACGCCTACCGGCGGGTCCGGGCCCTCAAGGAAGCCCTCTCCCGGGCCAGAGTGGGCTTCCATGCCCACAACAACCTGGGCCTGGCCATCGGGAACACCCTGGCCGCTTTGGCTGCCGGGGCGGACTGGGTGGACGGCACCCTCAGGGGCTACGGGGCCGGGGCGGGCAACGCCGCCACCGAGGTTCTGGCCGCAGTGCTGGACCGGCTGGGCTTGGCCGGGGAGCTGGCGGTCTTCCGCCTGCTGGAGACGGCCGAAAACGTGCTCCGGCCCATCCAGCACTTCCAGCCCTTCCCCGACCGCGACGCCATCGCCATCGGGTACGCTGGGGTCTACTCCACCTTTCTGCTCCATGCCAAGCGGATCGGGGTGGAGCTGGGGGTAGATCCTTTGGAGATTCTCCTCGAGCTGGGCCGGCGCCAGGCCGTGGCCGGCCAGGAAGACTGGATCCTGCGGGTAGCCTTGGAACTCAAGGAGAAGCAGGCCGTTGCCCTGGAGTAAGTATGCTGGTGATGAAGCTGACCCTACTGGAAGGACGCAGCAAGGAACAAAAGCAGATCCTGGCCCGGAGGCTCACCCAGGCCGCCGCCCGGCACCTGGGCGAACGGGCCGAGACCATCCGGCTGATCCTATACGAGGTACCCCGGGCCCACTGGATGGTGGGCGGGGTCTCCCTGGAGGAGCCAGATGGACGCTGAGGTGCTGAAGGCCGCGGTCCAGGAGGCCCGCACCGCCCACCAGCCCCGCCCCGGCCAGCAGGACTGGGGGGTAGGGCTGCCGCAGGCCTACGCCATCCAGGCTGCCCTCTTCCCGGGCCCCCTCAAGGGGTACAAGCTGGGCCTGGTCTCCCCGGCCAAGCAGGCCCAGATGGGCCTGGCCTCGCCCATCTGGGGGCGTGTGCATCCGGGGATGCTCTTGGAAGAAGAGGTGGTCCTGGCTAGGTATGTCCAGCCCCGCCTCGAGCCCGAGCTGGCGGTGGTGCTGCGCCACCCCCTGCCCCCTGGGGCCAGCCTGGGCCAGGCCGCCCGGGCGGTGGGCGGATTCTTCCTGGCGGTGGACGTGCTGGACTCCATCTGGGCCGACTACCGCTTTAGCGCGGCGGAGGTGGTGGCCGACAACACCTCCGGCGGGGGGTTTTTGCTGGGCCGCACCCTTTTGCAAGCCCCTCCTAGGGGGGAGTTGCGCCTGTATCTAAATGGCGAGCTGCTGGCCCAAGGGCCCGTGGAGGCCCTGGGCGACCCCTATGCCCAGCTGGCCTGGCTGGCCGGTGAGGTAGGGGGGCTGGAGGCTGGTCAACTGATCTTTTTAGGCTCCCCGGCCCCGGCCCAGCCGGCCCGGCCAGGGGTGCTGGAGGTGTGGAGCCAGGCGGGCCTTCTTCTGGCCCGCATCAAGGAGGTATGAGGATGCCCAAGACGCAAAGCCATCTGGAGGCTCAGCTCGAGGCTTTAGGCTTTCCCTTTGCGCTGCCCCTGGAGGCCCCCCACTACATCGACGGGGCCTTCGTCAAGAGCGGAACACCCTTCCCCATCGTCTATCCGGCCACCGGCGAGGCCATCGGCCAGGCTTATGAAGGCCAGGCCGAGGAGGTAGACCGGGCGGTGCAGGCCGCTGCGCGGGCCTTCCGCGGGTGGAGCCGCCTGGCCCCCAGCGAGCGCCGGCGCTACCTTAGGGCTTTTGCCGCCAAGGTGCGGGAGTATAAGCCGGTTTTTGAGGTGGTAGAGAGCCTCGATGTGGGCCGGCCCATCCGGGAAAACCGGCAGGGTTATGTGGAGCGGATGGCCCACAACCTGGAGTTCTTCGCCGATTTTGCCGTGACCCATGGCTCTGAGGCCTACCCCATGGAGAACGGCTACTGGAACGTGGTGCAGCGCTTCCCGGTGGGGGTGGGGGCCCTGATTACCCCCTGGAACATGCCTAGCATGCTGGCCACCTGGAAGATCGGCCCCACCCTGGCCTTCGGCAACACCGCGGTGCTCAAGCCGGCCGAGCTGACCCCGCTGGGGGCCTGGCTGCTGGCCCGCTGCGCCCACGAGGCGGGCCTGCCCCCGGGGGTCTTCAACGTGGTGCAGGGCTTCGGGCCTAACTCCGCCGGGGAGTACCTCACCCGCCACCCCGAGGTGCGGCTCATCTCCTTCACCGGGGAGACCACCACCGGCAAGATCATCCTCAAGAATGCCGCCGACAGCCTCAAGCGGGTCTCGGCGGAGCTGGGGGGCAAGGCGGCCAACATCGTCTTCAAGAGCGCCGACCTCGAGCGGGCGGTGGCGGTCACCCTGCGGGCCTCCTTCTTCAACCAAGGCGAGGTCTGCCTGGCGGGCTCGAGGCTCCTGGTAGAGCGGCCCATCTACCAGGCCTTCCTGGAGAAGCTGGTGGCCGCGGTCAAGGCCCTCGAGCCCGGCGACCCCTTGGACGAGGCCACCACCCTGGGGGCCCTGATCGCCGAGGAGCACCTGCAAAAGGTCCAGGGCTACATCGACTGGGCCCGGGCCCATGCCGAGGTTCTCACCGGTGGGAGACAGCCCGAGCTGCCCCCGCCCTTCGACCGGGGTTACTTCCTGGAGCCTACCGTGATTGCAGGCGTAAAGCCCACGGACAAGGTCTGCCAGGAGGAGATCTTCGGCCCGGTGGTGGCGGTGCTGCCCTTCGATACCGAGGAGGAGGCCATCGCCATCGCCAACGGGGTGCCCTACGGGCTCAACGCGGTGGTGCAGAGCCGGGACGTGGGCCAGGTACTCCGGGTCTCCAGCGCCCTCGAGGTGGGCACGGTCTGGGTCAACGACTGGTTCGTGCGCGACCTCCGGGTGCCTTTTGGCGGGGCCAAGCAGTCGGGCCTGGGCCGGGAAGGCGGCCACTACGGCTACGAGTTCTACTACGAGACCAAAAACGTATGCATCGCGAACGTATAGAGACCTGGGCCCAGGCCCTGGACCGGGCCTACCTGGAGGGCCGGCCCATCCCCCCCCTTTCCGAGGAGGGCCTGGTTGGTCTAGAGGCTGCTTATGCCGTACAACGGCACTGGCGGGAGCGGATGGCGGCCCGCGGCGAGCGGAGGGTGGGGCGGAAGATCGGCCTTACTGCCAGGGCGGTGCAGCAGCAGTTCGGGGTGGATCAGCCGGACTTCGGCAGCATCTGGGCCAGCCGCCAGTTCGTGGCCGCAGGGGGCCGGGCCGAGCTGCCCTATGGGCTCTTCCTCCAGCCTAGGGTCGAGGGAGAGCTGGCCTTTTTGCTGGGCCAGCCCCTCTGGGGCCCCCACCTCACCCCCCAGGAGGTGCTGGCCGCCACCGAGGCGGTGGCCTACGCCTTCGAGATCGTGGACTCTCGCATCGCCGACTGGCGCATCCGGATCGAGGACACTGTGGCCGACAACGCCTCCTTTGGGGCCCTGGTCCTGGGGCCCTGGCAGAAGGAGCTTCTGGCTGAGCCCTTGCATACCCTGGGCATGGCCCTATACAAGGACGGGGCCTTGGTGGCCCAAGGAGCCGGAGCGGCCTGCCTGGAGCACCCGGCCCGGGCGGTGGCCTGGCTGGCCAACAAGCTGGCCGGGTTTGGGGAGGGGCTGGAGGCGGGGGAGGTGGTGCTCTCGGGCTCCTGGATCCCGGTGCAGCCGGCAGCGCCGGGGGCGCTCTTCGTCCTCGAGGCCGCTGGGGCTCCCCCCCTGAGCTTGAGGTTCACATAGGAGACTACCCATGCCGCTTTTGGAAGTCTTGCTCCGCACCCCCACCCCGCCCAGCCCAGAGGCCCGCCAGGCCTTCCTCGAGGAGGTGCGCCGGATCTTCGCCGAGGAGCTGGGCACCCCGCCCGAGCGGCTTATGGTCTGGCTCGAGGTTCAGCCTGCTTCCCCGGCTGAGGAGCGGGCTAAAGCTCCAGCAGATACAGGTTGACCTGCCCTCCAGCATCGGAGGCATAAAGGATGTGCCGGCCATCCCAGCAAAAAGTGGGGTGGCAGTGGCTGGCCTGGGTGTACCAGGAGGTGCCATGGTAGGCCAGCACCTCTAGCTGGGGTGGGTCTTGGCGTAGGTCGATCAGCACCAGCCGGTCGGCCTCGTCGCCCACCAGCAGGGTGTGGTCGGGATTGGCGTGGTAGTGATTGCAGTAATAGGGCATTGAGTAGCGCTGCAGTAAGCGGCCCTCCACATCCAGGAAGCCCAAGTAGGGCTGAAAAGCGGAGGCCTCCGGGGGGTGTACGGTGGCCTGGGTACGCTCGCGGGTGATGGTACCGTCATGGTTAGGGCCGCGGTTGTCGAAGAAGATTAAGCCGTCCTGGGTCCAAAACTCGTGGCCCACGCTGTCTTGTTCTTCCTGGCGAAAGAGGGGATGTACCCGGCGACTGGCTAGGTCCAGCAGCCAGATACGCTGGGTGACCAGGTGCCAAGGCCCCTCGTGGCAGAACATGGCCAGGCTGGGGTCGTGGGGGGCGAACTGGAAGTGGCCTAGCCAGCAGGTGTCGCGGTGTACGTCAAACCACTCCGAGCCATCGATGCGGGCCAGGGTAACACGTCCATCTTTGATCTGGTAGTAGTTCTCCTTGAAGCCCCCGTAGTTCACATTGGTGTTTTCTGTCTGGACCCGCTCGTTGCGCACGAACCCGACGTAGCGCAGATTGGGGCTGATGGAAGGGGAGTACAGTTTGAACTGCCCTGTGTCTTCGTAGAGGGTACGGGTCTCGCCGGTCTGGGTGTCGAGCAGCCTGAGTTGCCGCCCGCACAGATAGGCGATGTAGCGGCCATCGGGGGTCTTGGTGGTGCTGCCTACCGGCTCGTCCTCATCGGTGAGCTGGGTGATCTCACCGGTCTGGTAGTTGAGGCGGAAGAGGTTGTAATGGGGGTTTTCATGTGGAAAACACTTTTTTCCTGAGGCGCGGTCAGAGCGAAAGATAATCTCGGGCCGGCCCCGCACGAAGGCATTTTCTGTGAAGTAGAGGTGTACGTTGTTGCCTTGGTCGGTCAGGCGCAGGATGCGCCGCCGGGTGATGGGATCTAGAAAGCTGGGGAAGACGCGCACGGCTTACTCCGGGTGGGAAGACTGGGGCTCTAGCAGGTCTTGGCGGGGTGGGGCGAAGATGTCTAGCAGCTCACCTGCTTCCAAAGCAGTGGCTTCGTGCTCTATGCCCCCTGGAATTAAAAGGCTCTCCCCGGCCCCTACTTCGAACACCTCCGAGCCTATTCGAAAACGAAAACGCCCACTCAACACCTGGGTGAGCTGTTCGTGGGGGTGGCTGTGAGGGGATCCTGTAGCACCTGCGGCAAAGCGTACCCGTACGGCCATCATTTGCTGGCCTAGGGCCACCAGCCTGCGCAGCAGGCCAGGGCCGGCCTCTTCCCAGGAGCCGTTTAACTGCATCGGCTTTCCTCCTCAATCCAAGGCCAGGGCTGCGGTGGGATGGCCCCCCGGTAGGCCAGCTTGGCGGCAGCCACCCGGTTGGCTACCTGGCCAGCCTCGAAGGGGTCGGTTCCCTTCAGCCAGAAGTGCAGAAAGGTTCCGTTCCAGGCGTCCCCCGCCCCGGTGCTGTCGCGCAGGGCTGTAGGTGGAAAAGGGGGTTGGTGGCGAAGCTGGCCCTGGAAGGCCAGCCAGGCCCCTGCTGCTCCGGCCTTGAGGGCTAGCATGGGAAAACGGGGTACAAGGCTAGCCAGGGCCTGGGAAGGGCTGGAGGCCTCCACCCCCAGCACCGGGAGGTCGGCTGGAAAACTGGGCAACAGCAGGTTGATGTAGGGGGTTAGCTCGGCCAGAGCGGCTTGAGCGGCCTCGAGGCCACCCCGTTCGGCCCATAGCCGCGAACGGTAGTTGGGGTCGAAGGCCACGAGGCCTCCGGCAGAATGCACTATACGGGCCGCGGCCAGGGCAGTGGCCTGAGCGCTGGGAGAAATAGCCTGGGTAATGCCGGAGAGGAGAAGGATGCGGGCCTGGGCCAGGTAGGTGGGCTCGAGGTCCTCTGGGGTTATCTGCGAGGCTGCGCTGCCCCGGCGGCGGTAGGTGAACTCCCGCTCTCCATCGGGCAACAGGCTAATGAAGTAAACCCCATTTTCTCCTTCGACCAACGGAGCCATCCGGGTATCGATGCCCTCGGCCTGCCAGGCTGCCAAAAGACCGGAGCCGAAGGGGTCATTGCCCACCCGGGTGATGAAGCCGGTGGGGGAGCCCAGCCGAGCGGCGACCACCAGGGCGTTGAGCACATCTCCCCCGTAGGAACGGGTGAAGGTACGGGCCTGGGCCAGGGGCTCCTCGGCGAAGAATTCCACCATGCACTCGCCTAAGCCCAGGATCACGAACTGCCCCCTATGGACTGCAAGGCCGACCGCACGGCTCGCTCTACGGCTGCCCAGTTCTTCTGGGCGAGGGCCTCTTGGGGGAAGAGCTGGCTGCCCAGCCCCGCGGCTAGGGCTCCTGCAGCCAGGTAGCGGCCCACCTCGGCCGGGCTTACCCCCCCCGTCACCAGGGGGCGGAGGGTAGGGAAGGGGCCGCGCAGGTCTTTGAGGTAGGCCACCCCCCCCACCGGGGCGATGGGGAAAATTTTGATTACCCGAGCCCCCAGCCGCAGCGCCCGGGCCACCTCGGTGGGGCTGAGCACTCCCGGCAGGTAGGGGATCCGGGCTTCCTGGGCCAGCTGCAGCAGCTCCTCATCGAGGTGGGGGCTGACCAGGAATGCGGCACCGGCCGCAATGGCCGCCTGCCCTTGGGCTGCGTCCATGACCGTGCCTATGCCCAACAGGGCTTCAGGCTGCTGTGCCTTGAGCGCTTTGAGCACCTCGAGGGCCTCCGGTACGGTAAAGGTGACCTCGAGGACCTTCAGCCCTCCCCTGAGCCCCGCCAGGGCTGCCTGCAAGGCGCTCTCCCCATCCGGGGCCCGCAGAATTCCCAGCACGCGAGTTTCTCGAAGAATCGATTCGAACTCCATAACTTCCCCTCTAGCGGGCCAGCCAGCCCCCGTCCACCACCAGCACGTGCCCATGCACGTAGTCCGAGGCCGCTGAGGCCAGAAAGACGGCCGCGCCCACCAGATCGGCGGGCTCTCCCCAGCGTCCTGCAGGGATACGCTCCAGAATCTGGCGGCTGCGCTCAGGGTCGGCCCGCAGTGCGGCGGTGTTGTCGGTGACGATATAGCCTGGAGCGATGGCGTTAACGTTGATACCCTGGCCGGCCCACTCGTTGGCCAGAGCCTTGGTGAGACCGGCCACAGCGTGTTTGGAGGCGGTATAGGCCGGCACCCGGATGCCCCCCTGAAAGGAGAGCAGCGAGGCGATGTTGATGATCTTTCCGTGGCCCCGCTGGTGCATCCGCCGCCCGGCTTCCTGGCAGAGCCGCCACACGGCATTCAGGTTAAGCTCGATTACCGCCTGCCAGTCCTCTGGGGAATACGCGTGGGCCGGCGCCCGCCGGATGATGCCGGCGTTGTTGACCAGAATATCCAAAGGACCTAAAGCCTCCTCGGCGGCTTGGATCACCTGGGCGGCCGCCTCGGGCTGTGAGAGATCGGCCCGAAGGGCTACGAAGCACCGTCCCTCGTCCTCCACCGCCTGCTGTGCGGCCCGGGGGTCGGCCTGGTGGGTGACGATAGCCACGTCGGCGCCTGCCTGGGCCAGCCCCACCGCGATGGCCTGGCCAATCCCCACGGCTCCTCCGGTGACCAAGGCCTGTTTCCCTCTGAGCGAGAAAAGCTCCACCCTGCCTCCTAGAAGAGGGCCACTGCTTTTTGTACCCAGCCTACTTCGGGGTCAAGCCGCACCCCTTGGCGACGACCCTGCCCGGCTAGGAACCACAGATAATAGCTGGTATAGCCAGGAGCCCCTACGTAGGTGTGGTAGCCGTGGGGAATGGCCAGCAAGGTGTGGTCCCGCACCAGGTGGGTCTGGTCATAACCCCGCTCAGGGCTGTAGTGCCGCACCAACCCCCAGCCCTCGGGGGCCGAGAGGCGGAAGTAGTACATTTCTTCGTGGAAGACCTCGGGGCCCTCTTCTACTTCGTGTTTATGCGGGGGGTAGGTGCTCCAGTTGCCGCTGGGGGTGATGGTCTCGCCTACGATCAGCCGGCTGGCCGGCAGGCCGTTGGGCTCTACGAGAATTTCGCGGAACTGGCGGCTGAAGTTGAGGGTCCCCCACTGGCCGATGCGCACCTGCTCGGGACGGATCTGGTAGGGCGGGGTGTCCAGGTCGCTGGGGGCCCCGGGGAGTGCGGCCTCGAAGGCGCTGAGGGCCCGAACCTCGTAGGTATGGCCTCGAGGTAGGTAGACGCTGTGGGGGTTGCCCGCAAACACGTTGGGCCGCCCGCCCACTACGAAGCGAGACTCACCCACCTGCACCTCGGCCTGGCCTGCCAGGGCCACCAGAAGAACCTCATTAGCCTCGGTCTCACCCCGATATGTTTGCTCTGGGCTCAGACGAAGGAAAGCAAAGGAAAGAAGGCGGCAGCTCGAGTCCTGAAGGGGGTGGTAACCTGTTTCGCTAGGCAGTTGATAGAAACTCCGCATAGGCCAACAGTGTAAGGCTGGCTAGGTGGCCAGCTGCTCCCAAACGAAGGTATCAAGGTACAGGCCGCGCTCTAGGTTTTGCTTCTTTCGTTCGCGCTCGAGCTCTCCCGGCAGATATACCCGCTCAAACCCGGCGGCTGGGGCCAAGGACCGCACCCGCTGCAAGCTTTTGTCCATTTCCTCGGCAAAAGCCTGTGGGTCTGCAAAGGCGCTGATGTCGATGGCCATAAAGAGGTGGCCCAGGCCTTGGGGTTGGTCCAACTGGAGGAACAGGGGGGTGATGAAAGGCCCGGTCAGGGCCCCGGCCAGGGGGCCACACAGCAGGTCAATCACCAGAGAAAGGGCCGAGCCTTTGGCCCCTCCAAAGGGCAGCAAGGCCCCCTCGAGGGCCGCTGCGGGGTCGGTGGTGGGTCTGCCTTCTTTGTCTAAGGCCCAGCCCAGAGGGATGGCCTCCCCCCGCTCCTTGGCCAGCAGGATGCGGCCGTGGGCGCTGGCGCTGGTGGCCATGTCTACGATGAGGGGGGGTTCCTTGCCGGCGGGGATGCCGATGGCCAGAGGATTGGTGCCCAGGTAGCGCTCCCGGGCCCCCCAGGGGGCCACCAGCGCGTCGGCGTTGGAGAGCGCCAGGCCAATTATGCCGGCCTGGGTGGCCCGTTCTACGAAGTAGGCCGCGGCCCCGAAGTGGCTGGAATTGCGTACTGTGACCACTCCTACCCCACAGACCCGGGCTTTTTCGATGGCCCGATCCATAGCCCGTACCCCTGTGGGAATCCCATGGCCCTTCTGGGCATCCAGGGCCAGAGTGGCCGGGCCTTCCCGCAGCGCTGCGGGGCGGGCTTTGGGGGTTATCGAACCCTGGCGCGCCCGCTCCAGGTAGACCTTCAGCCGCACCAGGCCGTGGGAGGCCAGCCCCTTTAGCTCGGCCTCTACCAAAGAATCGGCAATCAGGAAGGCATCCTCTGGCTCAAAGCCCACCTCTACAAGCTTTTCCAGGGCCTTGTCACGCAAGGCTTTTGGGTTAAGAGGACCTGCCTTCACGACTACCACGGCTCCCCGGTGGTAAACCCGCCATCCACGTAGAGCACCTGGCCGGTGGTGTAGTCGGAAGCAGGCGAGGCCAGGTAAACCAAGGCCCCGGCCAGGTCCTCAGGCCGGCCTGGCCGGCCCACCGCCAGCCGCTGTTTTAGCCGCTCTACCCAGGCTGGGTCCTGGAACAGCTGGTCGGTCATGGCGGTGTGGAAGAAGCCCGGGGCGATGGCGTTGACCCGGATGCCCCAGGGGCCCCATTCCTGGGCTAGGGTTCGGGTCAGCAGGACAACCCCCCCTTTGCTGGAGGCGTAGGCCGCCCGGCGGGGCAGTCCCCGGTGGCTCATCACCGAGCCGATGTTGATGATCCGGCCCCAGCCCTTCTTGCGCATCCAGGGGGCTACTGCCTGGGCGCAGATGAAGCTTCCGGTCAGGTTAACCCGCAGCACCTGTTCCCAGGCCTCGAGGGAAAGCTCGAGGCTCTCCCGGATGGCGTGCGTACCCGCAGCATTCACCAGAATGTCCACCCCGCCTGCGGTCTCGACCAGCTCCTGTACGGCCTGATGTACCGATTCGGGGTTGCTTACATCTGCCTGGAGGGCCAGGCTTTCTTCCCCCAGTTCGGCCAAAGCTTTGTCTAGGGCTTCCTTCTGTCGGCCCAGCACGGCCACCTTTGCCCCTGCGCAACGTAGGGCTTTGGCCAGCCCCAGCCCCAGTCCCCCAGTGCCTCCGGTGACCAGGGCCACTTTCCCGCTCAAGTCGAAGAGTTGGTGTAGATAGCTCATAGCGTCCTCACTTACATCCAGGCCCCACCGTTGATGTCGAGGGTGGCGCCGGTGATAAAACCGGCTTCCTCCGAGGCCAGAAAAGCCACCGCAGCCGCAACCTCTTCGGCTCGCCCTAGCCGCCCCAGAGGGATGCCCGCCAGCACGCGTTGGCGCGTCTCGGGGCTCCACTCTGCGCTCATCTCGGTCTCGATGGCATGGGGGGCTAGCGCGTTCACCGTGATGCCGAAAGGGGCCAGCTCGCGGGCCAGGGTCTTGGTCAGGTTGAGCACCCCGGCTTTGGAGGCCCCGTAGCCGGGGGCCGAGGTGATGTCGCCCAAGCGGGCCGCAATGGAGGCGATGTTCACGATCCGCCCCCAGCCGAGCTCTTTCATGTAAGGTGCAGCGTGCTTAGCGCAGTTGAAAGTACCTTTGAGGTTCACCGCTACAACTGCATCCCAGTCAGCTTCCTGCATGCTGAACAGGTTGCCCCGGCGGATGATGCCGGCGTTGTTGACCAGGATGTCCAGCCGGCCTAGCTCCTTATAGACCCGCTGCATAAAGCCCTCTACAGCGCTGTAATCGGCAACGTTCAGCGCCCAGCCCCAGGCCTCGGCGCCCTGGGCCTGCAGGGCTGCAGCGGCTTCCTTGGCTTTGCTCTCATCCAGGTCGGCAACGACCACCCGAGCCTGCCTTGAAAGCCTCTCAGCGATGGCCCGGCCAATGCCCCTAGCTCCTCCAGTGACGATGGCTACGCGTTTTTGCATTCCTCAACCTCCAAAGAGCAGCCGGGGGAGAAAGGTCACCACCCCAGGCAGGAAGAAAGCCAGCAGAATAGCCCCTAAAGCAGCCAGGAAAAAGGGCCAGCCCTCCTGGATATACTCCCGGACGGTACAGCCCAGGATTGAGCAGACGCTGTACATGGAAAGCCCCACCGGTGGGGTAAGCAGCCCAATGGCGCTGGTCATGACCATCAGTACCCCGAAGTGCACCAGGTCTACCCCCAGGGCCTTCATGGCCGGTACCAGGATGGGGGTGAGCAGGATGATCATCACCGTGGAGTCGAGCACGGTGCCCAGGAGGAGCAAAAACACCAGCACCAAAGCCACCACCGCCTCAGGGGGCAGCTTGAGGTTCAGCAAAAAAGCGGAAAGGTTTTGGGGGAACATCTCCCATTTCATCCCGTAGCTGAGCAGGGCTGAGCAGGCGATCAGAAAGGAGATCATGCCCACGTCGGCTACGGTGTTTCGCAAAGCCCGTTGCAGCTTGGTCCAGTCGAGCTCGCGGTAGATAAGCAGGCCTACCAGCAGGGCATAGACCGCTGCAGCCGCCCCTACCTCCGACGGCACGAAAACCCCACCCCGCAAGGCCAGAAGCAGCACAATGGGGAAGACAATGGCCCAGATACTGCCTAAAAAGGCCAGCACCACCTCGCGCGGTGTGGCCGGGCGGGGCTGCTCGGGCTGGTAGCCTCGAGCCCGCGCTATTAAGCTGACCACCAGCATGTACAGGCTGGCCAGCACCACCCCCATCCCTAGGCCACCAGCGAAAAGCTGCCCCACCGAGACCTGCCCGATGCTGCCGTACAGGATGAGGCCGATGCTGGGGGGGATGGCTACGGCGATAAGGCCAGTAAAGCCCTGGAGCGCTGCCACCAGGCCGCGGGTGTAGCCCCGCTGGAGCATGCCCGGCCCCAGGATGCGGGCCTGCATGGCTGCGTCGGCAATAGCCGAGCCTGAGACTCCGCCCATCAGGGTGCTGAGCACCACGCTGACCTGGGCCAGGCCCCCCCGCAGGTGGCCGGTCAGAACCGAGGCAAAGTGCAGAAGCCGCTGGGTTACCCCGGCCTCGTTCATCAGGTTTCCCGCCAGCACAAAGGTAGGGATGGCCAGCAGGGTGAAGACCTGGGTCTCAGAGAGGATGAGCTGGGTGGGCATGGTGAGCTGAAGCTCGGGCTGCTGCAGAAAGAAAACGAACCCGGCAATGCCGATAGCAAAAACCACCGGCATGCCCATCAAAAGCAGCAGCAAAAAGAGCAGCAGGCTTAGAATCACGGCGCCTCCTTCAGGCGGCGGTAGGTTTGCTGGATGTGCTGAAAGGTGGTGAGCAGGAGAAGCAAACTTCCCACCGGTACGCTCAGGGTGACCCAGGTGTAGCTCAGGCCGGGGATACCCTGGAAAGTGCGGAAGCGGGTGCTGTAGGCCAGCTCGAGGCCGTACACCAGCAAGGCCAGCAGGAACAAGGCAATCAGTCCCAGGTTGACCAGCTTTAGGCCGAGCTGGCCTTTGGGGGGTAACCGCCGGGCCAGCAGTTCCACCGAGACATGGCGCTCCTGGCGTAGAGCCACATCTGCGCTAAGAAATACCGCCCAGGCGAAGCAGAAGGTGGCCAGATCCATGCTCCAGCCCAGCGGGTAGCCCAGGAACCGTCCAAGTCCACCCGCAAAAACCGCCAGGGTGGTCATGGCCAGGAAGACCTGGGCCAGCACCTCCTCTGTTTTGTGTATCCAGGTAAGTAGCATAGCAGTCCTGTTCGAGGCCGGATCCGCAACCGGCCCACCGCCGCAGCGCCGGCGGTGGGCTTGCGGATGAGGAAAGGTTTAGCGGCCGACCCCCAGCTCGCGGTAGAGCTGTTGGCGGATGGGGGTTAGGCCCAGGCGTTCGTAAGCAGCGTTGGCTGCGCGGCGGAAGGCCTCGAGGTCCACGTCGCTCACCACGGTCATACCCCGTTGGATGGCCTGTTGCTTGACCCGGCTGGTGTTGTCCAGGATTTGCCGCGAGACCTCAAACCCGGTGCGGTTGCACTCCTCTACCAGAATCTGCTGGTAGTTGGCTGGTAGGCGGCGGAACCAGGCCTCACCCACCACCTGGAAGTTCACCAGCAGGAAGTGCCGGGTTTCGCTGACGTAGCGTACAACCTCCCACAGGCTGGCGTCGCGGATGTTGTCGTAGACCAGCTCGGCTCCGTCGATGGCCCGTTGCTGCAGGGCGCTGTAGATCTCCCCAAAGGCCAGGGCAGTGGGGGTGGCTCCCAAGGCCCGCACCGACTCCTGCCAGATGGGGGCCGGTGGGGTGCGGATGCGCAGGCCCCGCAGGTCCTCGGGCCGGCGGATGGGCCGGTTGGTCATGAAGTGGCGGAAGCCCTGTACCCAGTTGAAACAGACCACCCGGATGCCGTACTCCTGGGCCAGCCGGTCGGTCCACTGCTGCACCACCGGGAGCTTGGTCAGGCGCTCGACCAGCAAGGGGTTTTCCAGGAAGTAGGGGCCGTTCAGCACCGCAATATCTCTAACGTAGTTGCCCATCCGGGCCGCATCGGTGTTCTGCCCAACCGGTACCCCCCGGCGCAGCTGCTCGATGATATCCTCCTCTACGCCCAGCTGGGCACTGTGGAAGACCAGGATCTGCAGGTCGCCGTTGGTACGTTCCGAGACCCGCTGCGCCCAGCGCTGGAAGCCGGCATGGTAGGGGTGGTTAGGCCCCAGCACGTGGTTGTAGCGCAGGGTGTAGGTGGGGCTGGCCCAGGCCAGGCTCAGTAGAAGCATCCAACCGAGTAGCAGACTCTTTTTCATCCCTATCTCCTTTCGTACGAGTACCCGCACTGTTGGCGTTTGGGTAAACGATTACCTTACTTGAGCTCCGTTATCATAGTGGCCAAAAACTCAGCTTGTCAATAGGAATTGACAGTGAGTCGTAATAACCGAATAATCTCGGAGAAGGGTTAGCGTTTTTCATGATCCGACCCAAGGTAACCCTAGAGGATGTGGCCCGCTTGGCGGGGGTCTCGACGGTCACAGTTTCCAAGGTGCTTAACAACCAGGGGCGCATCTCCCAGGCTACCCAGCAACGGGTGCGCCAGGCTGCCGAGCGGCTGGGGTATGTGGCCAACGCAGCAGCCCGCAGTCTGCGGGGCAAGCCCAGCCGAATGCTGGGGATGGTGGTGCCGGAGATGGCCAGCCCTTACTTTGCCGAGCTGGCCCGCGCAGCGGCCGATGTGGCCGGGCGCCTGGGCTACGATCTGGGGCTTTTCACCACCTCACGCAGCCCAGATCGGGAGCGCGAACGGGTAGGCTCGCTCCTCGGAGGGTTGGTGGACGGCCTGATTCTGGTCGGTCCCAGTGGTTCGAGGCAGTTTTTGCGGGCCCTCGAGCAGGTACCGGCCCCGGTTGTGCTCATCAACTACTTTGGCCCGCCTACCCACCTGCCGGTGATCCGGGCCGAAAACTACCAGACTACCACCGCGCTGCTCCACCACCTGCTGGCCTTGGGTCACCGTCGGATTGCCCACATCTCCGGGGCTCCCCACTCCGGTCAGGGAGCTGAACGTTTGCGTGCCTACCGCGAGGTGATGCAGGCTGTGGGCTTGTGGCAGGAGGACCTTGTGCGCCCCGGTGGTTTCACCCAGGAAGGAGGAATGCAAGCCACCCGCCAGCTTCTGGCCCTGGCTCAGGCCCCCACCGCCATCTTTGCCGGAAACGACCTATCGGCCCTGGGGGTTTACGAAGCAGCGCGGGAACGAGGCTTGAAAATCCCTCACCAGCTCTCTGTGGTGGGATTCGATGATATCCCCATTGCCGACCACCTTAGCCCTCCACTGACGACCGTAGCCCAGCCAGTACAGGCCATGGCCCAGCTGGCTGTAGAGCTTCTTCTGCGCGGGCTGGAGGGGGAGCGCCTGAGCGAATTTGTGCAGGAGTTTCCCAGCCGGCTGGTACTGCGCTCATCTACCGGCCCCCCCAGTGGGTAGGTATACTGCCGGTATGCGCGAACGCATCCTGGCCCGCATCCGCAGGGCCCTCGAGCATCGCCCTTCCCCGGCCTTGCCCGAGCCGCTGGCCCCAGCCGCACTGGTGCCTGAGGAAGCCCTGGCGCTCTTTATACAGCGGCTGCAGGAGAGCGGGGGGGAAGTGGTGCGGCTGGAGAACCTAAAAGCTGCCCGCACCTGGCTGGGTCAGTTTGCCCACACCTTTGGCGGGGTGGCCTTGGGCGCCGGCTTTCCCCCAGCGTTGCACCCTGAGTTGCCCCACCAACCCCCCGAGCAGGCCCCGCTGGGCATATCCTGGGCCTTGGGCGCGGTGGCCGAGACCGGCACGGTGCTCTTGAGCAGCCAGGAGGGCCGCCGGGTTCAGCTTTTGCCCCCGGCGCACCTGGTTTTTGTGCTGCAGGAGAAAATTTACCCAACCCTGTATGAGGCCCTTACTGCGCTGAAACCCGATCTACCCTCGGCCATCGGGCTGCATTCGGGCCCCAGCAAGTCCGCCGACATCGGCCAGATCATGGTCAAGGGGGTGCATGGGCCAGGGCGTCTGGTGGTGGCGGTGGTGCAGAACCCAGCCTGATTTACACATTCATCTCCAGGCCGGACTACACTTGAGGAATGAGCAAAGCCCAGACCCTTGGCGAACTCAAGCGTACCTATCCCCTAGACAAACTCCGCCGCAGCGTCCGAGACGAAGCGCGCGAAAACCTCATAGCGAAGCTGCGTCTGGGCGATAAGCTCTTCCCTGGCATCCAGAGCTACGACGACTCGGTGATTCCCAGCCTGGTCAACGCCATCCTGGCCCGGCACAACTTCATTCTGCTGGGCCTGCGCGGCCAGGCCAAAAGCCGCATCCTCCGGCAGCTGACCGAGCTTCTGGACGAGGAAATTCCTGCCTTGCCCACCGAGATTCGCGATAACCCCCTTTTCCCCCTTTCCGCCGAGGCCAAGCGCCTGCTTGCGGAGGCCGGCGACGACGCCCCCATCGTCTGGATTCCCAGAAGCGAGCGCTACGTGGAGAAGCTGGCCACCCCCGACACCACCGTGGCCGATATCCTGGGTGACATCGACCCCATCAAGGCCGCCAAGCGCGGCACCGGGCTGGGTGACCTCGAGGCCGTCCACTACGGCCTGCTCCCACGGGCCAACCGGGGTATCTTCGGTATCAACGAGGTCGCCGACCTCGCGCCCAAGGTCCAGGTAGCCCTCTTCAACATCCTGCAAGAGGGCGATGTGCAAATTCGCGGCTACCCGGTCCGCCTCGAGCTCGATGTCTGGATCGCCTTCACCGCCAACCCCCAGGACTACACCGCCCGCGGCAAGATCGTCACCCCCCTCAAAGACCGCATCGGCTCGGAGATCCGCACCCACTACCCGCGCACTTTGGAGGAGGGCCTCATCATTACCCAGCAAGAAGCCTGGATTGCCCGTGAAGAAGGCATGTACGTGCCGGCCTACGTGGCTGAAGCTTCCGAAGCCGTCGCCTTCGTGGCCCGCGAGGACAAGCGGGTGGACAAAACCTCAGGGGTCTCGCAGCGGCTTTCGATTAGCCTGTTGGAGCTGGTGGCCTCCAATGCCGAGCGCCGGGCGCTGCGCCTGGGGGAACGCCCGGTAGCCCGGCCCCTCGACCTTTATGCGGCCCTCCCGGCCATCACCGGCAAGATTGAGCTGGAATACGAGGGCGAACTCCAGGGGGCCGAACGGGTGGCCCGAGACCTGCTCACGAAAGCCTTTGGCCTGGCCTACGGCGAGCGGGCCAGGGGCCTACAGGTGGATGAGATCGTGCAGTACTTTGCCGATGGCAACCTGCTTACTCTGCCGGAGGGCAGCGCCGTGGCGGTGCTGAAGGAGATGGGAAAGGTGCCGGGTCTTCTTGCTGCCGCCCAAAAACTCGAGCCCCAAACCACCCCCGAGGCCCTGGTGGCAGCGGGAGAGTTTATTCTGGAAGGACTGGCGGGTCGCCGCAAGATTGCCAGGGGCGAGGAGAGCTATAGCGCCCCCCTCGAGCGCGAACGGGAGCGTTGGGGAAGCGGGAACTGAGGGAGCTTGTATGCGCGTGCGGTACTCCAAGTACGAGCCTGGCTTCGACGACCTGACCGGCGCCGACCTGATGGACATGATCCAGGATTTCCTGATGGACTCTGGCTTCAGCGACCCCTACAACCGCTATCAGCCCGACCCCGGCCGCGCCCCCACCGCCGAAGACCTGATGGATGCCCTGCTGCAAGCCCTCCTGGAGCAAGACCGCATCCCCGAAGAATGGCTGCAAGAGGCCCGCCAGGCCCAGAACTTCCAGGACACCCGGCTCGGGCAGGAGCTGCAGCGCCTGATGCAGCGTCTACAGGATGAGGGCTATATTCGCTTGCCCGGCAACGACCCCACCGACCCCCAGGGCCAGGGTATGCAGGGCGAGGCCCAAGACACGCGGTTGGAACTCACCAACAAGTCGGTGGACTTTCTGGGCCTCAAGAGCCTGCGCACCCTGCTGGGCTCGCTGGGCAAAAATGCCCCGGGTGCCCATGTCACCCGGCACTATGCCTCGGGCGTGGAGTCGAGCGGCGAGACCAAGCCCTACGAGTTCGGCGACCAGCCCAACATCAACATCGGCGAGACCCTCAAGAGCGTTGTGATGAAGGGGCTGGAGAATATCGAAGAGCGTGACCTGACCATCGAGCTCGCCGAGTACACCGCGGCCATGAATACGGTGGTGCTGCTGGACTGCTCGCACTCGATGATTCTGTATGGCGAAGACCGCTTTACCCCCGCCAAGCGGGTGGCGCTGGGCCTGGCCCACCTGATCCGCACCCAGTACCCTGGCGACCAGGTGCGCTTTGGGGTGTTCCACGACAGCGCCGAGGAGGTGCCGCTGGGCCGGCTGCCCACCGTGCAGGTGGGGCCCTACCATACCAACACAGCCGAGGGCCTCAAGCTGGCCCGCAAGATGCTCAGGAAGATGAGCGGGGAGATGAAGCAGATCATCATGATTACCGATGGCAAGCCCTCGGCGCTTACGCTGCCCTCGGGGCAAATTTACAAAAATGCCTGGGGTCTCGACCCGGTGATTCTGGCCGAGACCCTCAAGGAGGCCACCCTGGCCCGCAAGGAGGGCATCCCCATCCACACCTTCATGCTGGCCCGCGAGCCCGAGCTGCTGGCTTTTGTCAAAAAGCTCACCCAAATTACCAAGGGCAAGGCCTACCTGACCACGCCTGGAAATATCGGGCGGTATGTGTTGATGGATTTTTTGAACCGCAAGGTTAGCCGGAACTGATGTTCT
>OGCI01000992.1_pt1 | contig 26991 bp, 22 predicted proteins | sample 1570021 | NCBI WGS metagenome assembly OGCI01 (sample SAMN06264664, study PRJEB24512) | hot springs metagenome | isolation source: Hot spring water | place: South Africa: Tshipise | collected 2015-06-21 | reverse complement strand
CAAAGAAAAAGGTGAAAGAGACAATCACTGCATGATACCAAGCCTTCTCCTTTTTACAGGAGAAATAGGACTTGACCGGTCGCCCATGCCCCGCGACACGGACACGACGGTTTCCACCATCTTCCTGTCAAGAAACATCGACGCACCGGGCGCCGATGTCTTAATGAAAATCCCATTTCGATAATACAAGAGCAGCCGTGTCTGAAGCATGAAGATATTATGAAAAAGCGAGACCGGCATCCGACGCTTTTCCATCTCATATAACCGATCGAACACAGTAAGATAGTCAGGATCATGAATCACGTCATTGTCCGTCAAATAAAGATACTCAAAATCAGTCTCGAGAAATGCTCGGAGCTGAAACCAACGAAGCTTATCAATGCCCATCTTCTCGGGAAGCCGTGTGACGTCATCGGCATAAAAAGAAAGGAACGAGCTGTCATATTCCGAGGAGTGGTCATTATACACGTGCAAACGGCAATCGGGTGTCATGAAGCGCCGTATCTGTCTCAGCGCAAGCGCAGTTATTTTCTTTCGGTTGTATGCGGAGACAACGATCAATATTCGTTTTGGCGACCGTTCTCGCGCAGGGGCTGTTTCACGGCTATTCTCACCAGCGTGAGCGAGGAGTTCGTCGAAAGAACCCTGAGCATTTTGAATAACGCGATTCTTTTCGAGGGCCTTATGGAGATATACCCGACCTTCTTCCCGTCTTCCGCTGAACTGCAAGGTAACACCGAAGTTTGTCAGAAACCACGGCGATTCCGGATTGATCTCGAGCGCCCTCTGAAAGCACGCAAGCGCGTCGTCAAACAATTCCCGCTCGCGGTAGATCATTCCCAGACAACAGTAAGCTTCACCATAGTAAGGATTAAGCCGCAACGCATGCTTTAAGGACGCCTCAGCTTCGTTTAAACGTCGCCTATTATAGAGCGCAAAACTGAGTCTCGCATGCGCCACGAAATGATCCGGGTGAACACAGATCGCTTCTTGGTAGCAGGAAATAACCTCATCGAACATCATCTTGCGTTCGTACGCAAGCGCCCGAGAGAGATAGTCATCAGCGTTCATTGTTCGAAGTCCTCTGCGAGGTTATCGCCTCAAGATCATTATGCACGTTCGCAATCACCGTCGACCAGTCCCCTCGAGAAGCTTGACGAAATAGTCTCATCGTGGGATACCAGGGGCTGTCTTCCCTCTCGAGCAGCCAACGCCAATCAGGGACAAACGGCAGAAGTGTCCATACGGGTTTGCCGAGCGCCCCTGCGAGATGGGCTACAGCGGTATCGACAGAAATCACAAGATCAAGATTCTCGATAATCGCCGCGGTGTCGAGAAAATCTCTGATACCCGGCGTTGGGTCAATGAGTTGCAACGTAAGCGGCATGTCCTCACCCTTAGCACGAGCATCTCGCATCTGCAAGCTGTAAAATTCAGCATTCGGAACGTCGGACCACTCATCCAGCAGATAAGGAGGAAGAGCCCTCTGGCGATACATACCGAAGTGATGCCCTCCTCTCCACACCAGCCCTATCCGCATCTTTCCGGACGCGGCAGGCATGGCAGCTTTCCATTGCGCCACGATGTCAGGGGACAATGAGAGATAGGGAACGTTTGCTGGAATGTTGTCACGTGAAGCATCGAATATTATCGGCAGCCGGAACAGCGACGACTGCACATCGAACGGCGGCAGGGATTCTCCCTCGGTGACAACCCTCGACACACCGTCTGCTCCGCGCAGGAGCGAGGCTATTTCTCTCCGGCATCCGATGATCACCTTCGTTCCTCTCGCTGCGATGAAGGGCGCATACCGGATAAATTGCAGCGCATCACCGAACCCACTGCCCGCGTGGAGAAAAAGTGTCTTGCCCGCGATATCTTCCCCTTCCCACAGCGGTCGCTCGAAACGATGATAGGGCCCCTTGAGACTCCAAAACCACCGGTATTCTTGCCAGCCGCGGCGGAAATCGCCGAGCAACAGGTAAAGAGCCGAGAGATTCTGCCGGGCAATTTCAGAGGCAGGATCTAATCGGATCGCGTCCTTAAATGACGCCTTGGCATCTTCAAAACGACCGGTTTCACGGTATGCAACGCCTAGATTGTTATACCCTTCCGCCCAGGTTGGGAACATATCGGTCAGCTTTTTGAACCATGCGATCGCCTTTTCGAATTCCGCCGTCTCCAAAAACGTGATACCGATTCCATTGAACGCAGGCACATAGTTGTCATCGATCGCCAGTGCGGCCTCGTATGACCGCACCGCACGATCAAAATCGCCTTTTTCTCGTAGCGCGTTGCCGAGATTGTGAAGCGTATGAGGTGAGCGGGGATTCAGCATCAGAGATTTCTCGAAATATTCAATCGCCTGATCGAGCATCCCCTGCTTTTTGTACGTATCGCCGAGGTAAAAATAGTACTCCGGACTGCGCTCGAGCGGTTTCATACGACACCTTTGTTAAAGCCCTTTCCCATGAGATCTTCCAGTACACTCTGAACCCGCACGATAACCGATTTCCAGTCACCCGGAGATGGCTGGCGGAAGAGTCTCATCGTGGGATACCAGGGACTATCCTCACGGTGCAACATCCACCGCCAATCAGGCGCGTAGGGGAGAAGTGTCCACACCCGTTTCCCCAGAGCACCGGCGAGGTGCGCGACCGCGGTATCGACAGAAATCACGATGTCAAGATTCTCGATAATGCCTGCCGTATCCAAGAAATTCTCGACCTCATCCATAAAATCAAGCACATGAAGTTGGGACAATGAATCGCTTGCCCACCTCGGCGGAATCTCCTTCTGCAGGCTGATAAGCTGTACGCCCGGCATTCTGGCGATCGGTAGAAAGAGATCCAGTCTACAAGATCGATTGTAGTCGTTCAGGTGCCCTGCGCTTCCAGCCCATGCGAGACCAACTTTGAGAGCGGACGTTCTCGCCCCGATTCGTTTCTTCCATTTTTCCACAGTTGCTCGATCAGCGTGCAGATAGGGCATGGAATCGGGTATGGAGTCGAGCGTCGTCTTGAATAAACGAGGCAAACTCGGTAGCGGACACTGCACATGGAAGACGGGTACACGCTCGCCAAAGGCCACAACGAAGGTAACACCCTGAACGCTCCGCAAAAGATCTTTGAGTTCTCTCTGGCAACCGACAATCACCGTGCCCTCCCGCTCTGCGACTAAAGGAATATACCGGGCAAACTGGATGACGTCGCCAAAGCCTTGCTCCGCATAGACTAAAATGCTCTTGCCTTTCAGTGCAGTTCCATCCCAGCGCGGTTGCGGCAAATTCCGCATTGGCGGCTTCAACTTCCAGATCCATTCGTATTCCTCCCATCCTTCCTCGTAATCACCTTTTAACAACAGGGCGAACGAGAGATTCCAGTGAGCCTCAGCGAAATCGGGGTTTAACTGAATCGCCTTACGGTACCACGCTATCGATTCATCGAGGCATCCCTGGTCCCTGAGGGCTGTGCCGAGATTATTCATCGCAGCCGGGAAGTCGGGGTTGATTTCGAGGGATTTCCGATACGCAGCAGTCGCGCCTTCAACATCCCCGCGGAGTCGCAAGGCGCAGCCGAGATTGTTATACGCCATATAGGCATCTGTCCCGCAATTGATCGCCTTGAGGTAAGAAGCGATCGCTTCTTCGAGATCACCTTTTTGCTGATAAATACTTCCGAGAATGTTGTGCGCATCCGCTATGTCAGGACAAAGAGCAACAAGCGTTTGCAATTGCACTGCAGCCTCATCAAGCTTGCCTTGTTGATATAGCTGAAGCCCTAAATAAAATCGTGATGTCAGCATGTGGGAAGAAAACCGCTCCTCGTCCTGGGCGCACACTTATGCAGTGTCCTCCTCTCCATCACCCGTTTGCACAAACCGTTTCCCCACACTTTAACGCGGAAACTTCCTATCACGGGAAGATGAGACTCGTTAGAAGAATTACGTCAACAACTTACCACGTTCCGTTTATGGGAACACCATCTGACAACAGCTACATGCTTCTGCACGCGGGAATCTTCTGTCCGCCATTTTGGACTCTTATTTTCTTTATCTCTCTGAACGGCTGCAACAGTCAGCTGTGCACTCGCGAGCAATATGTCCTCCCTGTTCGTAAACAGGCTTAACGGGCTCAAGATACCTGTGGCCGGTCACACAGGCAAAGAAATTGAGCTCGCGCAAGTAAACCACATGAAATGTCGCCTGCCAGCCCGTTAATCTTGATCGTCAATTGTGATCTCTCACAGTAACCTACCTCTTACTCTCGCTCCCGCACGATATCCAGTACAGGCGGGCCATGTCAGTATTCGAAAGAATCTTCTTCCAGTCGCGTACCGATTCATAGTAACGGCTGTCGATCACTCTGTCATCGTTGTCATAGTATGCAAATGCACGTTCCTGGGCGGTTCTCATCGGGCAATGTATCTCATAGAGTGTCAACTTTTCCGTTAATTTGCGATATCTTTCGCCAAGGATCTCACGAATTCGGAATAAATTTTTGCTGTGAAAGACCTTCCGCTGCCAGATCTGCACTATCTCGTTGACTTCGTGCACGGACTGCTTGTCATAGTACAAGAAATTCGAATCCTGATCGAGTCCGTAATACTCCCACTGCGCGCCGCCCGCGCATGGAGGACAGGATACCATCACGCATGCGCATACCAGGCATACTAACAAAGAAAAAGAAATCGGCGGGAGAAACGCGGATCTTTTTATTCTTGCGCCATGCTGCATGATGGCTCACGAATGGCACTCGAAAATTGTCTCCTGATCGTTATCTGTCCAAAGTGGGGAACGTCCACAAATCTCAATCCCGCAGAAATTATCAGCCTTCCACCGATGACGCCTTCCGGAGATATCGTCCCATCGAATGTTATCTTGGTGACACGGACATCAGCGAGCTCGCCCTCCGCGAAATACTGAGCCGACAACCCGAATAGATGTTCCCTTACCTGTTCAGGATCGAGAGACACACGGAATCTGTTCCCCCTCTGCTTCCAAAGACCAAAAATTCCCTCCGGTATCACGAAAGAATCATCGGAATAGAGAACCCATCGCTCCTGTGTCGTATAGGAGAAAATCTGCTTCGTCAAACCGCCCCTTTTGACGCCGACCCGTTCGCTCACATAGACGTCCCACTCCCGCGCAATTGGGATTTCTTGACGATCCCCGATCTCTACGCGGAGTACTAAATCGTGCGAGAGACGAGTCGTCATACTCTTCAGGTGATTCCCCTTAAAAGACCGTTCGCTCCTTTCATCGTTGTCGAGCATTGGGAATCCACATTTGAGATTCTCCAGTGCGACATAGAAATGATGGGGCACAGACACATCGAGATCACTCACATCGAATACATTCCAACCCTGCTGCACAGTAACGAGTAGCCGTTCTGCCAATCTGCCAGAGCGGCTGTGATCCGTAAGATACACCCCAACCGGACATGAGGCTCCATTCGTCCAGTAGAAGAAGGAAATTTGCCTGAGAGAAGCTCTTACAGCATCATCGGGCAGTGAGAACCGTACCCCCTGGTATTTCAGCCCTGAACCGGCGTGCACCGCGTCACCGTCGTCATACGCGATCCACTCTGCGTTCACACACGGCTTGCCCGCAAGAATAAGGCAAAGGAAAAAAGAAAAAGCACAGAAGAACTTCATACGATAAGCGGTTACAGCATCCATTGCCCTCGACCTAGGATATTTTCTAAAATAGAGCGTGGCAAAGTCAATTGGAAGAGGTCCGGCATTCAAGATCTATTCGCGTTCGCATAATGAACACGACAAAGTAGAGACACACACGCCACTGGCTGCACGACGTGCCTTGAGATGGAGCATTTTTCACTGTATCGGCATACTTTCAAGCACATATGAACGTTGAAAAAGCATACTCGAGAGCATTTCTCTCCTACCAGAGTGGTCACATCGAAGATTCGCGCCAAATCTGCGAGAAAATCCTTGTCAGGAACCCGAAACACGTTGATGCCCTGAATATGCTGGGCGTCATCTTTTTCCACAAAGGTGATTTGACATCAGCGTCCTCCTACCTGAGTAAAGCCGTCGAACTCCGACCACACCACATCGATGCGCTCCTCAATTTGGCAAATGTGTTGCAGCAGCAAGGCAAACTTGAGGAGGCAGAATCGTGTGTCAAGAAAGTAATCGAACTCGATACATCGAATGCGGAGGCGTACAATATCCTGGGCATGATACATCACAAAAAGGGCGATGTAGAGAGCGCGATCTCTCTCTACAAGAAAACTCTCTCCCTTAATCCGACTCATGCCCACGCCCACAGTAACTTGGGGTATGCGTTCGAGAACAAGGGGTGCCTAGATGAAGCACTCGCGTGCTTTCAGAAAGCGGTTCACTATGATTCAAAGAATTTTGACGTCTCTCTTCACCTGGGAATACTGTTCAGGAAGACGGGAAACCTCAAAGAGTCCATACTCTGGTTCCATAGAGCACTCAGGATAAATCCACACCATGTCGCTGCGCTTGGAAACCTCGGCAAGGTTTTGAGCGATGCCGGCCGTTCGCGTGAAGCAATTTCTGTCTTTCAGCAGGCTGTCACCCTCGACCCACATTATGCGGACGGCTACTACAATTTAGGCATCATTTACCAACAACAAGAGCTCTTGAACGAAGCGATCATCTGTTACCAAAAAGCCATAAGGTTCGACGGTACGTATCCGCCGGCATTCAACAACCTCGCGACGATATTGCACCACCAAGGAAAGAGCGAGGAAGCCATTCCGCTGTTTCGGCAAGCCATCAGGCTCGACCCGAACTTTGCAGAGGCGCATTACAACTTAGGAACGGCCCTTCAGGACCGAAACGACCTCGATGGAGCGATAGGGTGTTACCGCAGAGCCCTCCAGATTAATCCTCGACTCATCGTCGCCTATAATAATTTAGGTAACGTCATTGCGTTGCAAGGAAATCTGGAGGAAGCGGTTACGATTTACAGACGGGCGCTCGAGATAGATCCAAGGTCGACGCTGGTTCTCAATAACTTTGCGAATGCCTTAAAAGACCAGGGGAAACTCCTCGAAGCAGAAGAAGCTTGTAGACAGGCGATCGAGATCAAGCCGGATTTTTTTGAAGCGTGCAGTAATTACCTCTTTTTTCTCAACTACAGTTATATCAATTCAGCACAGATGATATACACGGAACACGCTCGCGTGGGGAAAAGATTCAACGTACTTATGTCTTCCCATGCGATCAAGGAGAAACCCACCGCTTCAGTTGGCCGGCAGCTGAGGATCGGATACGTATCACCGGATTTCAGAGAACATTCCGTGGCCTATTTTATTGAACCAGTTATCAGAAACCATACGCCCCGTGAGTTCAAGATCTTTTGTTACTCGCACAGTCTTGTCCGCGACCATGTTACGGATCGTCTGAAGAAGAGCTCCGCCGTCTGGAGAGACATCGCGAAATTGAAAGACGAAGCCGCGGTCAATCTGATTCGTGACGACGGCATCGACATTCTCGTTGACCTCGCGGGACATACCGGCAATAACCGCCTCCCCATTTTCGCTCGAAAGCCGGCCCCCGTGCAGATAACGTGGATCGGTTATCCGGCGACAACCGGTCTTCGATCATTAGATTACAAGATCGTCGATCACTATACCGACCCGAGTGGTGTAACCGATGATTACTACACAGAACATTTGATCAGACTGCCCGAGACGTTTTTATGTTACGCCCCGGAGAGCGACGGTCCCGATGTCTGTCCGCCGCCAATTGCGACGACAGGTCATGTAACCTTCGGCTCCTTTAACAATTTTCCCAAGATTTCACCTTTCATCCTCAGCGTATGGCAGACAATCCTCCATGCTCTGCCAGACTCACGATTCATTGTAAAAGCGAAGAGTTTCTCCGATCACTCCGTGAAAACACACTTCATGGATCTATTGCGAAGAGGAGGTATCGATGAACAGCGTGTCGAGCTCCTCTCATGGACACCGTCGCGAAGAGAACACCTCGAGCTCTACAGCCGCATCGACATCGCTCTCGATACCTTCCCCTACCATGGCACGACGACCACCTGCGAGGCCCTCTGGATGGGGGTCCCCGTCGTCACCCTCGCCGGGAAAACCCACGCCTCACGCGTCGGTGTCAGCCTCCTGACGAACGCCGGCCTTCCCCACCTCATCGCACAGACCGAAGAGGAGTACGTCGAAAAAGCGATCGAACTCGCCCGAAATGTCGATACATTGAAGTTCCTGCGGTTCAATCTGCGCTCGATGCTCCTGGACTCACCATTAACGGACGCAAAGCGTTTCGTGAAAAATCTCGAACGAGCATATCGGGAAATCTGGGAGCGATACTGTGCAATAATGAATAACACGAACAATACAGAAAACGTTCGAAAAGCCCTATGATGGGGGAATTTTTCCGAACATTCCGAGAGTGTCATAAGGATTGTATACTCATGCCGACGCGCGGAGGTAAAGCTGGGGTTCGAGATTACCTTTCGTTCTGATCAAGCGGACCGAACGAGATTGACGCTCCATCCTTATCCTGCCAATGCCCTTTCGGTTCAAAGGAAATATGTTTTCAGAAAAAAGCGGCACGAGCCGCTCGGACATGTGAGCCTCTCAGAGGAGAACGAGGTTGTCTCGGTGGATTGCTTCTTCGGAATACTTGTAGCCCAGGATAGCCTCGATTTCCGATGATTTCTTACCCTTGATCATCATGATCTCTGAAGAAGCATAGTTCGTCAGGCCTTTCGCGATCCGTCTGCCCTGCCCGTCGACACAGTAGACGGCGTCGCCGACGTCAAACTCCCCCTCCACCGCCACGATTCCAGATGGGAGGAGGCTCTTCCCGCGCTCGACCAATGCGCGAACCGCCCCTTCGTCGAGGACGAGATTACCCCTCGCACGGCTTCCGTACGCGATCCACCCTTTCCGCGAGGAGAGCTTCTCCGCTTTCGGTTTGAAGAGAGTGCCGCTCTTCTCTCCCTCCATGAGACCGAGGAGAATTCCCTCTTTTCTGCCCGAAACGATATGCACGAGAATGCCGTGGTTCACCGCTCTCTTCGCAGCGAGGACTTTCGAGTACATGCCGCCGGTACCGACGCCGCTTCCGGCGCCGCCGGCCCTGTCCTCGATATCAGGCGTGATCTCCTCGACGTACTCGATGAGCTTCGCCTCCGCGCTTCTCTTCGGGTCTTCCGTGTAGAGGCCGTCGACGTCCGACAGGATGACGAGCCGCTCCGCCTCGATGAGACTCGCAACGAGAGAAGCGAGCTGGTCATTGTCCCCGAATTTGATTTCGTCCGTCGCGACCGTGTCGTTCTCGTTGATGATCGGGAATACGCGGTATGAGATCAATGTGAGGAGCGTGTTCTTCGAATTGATATACCGCTTTCTGTCCGCAAAGTCGTCCCTCGTGAGGAGGACCTGCGCCACCTTCTTGCTCCACTTCGCGAAACTCCTCTCGTAGGCCCACATGAGCGTGCTCTGGCCGACCGCGGCCACCGCCTGTTTGTGCTTGATGTCCCGCGGCTTCGTTTTTAAGCCGAGCTTCCTCATGCCCGCCGCGATAGCCCCGGAAGAGACCACCACGACGTCGTATCCCCTGTCCTGCAGCTCCGAGATGTCACGGCTGAGCGAGGAAATTCTCTTCATGTCGAGCCCCTCTTCGTCGTGCGCGAGGAGATTGCTCCCGATTTTCACGACAATGCGCTTCATCCGCCGCCACCCCGCGGTAACACCGCGAGAGGATTCTTTCCCTCACCCATCATGGTGACGATTATACATCGGCACTCCCCGTTCTGTCACCGCCGATACCTTAGCCGCTGCAAGCCGCGACGGTACAATGCGAAGCGGACGGAAACAATATACGCATGTTTTTCTGCGAGGTCGCCACTCAAAGCGCCTTGAGTGCCGCGTTGACGATCTCAGGATCGAACTGGCTCCCCGCGCACCGACTTATTTCGCGCAGGGCGGCCTCGCGCTTCTGCGCAGGCCGATACGGTCTGTCAGCGGTCATCGATTCGAACGTCGTCGCGACGTGGATGATACGCGCTCCGAGTGGAATCGCTTTGCCGGCGAGTCCGTCAGGATATCCCCGCCCGTCCGTCCTCTCGTGGTGATGCTTGATCATGGGCACGACGTCGCGCAGATCTTTCGCCTCCCTGAGCACCGCCGCTCCTTGCTCAGGGTGTTTTCTGACAACCGCAACCTCGTCAGGTGTCAGCTTTACCGGTTTGTCGACGATTTCATCGCAGAAGACCGACTGTCCGATATCATGGAGAAGTGCACCGAGGCATAACGTGCCTTTTTCGTCTTCATGGAGCCCGATGTGATCCGCTATGCTGAGCGCGTGTGCCGCAACACGCTCGGAACGCCCCCTCGTCCACCACCTCCTGCTGTCCAGCGCGTTGACGATATCCTTCACGATGTCGATACATGCGTCTTCCAGCATCCGGTGCGAGGTGCAAAGCTCATCGATGACCTCCATGAGGAGGAGACACTTCCGCTCCGCTTCCTCGGCGACAAGCAGGAGACCGGAATCCTCATCCCTTCCCGCCCTTAATTGCCCGGGAGCGATCTTCATTTCCCTGACACTCCCGACAAAAAACTCGGTTTCGCCCGCCTCGTCCTTCGCGGCACGCACGCTCTCCGATACCAGAAAGGGACTCCCGTCCTTTCTGTACGCACGGCTTTCGACATTCGCAACGGCCCCATCTCGCAGGAGGATCTCCCCGAAAGACTCTCGCCCCGAAGCGCCGTACACGCGCTTCCAGAGGTTCGGCGCATGCGCGGCCAGTTCCTCGGGCGATTCGAATCCGAAGAGTGTCGCACATGCGGAATTTGCAGCCACAAACTCGCCGTTCGGCGCCACCACATACATCGCAACGCTCGCGTGATCGAAGATCATGCGGTACAACTCTCCTGTTCCCTTGTGCCCCTTCGTCATCCTCATCCTCCTCGCTCCTCCGGTTATATAGAGAATGTAAGAATGGGGTGAAGAGTATCAGAAAGAGAGCGGAAAGTCTGTCGGAGGAGATCGCGACGCTCTGTCGAACGATTACGATTTTATTGTCGTACTTTTTCTACACGGAGGGAAAGAAACGGGCGAGGCGGCATGAGAGCCCAATCCTACGGCACTAACCCATGTTCGACGGCATAGCGTATCACGTGCGCGAACGACGGCAGTTTCATCTTTTCGAGAATGCGAGTTTTGTACGTACTGATCGTCTGCGCACTCAGGGACAACTCCTCTGCGATTTGTGCCGTGGTCATGCCCCGCGCGCAGAGGCACATGACCTCGAATTCACGGTCCGAGAGGCGCGCGTGTTGCGGCTCGTCCTGCCGGGACTCCCACCCGAGCGGGAGTTTATCCAACAGCGCGGGATTCAGGTACCGCCCACCGCGAGCGACACGGCGCACCGCCGCGAGGATTTCTTCTGCCGCGCTGTCCTTCGTGAGATACGCCGCAGCGCCGGCCTTCAGGCAGCGAACCGCGTAATCCTCGCCGGGATGCATGCTGAAAATGATCACGGGCAGGCCCGGAGCCATCGCTCTGATCTGCTTCAGCACCTCTAAGCCATTGCGTCCGGGCATCGAAATGTCGAGGAGCACGGCGTCATAGCTCCCCCTCTCCACGTGGGAGAGGACCTCCGAGCCGGTAGCCGCTTCGCCGGCTACCTCGATATCCGACGACGCCTCGAACATCTGGCGTAAACCCCGCCGCACGACGGCATGATCATCCGCAACGAGCACCCGCACCATAGCGTATACTATAGCGCATGGAGGGGAAAAAGTCAGAAGGATTTCGATCGACTGTTCTCGAAATCACAGACCCGCGGAGGAAGGTCCGTGCATCCTCTCGCAACTTCGGCGGGTGAGCTGGCATGAAGAAAACGACGAGGAAAAAGACGGGACCGCGCCTCCCTCTCGAGGCGGTGCGCCGACTGAAACGCCACCCGGTCATCTCTCAAAAAGGAGAAAAAGGGTATAACAGGAAGAAATTGAAAGAACAGAACAGAAAATACGGCGAAGAAAATATTCTTGAAGATTTTCATTGAAAATACCATTCGATTCTGATATATTTATTCCGTTTTATGTCTCGGAACGGGGACCAGAAGCCGATCATGGAAGCGATGCTCTTCCTGTCGGGAGAAGTATTGACGGTCCAGGCGTTTCGCGAGGTGCTCGGTATCAACGACGCGGAGGTCAGGAGACTTATGAGCGAACTCATCGAAGAGTACCGCGATAGGAACGGCGGGGTGCTGATCGTCGAGATCGCCAACGGCTATCAAATGGTGACGAACCCGATTTATGCTGAATGGATAAAGAAATTCCGGGCGGCGCAGACCTCGACCAAGCTGTCGATGCCGGCGCTCGAGACGCTCGCGATCATCGCGTACAAGCAGCCGATCATCAAGGCAGAGATCGAACAGATCCGGGGCGTCAATTCCGACAGCGCCCTCCGCACGCTCTCCGAGCGAAGGCTTATCAAGATCATGGGTCGGAAAGAAGCTCCGGGCAGGCCGTTTCTCTACGGGACGACACGCGAATTTCTCGAGTACTTCGGCCTGAAAGATCTAACGGAATTGCCGACCCTTAAGGATTTGCAGCGCGAAGAAGCAGCATAACGAAGGAGGTCGACATGAACAGAGTTTGTCTTTTCATTCTCACCTTTCTTCTTGCAATCTTTTTCTCGGCAATCAGCGAAGCCGACAGCACCTACCGGGTTAAAAAAGGCGACAGCTTCACGAAGATAGCGAAAAAATACCGCATCAGCGTAAATGACCTCGCGAGCGCGAACAATGTCGATCCCCGTCGTCTCAAACCGGGCATGGAGATTGTCATCCCTTCGCGCACCACAGCGAACCACAATGCGAGCGGACACACGGTGAATGCCGTCGATACGCATGGAGCGAAACATGGTGCAGGAACACAGAAAAAGCCCCACGCGGACCCTTTGTACCACACGGTGAAGAAGGGAGACTCCCTCTCATCGATCTCGAGAGCGTACGCCATTCCGATCGATGACCTCATGAGCCTGAACGACCTGCGGTCAACGAGGCTGAAAATCGGGCAGAAAATTCTCGTGTCGCGGCCGGATGCAGACGAGTACACGGTCAGGAAAGGCGACACGATCTGGAAGATCGCGAGGATGTTCGACATCGATCCGGACGTTCTGATCGCTATGAACGGCCTCGGGTCGGACGTGGTGAAGCCCGGCCAGAAGATTCTCCTCAGGGATCCCTCGGACGTTGCGGAGCTGAAACACTACGAAGCGGTGCTCTCGCAGGCGCCCGAGCCGGTCGACAACGAGCAGCCGCTCTTCCACAGGACAGAAGGCGCATCGAGCGTCTCGGAGAGACTTATCCTCTTCGCAAAAAAAATGCTGAACATCCCGTATCGATTTGGCGGCAACAGCATGATCGGGATCGATTGCTCCGCGTTCGTGAAGCGAGTATACGCCATGATCGGCGTCGACCTCCCCCGGTCGGCGCGGGAACAATTCAATGAAGGCGTGCCGGTCGATGAGAACAACCTTTCGATCGGCGACCTCGTCTTCTTCAGAACGTATGCCTCATATCCCTCTCACGTCGGGATCTATCTCGGAAACAACCTCTTCATCCATGCGTCTTCAAAAAGCAGGAAAGTGACGATCGACAGCCTCGACACGCCGTTCTACGTGAAGAGATTCATCGGCGCGAAGAGGGTTCTCGATTTGGGTGTGAGGAGCAACGATCCGGAGAACGATAGTTAGAGAAGGCTACGTTCGGTAGGCTACCGATCCCATATCGGCTACGTCATAGCCACCGAGTGATTTCACCAGCTCCCTGAACTCCCCGTCCGTGCGGATGATCGTGAGGAGCGCCTCGATCATGTCGCTCTGGAGGTGCTCTTCGGGTATCGCAAGATCGTATCGTTCCTTCGCCACGGGGATGAAATCGAGGTTCAGGGCGCGCGCCGCGGCGAGAATCGCGAGCCCCGTGTCGGCGACGCCGGTGAGAACCGCGGAAGCGACCCCCATGTGCGTGTACTCTTCCCTTTCATATCCTCTGACGGCGGCCGGCTCGATCCCCAGTTCCCGCAGATATTTATCCGTCAGCAACCGCGTGCCCGCACCAGGCTGTCTGTTGACGAACGTGACGTCCTGACGGGCGAGATCCCGGAAGCCGAGGATATTCTTGGGATTCCCTTTCGGAACGAGCAATCCCTGCTCCCTGTGGACGAGCGTCACGAGGACGATCTTCCTGCCGGGCAAGAGTTTTCGAACGTAGGAGACGTTGTACTCGCCGGTCTCTTCGTCGAGCAGGTGCGTGCCGGCGATGTGCGCCTCGCCCCGCCTCAACGCGGCCAGACCTCCCATCGATCCGACGTGCGCGGAAGACAGCGAATATTTGGGGTACCGCTTTCTGAGGACATTCGCGAGGACGTCGAGCGCATTGTCATGACTCCCGATGCAGACGATGGTATTGTCGATCTCGAACCGTGAGCGAAGGAGTTCTACCTCGACCTCCGTGCCCGCTCCGATGCCCTCCGACATCGCGGGAACGCGAACGAAGCCGTCCGCCCGGACGAGAGACATGACGACGCCGGCTCCCCGGCTGATCGGCGTCGCGACGCAGGTGTCACCGACCTTGCCCACCTTCACCCGGACGTATTCCTCCTGACCGGGCACCGACGCGATCTGGCGCGACAGTATCGCCTTCTGCGTGGCAGGAGGTTCTATTTCGAGCCCCTGCATCGTGAAGAGCAGCGGTTTCACGAAAAGATCGAATGTGATGTAAGCGGAAACCGGATACCCCGGGATCCCCGCGACCGGCTTCCCTTCGACCCATCCCAGGATGAGCGGCTTGCCCGGCCTCATTGCGACGCCGTGCACGATGATCTCTCCGAGGGCGCGTATCGCGGACGACGTGAAGTCGGCAGTCCCCGCAGAGGAACCTGCGTTCACCACAACGACATCAGCCTCTCGGACGCCCTGACGGATCGCACGCTCGAGCTGCAGCGGGTCGTCCGGAACGATATCGTACCGGATCGCCTCGCAACCCCATGACATCACGAGGCTACTGAGTACCCTCGAATTGAACTCGATAATAGACCCGACGCGCAGAGCGCTCCCCGGTTCGATGAGTTCGGATCCGGTCGGAATGATAGCCACCCTCGGTCTCCTCCTCACGAGGATGTCCGTATGGCCGCCCGCAAGCAAGGCACCGACATCAATGGGCCGGATCCTGTGATTTTCCGGAATGATCAACTCCGAGGAGACGATGTCCTCGCCGATGACCCTGATGTGCTGCCACGGGGTCGCGGGGGCGATTATCTCTATGCATTCAACCTCTGTACGTCCTCCCTCGCGCGCCGACCCGGCCGGAGAAGGTGCGGTATTCGGGATGTTCGCGGACGGCACGGCCTTGAGAACCTGCACGTCCTCGACCATGATGACCGCATTGTATCCCTCCGGAATAGGGTCGCCGGTATTGACGGGAACCGCCTGCGCCCCTATTGCCAGACGCTTCGGGCTCCGCTCCGAAGCCCCGAAGGTATCCGGAAATCGAACGGCATAGCCGTCCATGGCGGCGGAATGGTAAAAAGGGGAAGAGACGCGCGCGGCCACGGCGTGCGCCGTCACTCTGCCGAGAGCATCAATAACACGCACGGTCTCCGCGGCGAGCGGGACACGGCCCTGTTCGGCCCTGCACCGCCCGAGCCACCTCGCCAGCGCGTCCTCGACCGAGGTCGTTTCGAGATAGACGTCCCTCTGCACGGTTACTTGGTCAGCAATTTCTTGATCATGAGTTTCAGCTCTTCGAGATCCGAGGATTTCACGATGTACGCCTCCGACGCCCACACGGCGAAATCGTCCCGGTAGTCGTACGCCGTCGACATGATGATCGGCACCTTCGGATTCTTCTCTTTCATCTGTCTCAAAATCCGGATACCGTCGATATCGGGAAGCAGGATATCGAGCGTCACGATATCGGGCGACTCCTTCTCGAACTTTTCGATCGCTTCCTGCCCGTTCGATGCGACCACGACCTCGTATCCCTCGTCCTCGAACTCTTCTTTGTACAACCGCTGGATGTGCAGGTCGTCATCAACGACGAGTATCTTCATATGCCACCTCCCTCCACTCTTTCTGTGGTTACGCGAGCGGGAGCAGCACCCTGAACGTGCTGCCTTGCCCTGCCGTGCTGTCCACCTCGATCCTCCCGTCGTGCTCTTCAATGATCCTGTGGGTGATCGTCAACCCGAGACCGGTCCCCTCCTTTTTTGTCGTGTAGAAGGGATCGAATATGAACGGGAGGTCTTCCCGAGCGATGCCCGGACCGGTGTCCTTGATCTCGATCACGCACGTATTGTTCTTGCGGTAGATCCTGAGCGAGATCGTGCCGTTTCTTCCGAGGGCCTGCATCGCGTTTTTCACGATATTGAGCAACGCGTCTTTCAGCCTGTTCGGGTCGACGAAGAGTTCCACCGCCTCGCCGAAGTCCTGTACGAGCGATATCCCCCTCTCGTCCATTTCAGAGCGCGTCACAGAGATGACCTCCTCCATCAGCTTCTGTGCGTCGACGTGCTCTTTCCGTATCCGCGTCTCCTTTACGAAACTCAGGATTTCGTTCAGGATCGTCTCGAGCCTCGAGACCTCCTTCGCGATGATGTCGGCATACTCCTTCATGCCCCCGTCGAGTTTTTTCTCGAGTCTCCTCGCGAAGCCGCCGAGGGAGACGAGCGGGTTCCGTATTTCGTGAGCGACCCGCGCAGCGACTTCTCCGAGCGCCGCCATGCGTTCCGTCTTGACCACCCGTTCCCTCAGATTTTTCAGTTCGGTGATGTCGCTCAGAATGTTCACGGTCCCGATAAATCCGCCGCTCCCGTCGAATATGGGCGAACACGACATGATGAACGTGCCGCCGAGAAACGAGTCTTCGAATTCCTGCACGAACGCCTCCCGCCGCTCGACCGTCCTCCTGTGGGGACACGATTGCCACGGCTCGTCCGTTCCGTGGAATACCTCGTAGCACTTCCTGCCGATGATCTCCTCCGGCGCCTTACCGAGCCGCCGGCTCACCGCGCGGTTGATGTTCTTGATGACGTAGTCATCCGACACGAAGTACACCATGTCGGAGATCGACTCGAAGATGTTCTCGAGTTCCTGCTCGGTGAGCTTCACGCGTTCGAAGAGCCGCGCGTTCTCGATCGCCGAGGCGACGTGGTTCGAAAACGCATTCAAAAAGTGCATGTCTTCTTCCGTTATCGGCCTGTTATTGAAATAGTTGTCGACCCAGATGACCCCGATCACCCGATTCCGCGAGATGAGCGGGATCACCGCGAAAGCGCGCGTCCCCAACTGCTGGATGAGGACCGCGTCCGCGAGGGGCTCCTGCCGCACGTCCTGGACGTTGAGGGAGACCTGCTCCTTCACCGCTCTCGTGAGCGACGTTTCCTCCGAGAGCGGAATCTCGATGTTCCTGCTGAGCTTGTCGAAGAAAGAGTCTTTCCTCATGAGGCCGATGTCGATCTCCTGCATGATATCCGGCAGGGTTTTCTTCTCGAGAGAGAGCTGTTCCCACACGCGATAGGCCTCCTCCGGACTCGCCGGGCCCACTCCCATCGCGCCCCGCAGGGTCTGCCGTTCCTCGTCGACGAGGAAGAGGATGGCGCGATTGAATCCGAGGCCGTCGCCCATCGTCACCGCAGTGAGCACCATGCGGAGCAGACGGTCGAGATCGAGCGTCCCCCTCATCGCGGAACTGATAAAGAACAACCGGGAGAGTTCCTGATTCCTCCTCACCAGCTCCTTCTCGACGTTCTTCTTCTCCGAGATATCCCTCGATATCCCGCTGATGCCGATCACCTCGCCCGCCGCGTTCTTTATGGGCGAGAGCGTCAGGCTGACCGATATGATCGTCCCGTCCTTCCGCTTCCGGAACGTTTCGAGTCTCCTCAACACTTCCCCGTTTCGGACCCTCCTCGTATTCTCCCACTCGATGTCCACGAGGAACTCCGGCACGAAGGGCAGGAATTTCCCGATCGCCTCCTCTTTCGTGAAGCCGTAGATCCGCTCCGCCCCCTTGTTCCATGACGTGATGATCCCGTTCAGGTCCGATGTGACGATCGCATCGGCCGAGTGCTCGATGAGGCTCTCGAGGTACTCCTTCGTCTGCGCGACCTCGCTGTAGAGCCTGAGCACCTCGTCATGGCAGAGCGTCTTGTCCGTAATGTCCTGAATAATCACGGCGCACTCCACGATCTCTCCGTGGTCGTTCCGGATTGGGTACGCCGAAACCTCCGCGTACATCGCCGGTTCCGCATTGTTGCTCTTCTGCGTCGCGGTCGCCGCTTCGCCTGTCTCGAACGCTTTTTGGGCGACCCGGTGAGGACAGATCTGCCCTTCATCGCGAAAAACCTCGCGGCTATCCCTGTTCACGATGTCCTCGGCCGGCCTCCCCACCCACTGCCGGACGGCCTCGTTCGCGTCGAGGATTCGCAACTGCCGGTCGAGGAGGACCACGCCCTCCCTGATGTTCTTGAAGATTACCTCCCTGAATTTCTTTTCGTTCGTCAGTCCCATACCGCGTTTATTCCCTTCTCCGCCCGAGAGCCGCGCGATAGATGTCGATGTACCGCTTCGCCGATCGCCCCCATGAAAAATCGGCCTGCATACCGTTCCTGATCATCGCTACCCTCTTTCTGCGATCGGTAAAGACGCAGAAGGCCCTCTTCAGGGCGTCGAGCATGCAAGGAACGCTGTAGTCGGAAAAGAGGAAACCGGTCCCGGTGCAGGCCAGGGGGTGAAAGTCTTCGACGGTGTCGGCGAGCCCGCCCGTCCTCCTCACCACGGGTATCGTGCCGTAACGGAGCGCGATGAGTTGGCCCAGGCCGCACGGTTCGTACTTCGACGGCATCAGAAAAAAATCCGCTCCCGCGTAAATCCGGTGCGCGAGGGCCTCGTCGAAGCCGATGGTCAGTGAAAGTGTCGATCCGTACTGACGTGCCGCTTCCCGCATCTCGTTCTGGAAACGCTCATCCCCTTTCCCGAGAATGACAATCTTCCCGCCGAGCGCGCGGAGGCCGTGCAGCGCACCGATCACAAGGTCCAGACCCTTCTGTTCCGAGAGGCGGGTCACCATTCCGACGAGCGGAACGCGGCTCGGGTCCTCTCCCGCTTTATCGCCAAGAACGCTCTTGAAAAGTTCCTGTTTACAAAGTTGCTTGCCCGAGAGCTCCCCCTTCCGGTAGGTTGCCGGCAGATGCCCGTCCCGTGAGGGATCCCACTCTTCGTAATCGATCCCGTTGACGATCCCGAACAGGTCAGCCGACCGCTTCCTCAGCACGCCGTCCAGACCGAAGCCGGAAGCCGGCTCGAGAATCTCCCGCGCGTACGTCTCGCTCACCGTCGTGAGGATGTCGGCGGCGATGAGGCCTCCTTTCAAGAAATTTACCTTCCCGTAAAACTCTATGCCCTCGGGCGTGAAGAGTTCCCACCCGAGGTGCGTGAGGGGCATCTCCGAAGCGGGGAAAAGCCCCTGGTACCCCAAATTGTGTATCGTCAAAACCGTCGCCGTCCCGCGGAAAAAAGAATCGTCCCGATACGTCGTCTTCAGGTAGAGGGGTATGAGGCCCGTCTGCCAGTCATGGCAGTGAATGACGTCGGGTCGGAAGGAGAGCTTGCGGCAGAGTTCGAGGGTTCCCCTCGAGAAGAAGGTAAACCTGGCGGCGTTGTCGGCATAATCGCCCCCCGCCGTCCCGTAGAGTTCAGGACGGTCGAAGAACTCGTCCGCCTCGAGGAAAAAGGCTCCGTTGCCATCGTGATACACCCTCGACCGAATGCCACGCGTTCCGACAGGCACGTCGACCGTCACGCCGCTCTCGCCGAGCGGAAAACGACCGCCTTTGACCGCCCGGTAGAGAGGCATGACCAACACGGCCTCTTCCCGTGCCTTCCGAAATTCGCGGAGCAGAGAACCGGCAACGTCGGCGAGACCGCCGGTCTTGACAAATGGGACTGCCTCCGGAGAGGCAATCACGATCTTCATATCTTCGCTTCCCGCATGAATCGCGCTGACTCTTCGGGCGGCGTGGGATTGATGTAGAAACCGGATCCCCACTCGAACCCCGCTATCTTTGTCAGCTTGGGCACGAGTTCGATGTGCCAGTGGTAGTAGTCGTTGATCTCATCGACGAACGGCGAAGTGTGGAGGACAAAATTGTACGGGGGGATATCGAGAATCTTGTCCATCTGCTTGAGGACGAGCTGGAAGATCTCGGCGAGCTGCTGAAAACTGTTGTCGGGAGGGTAGAAGCTCGACTCGTGCTTCTTCGGCAGTATCCACGTCTCGAACGGCGCGCTCGGCGCAAACGGCGCTAAGGCCACATACCGTGCGTTCTCGTGGATGACGCGCTTCTTCGACTCGAGTTCCTGGTTGATGACATCGCAGAATATGCACCGTTCCTTGAGGTCGTAGTACCGCTTCGCGGAATCCGTCTCCTCCTTGACCAGTTTCGGGACGATCGGCAGCGCGATGAGTTGGGTATGCGAGTGCTCGAGGGATGCGCCCGCAGCGTCGCCCTCGTTCTTGAAAATGAGGACGTACCTGAAGCGCCGGTCCTTCCTCAAATCCGTCAGCCGCAGGTAGTACGCCCACAGGGCGTCCTCGACGCCTTTCAGCGGCATTGTGGCGAGGGACTGCATGTGGTCCGGCGTCTCGACGATGACCTCGTGGGCGCCGATGCCGTTCATTTTGTCGAAGATGCCCTCGCCGGACTTATTGAGATCCCCGAAGATCTGGAGGGCGGGAAACTTGTTCGACATCACTCTCAGGGTCCATCCCGGCGAGTTCGGCTTCGTGCCGGCAGGTCTGAACGCGAGTATCTCGGGAGGGGTCGTGTACTCGTTCCCGGGGCAAAACGGGCAGAACCCTCCCCGTTTCTTCTGAGAAGGCGAAACGAAATCCGTCGGTCTTTTCCCCCGCTCCACCGAAATAATCACCCACCGTCCGGATATGGGATCTTTTCTCAACTCAGACATACTACCTCCTCAGGCTGGTTCGAAGTCGAAACTCCGCAGCGCCCGACTGTACAAAAGCCGTCGTGCGCGAGCGATCTTCGTCTTCGCGTCGGGCCAGTACCGCAAAAATCGTAGTATTATATCACAGTGCTTTATAATCACTCATGAAATCCTCGTTCGTGCACCGACCCCTCAATAGTCCGTTCGACGACCCGGTCGTCTTCGTGCGGGTACTGAGGGAAAAGAGGGCTTTTCTGCTCGACCTCGGCGACATTTCCCGGCTGGACCCGGGCGATCTCCAGAAAATCACCCACGTCTTCGTTACCCACACCCACATCGATCATTTCATCGGCTTCGACACACTCATGAGGTCGCTCCTGAGGAGGGATCTCCCGCTTTGCATTTACGGTCCCGCGAACATCGCGGACTGTGTCGAGGGGAAACTGAAAGGGTACACGTGGAACCTCATCAGGGACTATCCTCTCAGGATGGACGTATTCAGCGTCGACCACGACATCGTCCGCCACACGAGTTTCTGCGCAGAATCGGCGTTCGAGCGAAGGGATGAAGGCTCCGGGAGAATGGCCGGATTCCTCTACCGGGACGATCTGCTCACGGTCAAAACGATTCAACTCGACCATCAGATCCCCTGCCTCGCCTACTCCATAGAAGAAGTATTCCACATCAATATCAACAAATCACTGCTGAAGGACTTCGGGCTGCCCGTCGGCCCGTGGCTCTCCGATTTCAAGCGCGCCATACGGGCGGGACATCCCGCTGAAACGGAATTTGCCGTGGCGGGGCGACGCCTCACGCTCGGAGAAATGAGGCGGATCGCGACGATCGCGGAGGGGCAGAAGATAGCCTATGTCACGGACGTTTCGATCACCGACGACAATATCGAAAGACTGGTCGAGTTCGTCAGGAATTCGGACACCCTCTACTGCGAGGCGTATTTTCTCGACAGGGACATCGACAGAGCGCGCACGCGATTTCACCTGACCGCGAAGATCACCGGAACGATCGCTCGCCGCGCGGCCGTCAGACGTCTCGTCGTCATGCATTTTTCCCCCCGGTACCGCGAATCGTCCGAAACCCCCGAGAGCGAGGCGATGCGGGAGTTCATGCGGCAAAACGCCTGAAGACGACGACGGCGTTGACGCCGCCGAATCCGAACGATTGGGCGAGCGCGTGCTCCCAATTTCCCCGCCTCTCGCCGATGACGTAGTCGAGATCGCACGCCGGATCTCGCTCCCGCAGGTGGAGCGTGGGCGGCGCGACGCCCTCCCTCAGGCTCATCAGCGTGACGGCGGCCTCGAGCGATCCCGAAGCGGCGAGCATGTGTCCGGTCGCGGATTTCACCGCGGTGACGGCGATGGAGTACGCTCCATCGCCGAACGCCCTCTTTATCGCTTCGGTCTCGGTCCTGTCGCCAAGCGGCGTGGATGTCCCGTGGGCGCTGATGAGGTGGATATCCCGTCGGCTCAGACCCGCTTCCGCCAGGGCAGCGAGGATCGCCCTCGCCTCTCCCTCCGCAGAGGGAACCGTCTGGTGATATGCGTCCGTCGTGTTGCCGTAGCCGATGAGTTCCCCGTAGATCGCAGCGCCGCGGGCGAGCGCGCTCTCATATGGCTCGAGGACGAGGACGCACGCCCCCTCCGACAGCACGAAGCCGTCCCTCGTCCGGTCGAAGGGCCGGCTCGCGGTCGAATCATTCCTCCTGGACAGGGCGCCCGCCGCGCCATAGCCTTCGAGGCACGTCCGACACAGGGGCGCTTCCGTTCCTCCGCAGAGGATCGGGTAGCGATACCCGAACTTAATAGCGCGAAACGCCTCTCCGAGTGCCGCCATCCCTGAAGCACACGCATTCGAGATGCCGAGACAGTATCCGGCGATCCCGAACTTCTGGGCGACGGCAGACGCCGCCATGCTGATCGTGGTGGCGGGCATGACATAGGCGGACATCCGCGGCCGCCGCCGGTGAACCGCAGGGGCGAAGCCCCTTCGGAGCGCCGCCTCGATCGTCCCGATTCCGCCCCGGCTTGATCCTATGACGACGCCTGAGGATTTCAGTATCCGATCGCCCGTAAGCCCCGCGTCCGCGAGCGCCATGGATGCCGCCGCGACGGCGTAGTGGACGAATGGGTCGAGCCGAACGATCTCTTTGTGATCGAGGTAATCCGAGGCGAGAAAATTCTTCACGACACCCGCCACCTTCCACGGAATGTCGGAAACGTCGAACGAGGTTATCGGGACGATGCCGGAACGGCCCGCCCGGACACCGGTCCAGGTTTCCGCAAAAGAAGGTCCGAGCGGCGTGACCGCTCCGATTCCCGTGACGACGACGCGGTTCATAAAGCGTATGATAGCACACGCCCGGTCATGACCCCGTCCGTTGTTCTCTTCCTTCCGCGCGTGGTATCCTACTCCTGCGCCTGCGTTCGCGCCGTGTTCGATGAAGAGTGGAGGTGAAGAAGCGATACGGAGATGATTCGACATACCTTCAGCATGCTGCACGGCATTGGAGAAAAAACGGAAAGACGGCTTTGGCGCGACGGCGTTCTCACGTGGAACGATTTCCTCACCGCGCCTGAACTGAACGGCATAAGTCCCGCGAAGAAACTCTCGTACGACACCTTGCTCTCGTCTGCGTCCGACGCTCTCGCTCAGGGAGACGCGCGGTATTTCGCGCGCGCGCTGAAGCGAAGGGATCATTGGCGGCTCTTCGACGCCTTCAAGGGGAGCGTTGCCTGCCTCGATATCGAAACGAACGGTCTCATGCCGTGGAGCGGAGGGATCGTCACCGTGATCGGAATCTACAACGGGTTCGACTATGTCTGCTTCGTCCACGGGGAAACCCTCACCGCGGAAGCGGTCATGAAGGAACTGGAACGCTACGACTATCTCGTCACGTTCTACGGCACGGGATTCGATATCCCGTACCTCCTGAAGGCATTACCGGGTCTGCGATTCGACATCCCGCACTTCGACGTGTGCTTCGGCGCGAGGAGTCTCGGATTTCACGGGGGCCTGAAGAAACTCGAAGCCCAGCTCGGCATCTCGCGGGACGAGAACGTCCGGCACATGGATGGCTACGACGCGGTGAAGCTTTGGGAGTATTTCAGGAAGGGGAGCGGGGAGGCCCTCGATCAGCTCATCCTCTACAACAAGGAAGACACCGTCAACCTCTACGCGCTCGCCGAAATGATCTACCGGCAGATGCGCGCCCGAACGGGGATTGAAGAATACCTCTGATAGTCCCGCTTTTCTCCGTGGCTCACCGCGAGCGGTCTTCGCCCCGCGGCCCGCTCAAACGAATTCGAGGCCTACCTTGAAGAAGAACGCGTCGTGTCTCTCTATCCAGCGGACCGCCGCCTTCTTGTAAAAGCGCGGTTCGTCGCTCTTCACGATCAGCTCCTGGCCGGTCTTCAGCGACGCGGATGTGAACATGCACATTCCCCCGTCGCTGATGTTGAGCGTGTATCCGACGAAGATCTCGTACGAGGTGTCCGGGTAAAGGACGAACTCGAGGACGATGTACGAGAAATCCGTCCGTCGATTCTTCCGCCGGTTCTCGGTCAGGTTATTGCTGTTCTTTCCGTCCGTGGACGCCATGTCGACCTTGTCGCCTCTCCATGCGAAAACCCTTTCTCTCGTCTATCACCGAATTCCACGCACAATACGTGCCAAGCCATCGCCTTCGTAACCAATCGTTAGATCTCGAAAATTTCCTTCACCGCCGGCGCGCCTTGCCTTTTTCGGTCAGAGAATTGCCGGATCAGGGAACGCACGCCGCCCTGGCAATGGACCCGCGCCGGGAGGAGCGGCCTTTTCGAACCGCCACCCGCGCTTCGGAGAATCGGCGAAATCCGTGCGGCGGACGGCGCGACGACGACGTGAGAAACTCCTCTCTTTTCGTGCTCTTCGAGAGTGCAGAGATGGCGCCGTTAACCAATGAAACGCTGTCCGGATGAAACATGAGGAGAGCTAACCAAAGATCAGCGGATGCGGTCGATGGTGCGAGAGAGGGGAGTCGAACCCCTACGGAGTTACCCACTGGATCCTAAGTCCAGCGCGTCTGCCAGTTCCGCCACTCTCGCACGCTTGATTGTAAGGGATTTTCACTCCGCACCGCAATGCGCTCTCCGGAGGTTTTGTATAATGGGAGGAGCTCGCGAAGGCGAAAACCGGCGACGCGTCGCGTTCGCAGAGCCGAGCGCTCCATAGAGCCCGGCAAGGAAGGAGCGTCTCGCGGGAGAAAAAGATCATGCCATTCTTCGTGGTACACGAACATCACTCGACGCGCCTTCACTTCGACGTCAGGCTCGAGATGGACGGCGTCCTCAAATCCTGGGCCATCCCCAAGGGGCCCTCGATGAATCCGCACGACAAGCGCCTTGCGATCATGGTCGAAGACCATCCACTCGAGTATGGGTCCTTCGAGGGCATCATTCCCGAAGGCCATTACGGCGCCGGGCCCGTGATCATATGGGATCACGGCGACTACGCACGACGGAGCGGGAGTATTCAGGAAGGCAAATTGGAGGTGGAACTGTCGGGGCGCACGCTGAAGGGGCTCTTCGTCCTTACGAAAATGGCCGGGAAGGAAAAAGAATGGCTCCTCATAAAGAAAAAGGACCAGTTCGCGAGAGTGGATTTCGTGCTGAAGCCTCTGCTAACACCCGCCGTTCAGAGGAAATTAGCGGTCAGGGTTCCGCCCTGTGACGCGTCGTGACGACTCGACCTCGTCTTTTGCCCCGGGGAGAAGTCGGTGTCGAGCCAAGAATGTAGTCGAGCGCCTCATTGAGATCTCTGCAGAGGACGTAACCATCCGACGCGAAGCGCCTGTTCCAGGGAAACAGAAGACCCGTCGCCGTGACCCCCCTCTCTCTCGCCGTCTCCAAGACGGGAGGCGCGTCGTCCACGACCGCATCGCACGAGTCATCGATGAGCACCGTTTTGTCGTACGACAGGTGTATTTCGTCGAAGACGAGATCGTGTCTCCTGAGCCAATTTTTCGTCTGCTCGATACTGTCTGCCGTGCGGTGGCTCGCGATCGTGATGTGGAAACCGTGCTCCCTCAGCGTCGAAAGGAACCCTTTCGCTTCAGGGTACGGTGAGTGCCTATCGTCGTCCTGGGAGAGGTGGATCTCCTCGATGGCGGAGAGGAATTCCGATTTCGAACAATACCTTTCCCAGAAATCCCACTCCACCCACGCGTCCGGCGGCGGCACCGATCCGTTGATCCTCCGCAACCGTTCGAACAACGCGTCGCAGAAATGCCAGAGCGTGTTGTCGATGTCGACCACCGCCCTCTTCTTCCGTTTCATGCTTCTATTGTAAACACTCACTTTCCCCAAATGGCGTCCGAGATCGTAACCGGAAGGCGTTAGTTACCGGCAGCTGACGTTCGTTCGCGACGCATCGTGACGGGATAGCACTTCCCCGAAAGGAAAAAAGAGGCGAAACACCTATCGATTTCTTTTTCTCTTCCAGCGTTCCTCCGCAGTAAAAACTATGAAGGTTCCGACCACTTATTGTTTTGCCGTTTCCAGCTCCTTGACCCTCCGCTCGAGCTGTCCGTAGGTCATTTTGTAGAGGTTGAGGATATCCTGCCTCGTTTCGATCGCATGTTTGATATATTCCGCCTCGAACCTACCGAACTTTTCCGCGAGCATCACCTGCCCCTCCGCGATCAGACGCACGTCGGATTTGATCGCTTCGATATCGACACCCATTTTTTGGACGATCTTCTCGAACGAGGTCATTCTCTTGTCTTGAGCATCCAGCCGATTCCCAAAAGTCACCATTTGTTTCTCGATGCCGTCCATCCGCTTCTCGAGGCCGTCCACGCGCTTCTCGAGGCCGTCCATCCGCTTCTCGAGGCCGTCCAGACGTTTCTCGAGGCCGTCCAGACGTTTCTCAATGCCATCAAGACGCTTCGCGATGCCGTCAAGACTATCCCTTATCGCTCCAAATTGCTCCTCGAAAAATTTCTGATCCA
>OGCI01000991.1_pt1 | contig 26994 bp, 28 predicted proteins | sample 1570021 | NCBI WGS metagenome assembly OGCI01 (sample SAMN06264664, study PRJEB24512) | hot springs metagenome | isolation source: Hot spring water | place: South Africa: Tshipise | collected 2015-06-21 | reverse complement strand
CCAGAGACTCGCTGATTACTTAATATTCTACAATACGCAGAGACCACATAAGTCTCTTGAGCTAAAGAGCCTCTTGGCTATCTCATTGAGAAAGGAGGAATGTCGCAAAAGTCTTTAACTTATACACAGGCTTGACAATTGGAATTGCAATAGTATAATGGTAATAGGTCAAAAGTACCAGAAGAGGGTGCAGTGTAATGAATCGGCGAAGGTCTAACATAGAGATAATAGCGGATATGCTTAGAATCGGGGAGGCTGGTGCGGGCAAGACCGAGATCATGTACAGCGCCAACATGAGTTATGCTCAGATACAGAAGTATCTGGGTTTTCTTTTGAGTCGTGGGTTCATTAACAAAGTGGAGGTGGGGAATCCTGTAGTTACCTACCAAGTAACAGAAAAAGGGGTGGAGCTGCTCAGGAATATAGAGAGTATAATGGAAATCCTCGAGTTCCGGAATGGTCATGGGACTTGAGGCTTAAAAGTTGTGGAGTTTTGAGGGGTGCCCGGGAGTAAAGCAAGGTCACCCCTTTTGCTATAAAAATTAGAAAATTAAGGAGTACATATGAGAGGAGCTGTATATGTCTGAAAAAAGGATGTTAATAGTAGATGCTGAACTGGTGAAAAAGATAGATGACAATCGCGGCGATCTGGGGCGGTCTGAGTTTATTGACTTCCTGATCGAGAGTCATCTGAAGGAAAAGGAAGAAACGAAGAGTCAAAGTGGCGTTACTCGAGAGGAATTTCGCCAGTTTCAGGAAGGAACGAAAGAGTTACTGCGCAGTTTCTTAGAATTCTTTATCAGCTATGGGTTGGAGCTGGGCAAGCGACCCGGCGATAACGAATTCGAGCAGCTGGCACAGAAACTGCAGGGTCTGGGTGGTTCACCAAAAATAAAGGGCTCCTAAGCATTTTCGAACATTTCCCCGCAATCGTATTCCTCACAGCTTCAAATAGAACTATCTTCTAGAAAATAATCTCTTCTCAATTCATCTTCAGCTTGCCATACTATTTTCAGGATAGTGAAACTTATCTCGCTATGTTCGATAGTGGAGTTTGATTGCGACGGTCTTCTCTTCTGAAAGCGGAGGGAAGCTCTCGTGTTACGTCTTGAGTCAGTAAAAGTGAACAGACTTAGAATGGCACAGAAGTAAGCTGGAGGTGCGACATGACAAAGCCGATTGACTTACTGAGGCAGATGAGAAAAGAAGGGCTATGGCAGATGTGTTGCGGCTTTCTGTACCTCAGCCTAGAGCAATTTATGGCTATTCAGAAGAGGTTGCTCGAGGAGCAAATTGAGCTGTTAAAGAACTGTGAGTTGGGCAGGAAGGTGATGCGAGGTGCTATGCCTAGGACAGTGGAGGAATTCCGGGAGCAAGTGCCGTTGACAACCTATTCTGCTTATCTGCCCGAGCTTGTGGAAAAGAGGGAAGACATGTTGCCGGTGAAACCCGCCATCTGGGTGCATACAGTAGCCAGAATTGGTGAGTATAACTTCAAGTGGGTCCCTTTATCTGAGAGGTTTCTGTACGAATTCGAGAGGGTAGCGGGGGGAGTTGGGCTTCTTGCCAGCTGCAACCGTCGTGGGGAATTCCTGGTTAAGGAGCATCTGAAACTCTTAGCTACAATGGGCACTCCTGACTACGGGTCAGGTATCGTGGCGTATTTGACGCAACGAGCCCTCGGGTGTGACATCTTCCCTTGCAGTGGGGAGGAAATGACATTTCACCAGAAGATGCAGTTTGGTTTTGACGAAGCTTTATCCGAGGGGCTCGACATCCTCGGCGGAGTATCATCCGTTCTAGCTTATGTTGGTGAGGTATTCGCAGAGAGGTTGAGGAACGTTGATCCTCGTTTTCTATTATCACATCCCAAGGCGTGTGTGCGGCTTATGAGGGGACTGATCAGAAGCAGGCTGGCGGGGCGTGCTATTTTGCCCCGGGATGTGTGGTCACTCAAGGTGATTATCAGCGGTGGAGCAGACTGTGCTATTTTCGCCAAAAGAGTGGAGGAACTGTGGGGGAGAGAAGTTCTGGAAGCATATCTTGGAACTGAAGGTGGGATTTATGCTACCCAGACCTGGGACCATGAAGGTATGACTTTTATCCCTAACCTTAATTTCTTTGAGTTTATTCCGGAAAGGGAGTGGTTCAAGTGGCAATTAGACCAGTCCTATCAGCCCAAAACTGTCTTGCTGGATGAGGTAAAGGCGGGTGAGAAATACGAGATAGTCATCACGAATTTTCATGGCGGCATTATGACAAGGTACCGTATTGGCGATATTATTAAGATAACCTCGCTGCGGAATGAACGGCTTAACATCGATATTCCACAGATGGTGTTCTATAGCCGGGCTGACGATTTCGTGGACGTTGCCGGTCTTGGTCGGTTGACAGAGAAGGTGATTCGGGAAGCGATCCAGAGTACAGGTATTCCTTATGTGGACTGGGTAGCTCGCAAGGAAATAATTGATAATAAGCCTGTGCTGCATTTCTACCTCGAGCTTGAGGATGGCTATATTGCCAACGAGGGAAGCGTGGCGACTGCCATACGTGAGCAATTCAGGAAATTGGACAGGAAACATCGTTGCAATCTCTATAACCTTATTGGCGATATGGAAGGTGTGATGGGTTTGAAGCCAGTAAAGGTTACCCTGCTTCCACGGGGCGCCTTCTTGAATTATTTGTCGCAGCAGCCTGAAGGTGCTCACATAGGTGGATTACGAAGGCATGTCAACCCCACTGAGGAAGTGCTATCCATGCTGACAGCTTCTGGGGCTGCGGTAGAGGCTATGCCAGCAGTAAAAGGCGAGCGTGTAGCAGTTCGGTGACAATTGGGTGGTCAGTCAAGTCAAATATTGCGCCAGGATGATGGAGGCACTAACCGCTTATTTCCCTCTCTTATAGTCAGCATATCTCAGTAGGTTGCGAATCAGCCGGATCATGCAGTAGGATACTCAGACGTTCAGTGTTTTCGCATGCCGCGAAGCATGGACGCCGACACTTCTGTTGCTTTCTGGGTAGTACGTTAGTACTCTTGACAGTGAGTACATTTGTGCCATAATAGGCTAATTGTAGACAAAAATATGACAATAAGGCGACAGGAACCGGTTAGAATGAAGAGATGTTGCGAACGCTTTCAGAACAGCTGGTGAATTTGAGCAGGATTCCTGTATTCGCCTGGGAAGTGGTCCGGTGAATGTTCAGGTTCTAATTCCCCTGATTGCTACGGTTGCTTATATTCCGTTACTTGTTGTTTTGGTAGCTAACCGACCGTGGGGCAGAAAGCAAAAGTTTTTCTTTCTATTTTTGATTCCTGCAATCCTATGGAGCGTTGTTGCTGTCCTGGGTTACAGCGGTTTGTTCGCAGGTGGCGAGTATTTCGCAGTCAAGTTTGGTATCTGCACCGTTATTTGGATACTCGTGCAGCTCCATTATTTTGTTTCTTCTTTCTATCGGTCGGAACGCGTGAAGTTTCCGTGGGCTTATCTTTTTCTGGTGGCCACAATTGTCCTGACAGCGTCCGGTCTCATTCCAGACAGCATCATAATCACTGAGACTGGTGCCATCGTCGTTGACTATGGTGTCTTAATTGTAGTCATAGGTCTCTTGTTGCTTTCTACGGCGGGTGTTAGAGATATGTATTATCTAATACAAAAGTACCGGCTGTCGCCGGACCCAGCGGAACGTAATCAGATCATCTACCTACTTGTTTCTATTGGAGTCTTGACGGTCTTTCTGTTAGGTTCTTACACCCCTGCAGGAGGTGAATTTCCTGTTAGTCACATCGGCAACTTCGTCGTTGCTTGCGTCTTGACTTATGCGGTTGTGACGCACCGCCTAGCTGATATTCAGGTTGTGTTCCGTCGAGCTCTGGTTAATGTTGTTCTATTCTGTGGCGGGCTTGCTATAGTTTTAATGCTTTTCCGGCTCGCTTATCAGTTCATCGGCTTTGACATGGACTTTCGCATTTTAGCGCTGGCAACTGGACTGGGAGTTATCACTGTCTTGGGTCTGGGTTATGTAGTGGGCGACCTTTGGCAAAGGAAGGTGGAAGAAGCTTTTATGGGAGTAAAGTCCTCTTACCGCAAGCAGTTATCTCAATTCGTAGACGAGATATATAGTGTTTCCAGTTTGGAGCAGTTGGGTAATGGGTTCATATCATTGCTTACACAGTCTCTAGACAGTCGGAAAGCTTGCTTGCTTTTGCCCCAGGTTGGAGACGGGGTTTTTAGTGCTCAATTTATCTACCCTCCAGTGGAAGATAACCCCATGCGTGAGCTGAAGTTGAAGAAAGATAGTCCAGTTGTGATATGGTTAGAACGCGAAGGTGCCATATTGCCAACAAGAAAGCTCATTATCCTTCCCGAATTTCAATCCATTTGGGAAGAGGAAAAAGAAACAATCCGGTCGGCTGGAGTGCAAATGTTCGCTCCTTTGAAGAGTGGAGGAAGACTTGTGGCTGTTGTAGCAGTAGGAGAAAGACGGGATGGGAAGCTTTACAGTGTTGAAGATATAGATTTGCTGGAGTCTATCACTGCCCAAGTGGCAACAAGAATAGAGAAGGAATACAACCATCAACGGTTGAGGGAGCAAGACGAAGAAGTAACGTTGCTTAACCGCCTCGCCACAATTATAACCTCGAATATAAGCCTTCAGATGATATTTGAAAATTTCGCTGAAGAACTAAAGAAAGTGGTGGATGTGGATTGGGCGACGGTCGCCCTAATTGACGGCAGCGAGCTTCGATTTAAAGCCTTGTCCAGCACTATAGGTTCGGCTTGGCAAACAGGCGAAACCATACCGCTGGAAGGGACAGCCACAGAGTGGGTGTGCCAGGAGAGACAGTATGTATATGAGCCTGACCTGAAGCGGCACCACAGATTCTGGACTGGGGAACATCATCTACAGCGAGGAGTTCGTTCTATTATTTATCTGCCTCTAAATGTGGCGGAGCGTAGTATCGGTAGTCTAATCGTAGCCAGTCGTAAACCGAACGCTTATAATTTCAGGCAAATAAGGCTACTGGAGAGAGTGGCTTTGCATATTGCGGCGCCAATTGAAAATGCTCAACTTTATATGCAGCTGGAGCAAAAATCTCGCGTTGATGCGCTTACTGGTTTATTTAATAGGCGCCACTTTGAAGAGCGGCTGGAAGAAGAGATTGCCCGACATTCTCGCTATAGCCAAGTGTTCTCCATATTTATGATTGACCTGGATAACTTCAAGTCCTATAACGATATACATGGACACCCTGCCGGGGACATACTTCTGAGCCAGATAGGGAAGATTATCAAGAACTCTATCAGAGGCGTTGACCAAGCTTTTCGCTATGGTGGTGACGAATTTGTGGTCATTTTACCTCAGACAGCCAAGGATGATGCGTATGCTGTGGCGGAGCGTGTACGAGGACAGGTTCTTAGTGAGATGAAGAAGAAGACAATTCCTGTAACATGCAGCATTGGTTTGGCAAGCTATCCTGCGGATGGAGTGCTGGTTAGCGAGCTTATTAATGTGGCTGACTCTGCTCTTTATTATGCTAAGCGAGCAGGAGGTAATCGAGTCATCTCTTCAAATATTGATGTTTCGTCACAGCAACCGGAAAACCCAGTGGTTGATGTCAAACACAACGATTTGAGTGCTGTTTATGCTCTGGTGTCGGCGGTAGAAGCCAGGGACCCATATATATACGGTCATGCCAGAAAAGTCAGAACCTTCGCTGTGGCTTTGGCGGAGACAATTGGGCTATCCCCTGATGAAGTATCCAAGATAAGCACAGCTGCCTTGCTTCATGACATTGGCAAAATCGGCATTCCTGAGGAAGTGCTTAATAAAAAAGAAGGCCTGGATGCAAAAGATTGGGAAGCGATTAAAGCTCATCCCAGATTGGGGACAAATATCATCAGTAAAATCCCCAGTTTAGAATCCTGCGTAAGTGGTATTCTGCACCACCATGAAAGGTGGGATGGTAGTGGTTATCCCGAGGGGCTGAAAGCCGGAGAGATTCCTTTGGAAGCACGCGTCATAGCTATAGCAGACGCTTTTGAGGCTATGTCCTCTGTTCGTCCTTACCGCCCAGCTTTGTCTATCAGAGAAGTAATAAAAGAGCTGAGAAAAGGTGCTGGTACTCAGTTCGATCCTAATTTAATTGAGGTCTTTGTTGATATTATTGAGGCGGGATTTCCTAGGAAGGCAAAGATAAGTCAGGACTCAAGTATCGAGCCGGCGACTCCATAGTACTACGACTCAAGGTCCTAAAACTACTAGTTTGATATTTGCAAATTCAAAAATGGTATTCTGGGAAATATACTCATATTTTTACGATATATTCCTGAGAAATTGGTTTCCGTATAGGCGACTTTTGGAAGAGCTAGACAATGTCTTAGAAATCAAGGAAGGCGACCATATTTTAGATGCCGGTTGCGGCACAGGATTCATGATAGAAAAGATTGTCAAAGAAAATGTAGGAAGAAGAATAAGCGTGGTAGGGCTCGATTCTAGCAAGGGGATGTTGGAACGCGCCCGGAAAAAATTTAAAAATTACTCTAATGTAAAGCTTCAGGTTGCGGACTTAAACAAGCACCTAGAGTTTCCCGACAATTCGTTTGACAAAGTTATTTGCTCTAACACACTTTATGCCTTAGAAAACCCGCAAAAAGTTATTGCTGAATTTTATAGAGTTCTGAAGCTTGGCGCAGTAGTGGTTATCACCAATCCCAAACCGGATGCCCAAATGAAGAAACTTGCTCAAGAACAATTGAGGACAATGACAAAACTCACGCCTTTCTACAACAAAATTTATCATATCCTTAGAGCTATTCTGCTGTTGCCCATAATCTTTGCTGTTACTGTAATAAACAAAATTATCCTTAAGAAAGGGAAAAAGGGAGAATATCAGTTCTTGGATAACCAGCATTTCCGAAGTATTCTTCAAGAAGTCGGGTTTAAGTCGGTTTATATAAGTTCTTGCTACGCCGATCAAAACTGGTTAGTTAAGGCAGCGAAATAAGCTCCAACGCGCTCTATTGGATATGCCTTCAGTCTTTTCTGAGCAAAGCACATATATTGCGGGAGAAGTTCTTTATTGGGAAGCTATAGGATTTTTCTGGGGATATAGTGAGGATTTCCCATCCGCTTTCGAGTAACAGTTTTCTGAGCTCGCCATATGAAAAAAGATAATAGTAGCGGTATATTGTTCTTTCTTTTAGCTTCCATGGGATGTGTTGCTCCTTGGATTTGAACCAAAATCTTGGTTGCCCATGGTTCCACACAGTCACGAAAGCCTCCCCGTGGGGCTTCAATACTCGTCTTAGTTCTTCGAGCGCTTTTTTCCTTTCCGCTTTGCCTCTGATATGGTGATAAGTAGCCACAGATATTGCCCAGTCAAAGGTATTGGCGGGGAAGGGCAGGAACAATGCGTCAGCGGCTATTAAATTGACATAAAATTTGAATTTAGCGGCATATTTCAAGGCTTGCTTGAGCATGGCTAAGGAAGAATCCACTCCCCAGAGCTCAAAACCATGGTTGAAAGGCAGGAAGTCTGGCCCATGCGCACAACCGACATTTAGAAGTTTTCCGGTTTGCCATCTTGTTGCTAGACCGTCTAATTCTTTTCTTAGGAGCGGCCAATGTCTTATTCGATACCAACTTTCAGCGATTTGGTCGAAGACTTCTCTATTTGTGGTCATAGGTGCACTTTGATAAACTTTAAGTATATTATGGCATGAAAAAGGCATCTCGAACTATTTCTGGAGTAACTCCAATAGCAGTTATGGCTAAGCCATTTCCCTGCCCGGGGAAATGTGTTTATTGTCCCAGTTCTCCTGAGGCACCCAAGAGCTATACCGTGGAATCTCCTGCGGTGCTCCGGGCTCGAAGTTGCGGCTTTGATGCCAAAAAACAGGTGGAAGTCAGACTCAAGACGTTGGCGGAGATGGGACATGCTCAAGACAAAGTAGAGCTTATCATCATGGGTGGTACCTTCTTGTCTTACCCTCGAGACTATCAATATCAGTTTGTTAAAGATTGCTATGACGCTTTGAATGGTATTCCTTCCAGTAGTTTAGAGGAAGCTAAGAAGCTGAATGAGACTGCTGAACATCGTTGTGTGGGTTTGTGTATTGAGACTAGGCCAGATTTCTGTGATGAGGAGGAGATAAAGACCATGCTCGATTTTGGCACCACCAGGGTAGAGATTGGCGTGCAGACGTTGGATGATGAAATCCAGCACCTGACCAAAAGGGGACATGGAGTGGCTGAGGTTATCTCGGCAACCAGATTGCTGAGGGATTATGGCTTCAAGGTTCACTATCATTGGATGCCTGGTTTACCAGGATCAACACCTGAACATGACTTGGAGCTATCACAGCAACTGTTTGAAGATGAGCGCTTTCGACCAGATGGACTCAAACTGTACCCCACGCTGGTAGTTCAGGGGAGTGAATTAGAGAGTTGGTATCAGGATAATCGTTACCGACCTTATGACGATAATGAAATGGTTGACTTACTTATGGCAATTAAAGTAGCGATTCCTAAATATGTACGGATTTCGAGGTTGATGCGGGATATTCCCAGCAAATTCATCATCGCTGGGTGTAAGGATTTGGCGCTGCGGGGGACGATTAAGAGGAGAATGGAGCAGGCTGGTCTCCGCTGTAACTGTATTCGGTGTCGTGAATATGGTCATCGCCAGAGGGATGGCTGGGCAATTAACAAACCATATTTAAGTAGGATGGATTACGACACCTTTGGGGGGAGAGAGGTTTTCCTTTCCTACGAGGATGTGAATGAGACCTTATTTGGCTTACTCAGGTTAAGGATAGATGGGAAAAAGGCAACTGTGAGAGAGTTGCACGTTTTTGGCCCCGAGGTCGCTCTGGGAATGAGGCGGGAAGGAGCTGCCCAACATCAAGGTCTGGGCGAAAGTCTGCTTCGAGAGGCGGAGAGAATCACCAAGGAAGAATTCGCAATAGCGGAGTTATCAGTGCTGAGCGGAGTCGGCGCCCGCGAGTATTATCGGTCGCTGGGTTATACTCTGACGGACGTTTACATGGTGAAGAAGCTCGGCTAGGTATGCAAACGCTGATGAGGGGTTTGGAGCAGCTTGTATCTATTGACAGCAAACAATACCTGTATCTATAATGGCTCGGCGCTGTGGGAAAAGGTAACCAACTGATGGAAGACTTGAAACGCGACAAGACGATACAAAAGGAGGAAGAGAGTAGATGGAAGAAATAAAGCCAACTTGGAGACTAGCCTGGGGATTATGGTGGCGAATGGTTCTTATCACTCTGGGGATACATGTGGTGATTGGGGCTGTAATGTTCGCTCTGTTGAAGCTGGGTGTGGTGGACTTAGCCTGCATACTTGGGAAGCTTCGTGGTTGTTTGCCTGTGGGTAACTGGACAATCTCGCCTCCTTAGCAAAGTGAGGCAGATAGCTGTGGCGTGAAGGTGTGTGGAGAATAAGGGTACTGTCCCTGTGACTGCCCGGGTCCAGTGGCATTGTCAATTGAAGTTTTGGCTCTGGTGCTCTCCAAGTGTTCTGTACAAATTGTGGCAAAGAGTTACTAGGAACTCCTAAATTCTGTGCCTATTGTGGAGCGAGAGCAATGGGTGGTAGCAGTTTTTGTTCCCAGTGCGGCGCGCCAACGACTTCTCTCACTGACATATGTAATAAGTGCGGTGCGCCAGTGGTTAAGGCAGTGAAGGAAAGAACTTGGATGCCCACGACTGCTGGCATACTCTCTATTATTGCCGGCACCATTGCTCTGGTCATTGGCGTATTGGTTGCCACAGTCGGCGGTGTTATAGGTGCATTCTTTGGGATAATTTGGCCAAGCGTTTTTGGCGCCCCGTTAATCGTGGCGGGAATAATCGCTATAACAGGTGGTATTTGTGCCTTGCAGAGAAAAATCTGGGGATTAGCGCTTATTGGCTCTATTTGCGCGCTTTTGGGTCCTTGGTTCATTCTCGGCGTGCTTGCAACTATATTTGTCAGCCTAGGAAAGGGCGAATTTGAGTGAAGTACAGCATAAAGTTTGTAGATTCTGAGTATCTGTTTGTGGTGAGGCTACTATAAGAAAGGTAATTATTGTAAAATGTTTTTGAAAAGCTTTAAAGACAGGTAAAGGAGGTAAGATGCAAAGGTATCCTTTTCTGAGGTTTGCGACCGCAGTTTTGAGGTTTGTGGGGTGGATAGCACTGATAGTAGGTGTTATTGCTTCAATTGCTCTTGGAATTATGATGGGCAGAACTCCTCCAGGTGAAGCTAGTGCCGGAGTTGGAGGTACAATCCTAGGGGTTTTTATAGCTATCGGGGGAATAATTGTCTCCTTCTTAACATGGCTATTCTTACTGGCGACGCGGGAGCTTTTCTATCTGCTTATACAGGTGGAAGAGAACACGAGGAGTACGGCTGAGCGCATTGCTGTGGCTGAGAAACCCAGACAAGAATAGTTTTTTGGTTGCTATATGCAATGAAGAGAGTGTTCCTTTCTTTGCGGCGCAGGTTGTTTGCCTTGTTTCGCGGGATTTTTTTTCTGTTCAGCAAAGTTTTTTCTGTCTTCCGCAAGCTTTTTACCCTGTTTTCTAAGCTAATTCAAAAACTCCAGCTACTACCACCTTGTCGGAAGGTGAGTTCTGTTTTCCAGAGATTTTGGAAGGTAAGTAAGCCACCGGAGTATCATTTTCTACCATACGTGACTAGTGTGCTGAGGGTGTTGGGATGGGCAGTACTAGTAATCGGAGTTGTTGCTTCAATCGTCCTTGGACTGCAAATTATAGAAAATGGGCTAACTATTATGAAAACTGAGCTAAGGGGTTTAGGGCTGGGTGTTTCTGCGATTTTGTTGGGAATAATTGGCTCTTTCTTGGCTTGGCTATTTTTGCTGGTGACCAGAGAACTAGTTTACTTATTTATTGATGTAAAAGAGAACACTAGAAAAACAGCAAGGAGTCTTGCCAGGAAATCACGCTGAAAAAATTCATGCTTCAGCATGTTATGTGAATCAAGGCAGCAACCCTTTTCTTTTGTTCAGTAAGCTCGTTCACCTTAGCAATGGCGTCATAGGATGGCTGGATTAGCAAGCTGAGGTTTTTCTCCTTGGCCCAGCTTTCTGCTTCTGGAGTCAGATGGGCTACGCTGTCAGTGCCAGTGCCAATGATTATTACTTCAGTCTGACCCTGGCTCAATTGTTCCAGCTCCTGCCTCTTGATTTTATGGCTCCCAAACATTAGGAAACCACCTTTTCGCTTCTTTATCATGCCGTCTGCAAAAATCAAGACATCGCGGCGGTATTTCTTACCGTCAACTACGATAGAGCCAAAGGTAAATTCGTCTATTTTAGCCATACAATTTGCCCTCTTTCCCTCTGATCTTCTTCTCGCCTTGTAAGTCAGCTTTACGTTTGCTGTCCCGCTTTATAGTCCGGCCGTGTTTGAAACGGTTTAGGTTGACAAATCCTTTTGTCACGTTTGCTCCTCAAATGAAGCTATTCTTCAGCTTAAATATCATCTCCTCTACATTGTCACTATCTGTCTTGAGCCTCTTTATGGCTTGGTCTATTCTATCGTGTTTGTAACCATCGTTTAAGTCAGCTAGGTTATTATATAAGCCCGCTCTCCTCCCCAATTTGAAATTCAGCCGTTCTCCCTCCGGCAATGATAAGTATTTATCTATGATGTTGAGGCATTTCTCTTTATCCTCAGGCATTTTGCCCTCGATTTCCATCAATAAGTTCAGTATATGGTCACTCATAAGACAGCTGGTAACCTGTAAGCCTTCGATGAAAACAGCTATTTCTTTTACTACCTCGTCTTCAGTTTGCAGTTCAAAATCTCCGCTTTGTAATCTTGCCCACAATGGCATAGCTGGAGAGACATGGAGGCTGCGTAGCCTGATGTAGTCAGGGTTAATTTCATTTAATACCCTGGCGGTTTCTCGGGCATGTTCCTGAGACATTCGCTTGCCCCCCAAGCCAGGCATAACATATTCACAAAGGGAAATGCCTGCTTCTTTCACCTTCTTTCCACCTTCAATGTGGTTCTGTACAGTGCATCCTTTTTCCATATAAGCCAGCAGAGGACCATAGCCAGTCTCTAACCCGATGTGAATCCGATCTAGCCCAGCATCTTTTAGTTCCTTTAACTCTGCTACTGACTTTCTCGCCGCTGTGTGTGACCGACCATACATGGTTACTCTATTCAAACCAGGGAAGGTTTCCCTCAGAAATGTAAGCACTCGCACAAGGTCAGGTGTACGCATGATCAAGGTGTTGGAATCCTGAAGGAAAGCTGATTTCCCACCTGTTGCCAGCCATAGTGCCACATTATGAACACATTGTCCATATTGAAGCTGGTCAACGAGCATTGCCGCCACCACTCTAACTCTGTCGCCATAGCCCATTTCCCAAGCCATTTCTTTGATACCTTCAGTGATAGTCTTAGCTGCCTCAATATCTTTCAAAATTTCTGCCACGCTTCTCATCTCAAACTTGGTGCCTTTGTATACAGGGCAGAACAGACATCTATTCCATGGACAATTCCTAGTTGCTCTTATGAGCAAAGAGTAAGCTTCACTGGGAGGTCTGATAGGTCCCAGTTCAAAGGTGTGGCTTAGCTTCTCTGTGACTGAATAACCTAGCATCAGGCGTATTTTAGCTCTGCTACAAGGACCGAGCAAATGGACTTGTAACTTTGGGCTATGATAATATTCTTAACCTATGTACGTTTGGGTAGCAAGGTCAGATAAATGAGCCAATTTGAATTAATCTCTTTTGATGCCGAAGGGACGTTGGTAACACCTGATTTCAGCGAAACTATCTGGCATGAGGCGATTCCGTCACTTTATGCCCAGAAAAAGGGAATTGACTTTGCTCAAGCCAAAAAACTTATTTGCGAGGAATATGACAAGGTCGGCGACAAGAGGCTTGAGTGGTATGATATCAGATATTGGTTCAAGTATCTTGACTTAGGTCCTTGTGAGCCAGTAATACAAAATTGCCTGTGTAAGATAACCTATTATCCTGAAGTAATTAAAGTTCTTCCTTCCCTAGCTGGTAAATATAAGTTAATTGTTGCTTCGGGCACGCCGCTGGAGCTACTGCGTGTCTTATTGCGAGATATAGAACATTATTTTGTGCGAGTTTTTTCTTCCATCTCACATTACAAGCAAGTAAAGAGCCCTGATTTTTATCTCTGGATATGTGAGGAAATGGGCGTGAAGCCAAGCCGCGTGCTTCACGTTGGTGATAACTGGCAATTCGATTTTCTAAACGCCCGCCAGGCCGGCATGCATGCTTTGTATATTGACAGGTCAGGCAAAAACCATCAAGAGGCTTTTAGGGATTTGACCCAGTTGAAGCGTATCCTGGCACTCGAGCCGTAATTTTCTTTCCAAAGGTAGCTATTAGTTATAGATAGATATTATAGACAGTATAAGCCGTTTTAGGTTAGAATTTAGCCAACCCCAGATTGATGTTAAGGCGCAGGGAAATGTCCTCTGGAAGCTTCTCTCCTGGAAACAGATTCAATTTGTCTAAGACAGAGCTCAAGGAGATGGCTAAGAAGTTACGCCGCCATGTAATCACCATGATAGCCACAGCAGGTAGTGGACATCCTGGCGGCTCTCTGTCAGCAGCCGATATCATCACAGCGCTTTACTTTAGGATTTTGCGCTATGACCCTCAGAATCCAGAACGGGCAGACCGTGACCGGTTTATACTAAGTAAAGGACATGCCGCTCCCATTTTGTACGCTGCTCTGGCTGAAGCTGGTTATTTTCCGGTAGCTGAGTTGGCAACTCTGAGGAAGCTCGATAGTCGCCTGCAGGGGCACACGGATCGGAAGTTTACCCCGGGAGTGGAAATGTCCGCTGGTTCCTTGGGTATGGGTTTGTCTTTTGGTATTGGAGTGGCTTTGGCTGCCAAGCTAGATTCCAAAACTTACCGAACCTACGTACTTCTCAGCGATGGAGAATGTGAAGAAGGGCAAACCTGGGAGGCAGCTTTAGTAGCAGCTCATTTTAAACTGGATAACTTAACAGCCATAGTTGACTACAATGGCATGCAGCTTAGTGGCTGGATTCGAGACATACTGAACATCGAGCCTTTTACCGCAAAGTGGCAGGCTTTTGGTTGGCACACTATTGAAATAGATGGACACGACTTTGACCAAATTCTATCTGCTTGCCAAGAGACTGGAAATGTGAAAGGCAAACCCACGGTGATCATCGCCCACACCATCAAAGGCAAAGGGGTCAGCTTCATGGAAAACAATATAGCGTTTCATGGCAAGGCACCTACTTGGGAAGAAGCTGAGAAAGCACTAAAGGAACTAGCGTAATTGGCGGAAGCATCTACTCGGGAAATTTTCGGCAAAACTTTAGTAGAACTGGGCAGACAAAACAAAGATATTGTGGTTCTGGACGCCGATGTATCGCCCTCGACAATGACGAATCTTTTTGCTCAGGAGTTCCCGGATCGCTTTTTCAACTGCGGGCTAACGGAGCAAAACATGATCGGCATAGCTGCTGGTTTGGCTGCTTCGGGCAAAGTTGTCTTTGCTTCGAGTTTTGTTGTGTTTGTTGTCTGTCGCTGTTTCGACCAGTTGAGGCTATGCATTTCTCAGCCAAATCACAATGTTAAGGTCGTGGCAACCCATGGTGGCATCATCGTAGGAGAGGATGGCTCATCACATCATGGGATTGAAGATGTGGCGTTATGCTGTGCGCTTCCCAATTTCATTGTGATTGTCCCTGCGGATGCTATTGAGGCTGCCGAGGCAGTGAAAGCAGCAGCACATCAATATGGACCTTTCTACATCAGGCTAAGTCGTCCCAAAACGCCTATTGTTTACTCTGAAGGCTATCGCTTTACGTTGGGCAAAGCAGTAATTATGAGGCAGGGCAACGATGTCACTGTCATAGCTATGGGCATCATGGTGGCTAAGGCTTTGGAAGCCGCAGACATTTTAGCAAGAGACGGTATAGATTGTCGGGTAATAAATATGCATACTCTCAAGCCGTTGGACGAAGCAGCCATAATCAAAGCAGCGTCAGAAACAGGCGCAATTGTGGTTGCCGAAGAACATTTAGCCCAAGGTGGACTGGGTAGTCGAGTTGCTCAAGTAGTCGCTGCAAAAAAGCCTGTGCCTATGGAATTCGTCAACCTCGGTGACAGGTATGCCGTATCTGGTAAAGCTGAAGAGTTGCTTCAAAGATATGGGCTCACTGCCCGGAATATCGAGGACTCGGTAAGAGCAGTGATTAAGAGGAAATAGCATTTCCAAGTTATTTTGGGAAAGCTGAATTGTCGCTGAAAGGAGGGAGCATGCGGATGAAGAAGCATTTTCTGACATTGTTGACCTTAGGAATTGCCTTTACCTTGCTTATTTTGGCTGGGGCAAGCTGTGCCACTTATCATCAGAATTCTATAGTTAGCGAGCCTATGATGACAGACTCTGAATTTAAGTCCTACATCAGACCCGAATCCCCACCAGTCAGGGAAGTTTTACAAGAGGTTCTGGGTAACCCCCCTTACGAACTCTCCCAAGTTGGCTTTGACGATATCCGAAACTGGGTGGCTGACAATATAGATTACAAATCTGACACTGAGCAATGGAGTGTTGATGACCGCTGGCAAACCCCGGAAGAAACTCTTTCCTACCGCACCGGGGATTGTGAAGATTTTTCTATCTTACTATGCTCTTTACTTAGAGCCTATGGCATTGATACTGAGCATGTTTATGTTGTACTTGGTGTTGATAACGAAGGGCATGCACATGCCTTTATAATAGAAGATTGGTATTTAGATGGAAAGTGGCGAAGAATAGAGTCCCAGGCATCTGTTCGACCCTCTTCGTACGGTTGGCACAGTCTTCTCAAGCCACATCCTGATTCTGAACTTGACAAATACCAAATTACCACTGTCTTCAATGACCTCTACTACTACGAAGAAGGCGAATCTTTTTCATGGGGTGAGGATCAGAAAGAAATTGGCATTATGGCTAAACTAGTGGCAGCTATAGGGTATGTGGCACAGCAGCTGTGGCAGGTTTTGAAATATTTGCTCGGATTCCTATTCAACTGAGTCAAACGAGAGGTCTCTCAAATTACTATCAATACGTAGATTTAGACAGCTTTTCCAGTTTCCTCTTTAACGCCACCAAATTAAGAACATCCTCTTTATTGTATTTCAGCAACAGATCAAGCGCCTTCCTATCGTTGTGAATCTGATACTGCCACCACAGCATCGCTGCCTCAGCTCCTCCAACACTTGGCAACCGTCGCGGAATGCCTAGCTGTCGCTCCACTGCTTTGAAACCACCAAATAAATTGTTCCTCCAACAATCGTGCATTAGATCACGGTGGCGAAAGTGCTCCTTGAGATTCACGCCCAGTCGGAAATAGATGAACGGAAGGTCAAAGCGGCTGCCATTGTACGTATAAATGGTGTCTACAAATCGCAAAGTGCGCAGTAAGTTGGTTTTGGTTATATCATCTCCAACCAGCTGGATAAAGCTGCTTCCACCATGGTTAGCTATACAGATGCCGATGACGGTTATTTCGTCATAGAACGAGCATAACCCTGTGGTCTCAATATCTAGATAAGCGTCGAACGCTAGCTGCAATTTTGTTGCCCGTCCTCCTCGTAGCTAGTTCTGTGATATCATAGCATATCTCTGCGGGGCCGGCTTAGGTTTTGTGTCGGTTCGGGCTGTGACTTGAGAACCTATCCAGACAAAGACTTCGTGAAGAAGGACTGCAATGAGAGAATGCACTATGGAGCGAAACAAGAAGGAGTGCAACTGCACCTATGAACCATGCAGCAGGAAAGGTATTTGTTGTGAATGCCTGAGATACCATCGAGAATCTGGTGAGCTGCCTGCTTGTTTCTTCCCCGACGACGTAGAGCGGACTTATGACCGTTCCGTCACAACATTTATCCGCACGTACCAAACAAGAAAGCGCTAGAGATGACCGTTTACAAAAGATGGGCAGCTTACTGGCTCTGGTTGAGAGTTCTGAAATTCTTGTTGGGTTAGTTTACATAGTTTGGTATACTTTCTGGTATGAACAGGCTGGATAACCGAGCCTACGATGAGCTTCGCCCGGTCCGGATAATCATAGGTTACCAGAACTTTGCTGAAGGTTCTGCTTTGATTGAACTGGGCAAGACGAGGGTTTTGTGCTCTGTCAGTATGGAAGAAAGGGTGCCACCTTTTCTAAAAGGTGGTGAAAAAGGTTGGGTTACCGCTGAGTACGGGATGTTGCCTCGCTCCACGGTTACCCGTATACCACGTGATAGAACTGAAGGTAGGAGCTACGAAATTCAACGCCTCATTGGCCGTAGCTTGAGGGCAGTAACTAACCTGGCTATTCTCGGGGAAAGAACGTTTATCGTGGATTGCGATGTACTGCAAGCAGACGGCGGCACGCGAACAGCGGCTATCACTGGCGGATATGTAGCTCTTTATCACGCTTTTCACAATTTGAGAAAGCAAGGTGTTTTGCCATTTATGCCATTAAACAAGATGGTCGCCGCCACGAGTGTAGGCATTGTCAATGGCAATATACTGCTGGATCTTTGTTATGAGGAAGACTACCAGGCTGAAGTGGATTTCAACGTGGTTATGACTGACAAGAATGAGTTTGTGGAAATTCAAGGTACCGCTGAAGGCAAGCCTTTCTCTAAAGAAACCGCTGATGCTTTGCTTGCTCTAGCTCAGCAAGGGATAAGAAAACTATTTAGAGCTCAGAAGGAAGCCTTGAGGGCATTGTGTTAGCTTAGTGGTGTGTGGCTATCGGTTTTCTCAGCCTTGTACCCAGTTTGCATTGTCAATTAGCTTTGTTTTATACTGTCTTTTTGTACGCGAATCATGTGAGGGTTTGTGAGAATGACTCAGATCGAATTGGCAAGAAAAGGCATTGTTTCATCCCAGGTGAAGCACGTAGCTGCAAATGAAGGGGTGGAGACGACTCTTATCATTGAAGGCTTGGTCAATGGTGAGATTGTGATCCTATCCAATATGAATCACAAGAATTTGGTGCCCTGCGGCATAGGCAAAGGACTGAGAACCAAGGTCAATGCTAACATCGGCTCGTCGCCGGATTTTTGCGACCTGAACACCGAACTGAGGAAACTGCAGATTGCTATTGACTTCGGTGCTGACACTGTGATGGACTTGAGCACAGGCGGGGATATTTCATCCATCAGGAAAGCCATTATGCGAGCCAGCAGCGTGCCGATAGGGACGGTGCCTATCTATCAGGCGGGCATTGAAGCTATCGAGAAGCATGGAGCCATCGTAAACATGACTGTTGAGGACATCTTCGCAGTAATTGAGGAACATGCCAAGGACGGCGTTGACTTCATGACTGTCCATTGTGGAGTCACCCGAGCGTCTATAGCCAGACTCAAAAAGCAGGGCAGGGTGACCGACATAGTGTCTCGAGGCGGGGCTTTTCTTATCGGTTGGATGCTGCACAATGACCAGGAGAATCCTTTATATGAATACTACGACCGACTGCTTGACATAGCTCTGAAATATGACTTCACTTTGAGTTTAGGCGACGGATTACGTCCCGGATGTATAGCTGATGGTACTGATAGAGCACAGATTGAAGAACTGGTTATCTTGGGAGAATTAGTTGACCGTGCCAGACAAGCCGGCGTCCAAGCGATGGTGGAAGGACCTGGGCATTTGCCATTGAATCAGATCGCTGCCAATGTGCAGCTGGAAAAGAGCCTTTGCCGGGGAACCCCTTTTTACGTTCTCGGTCCATTGGTCACCGACATAGGCGCCGGTTACGATCACATAACTGCCGCGATTGGAGGCGCAATTGCTGCTGCCGCGGGCGCAGACTTCTTGTGCTATGTCACTCCCAGCGAGCATCTTTCCCTGCCCACTGTAGAGGATGTTAAAGAAGGGGTGATTGCTTCTCGTATAGCTGCTCACGCCGCTGATGTCGTTAAGGGCGTCAAAGGTGCTAGAGAATGGGACGCCCAGATGGCTCGAGCCCGCAGGGCTCTGGATTGGGAAGCTCAATCAAAATTGTCCCTGGACCCGGAGTTTTCTCGACAGGTACATAGAAGAATACCTGCCAGCGGTGCGACTTGTAGTATGTGTGGAAAGTACTGCGCGATGGCTATAGTGGAGAAATACCTCGGCGTCTCGGCTACCAGATGTCAATAAGACAACTGTCCCGACGGAATCCAGACAGTCTATAACTGAGAAATGAAGGCAGAAATAGTACCTGTTGGCACTGAAATTTTGCTGGGTAATATCATTGATACTAATTCTCACTACCTTGCTAGCCAGTTGCCTCTTCTAGGGATTGACTTGTATTTCATATCTACGGTTGGGGACAACCGGAAAAGGCTGGTGGACACCTTGAAACGCGCTTGGAAAAGGGCAGACCTTATTATCACTACCGGTGGGCTGGGTCCTACTCAGGACGATATTACCCGGGAAGCCATCGCTGAACTGGTAGGCGAGCAGTTGAGTGTTGACGAAGGATTATGGCAAGAGTTACAAGAGTTGCTTCATCGCTACTCGGGAGAAGTACCGCAAAGCAATATCAGGCAGGCAACTATCATCCCTTCAGCTCAGATAATCCGCAATCGTATGGGTACAGCACCTGGCTGGTGGGTCGAGAAAGACGACCACATAATTGTAGCTCTACCTGGACCCACTGATGAGATGAAGCTAATGTGGCAAGAAAGCGTGTTGCCCAAACTGAAACAAGAGGTAACTGGCGAGGTTATTCTGTCCAAGGTCATTAAAACATTTCGATTAGCTGAAGCTAAAGTAGACGAATTAGTAGCCCATATTTCCAAACTGTCCAACCCCACCTTGGCTACTTACATCTATCCTGATGGTGTCCATCTACGTATTACAGCCAAAGCAAAGAACAGCGCAGAAGCTCAATGTCTTATTTCTCAAAGTGAAGAGCAGATTCGAAATATCCTGGGACCTTATATTTGGGGAGTTGATGATGATACCCTTGGTTCTGTGGTTGGGAAGCTGCTCAGAGCTAAAAATTTAAGTTTAGCTACTATGGAATCCTGTACCGAAGGGCTTTTGTGCACTACACTGGCCACTGAAGAAGGAAGCCATACCTATTTTAAAGGGGGATTGCTCGCTTGTTGTGACGAGGCTAAAATGGCTTGTGGTGTAGACATCTCTGTTATGGAGTGCTATGGCAAAGAGAATCCCAATGTAGCCAAGGCAATGGCTGAAACGGCGCGCAGGGTTTTGAAAGCCGATATAGGCATAGGAATTGGGGGTAATATAGACCCTGACAAGAATTCTGGCGATGCTTTTGTCAGCCTAAGTTGTGATAAACTTGAACAAACTTTTACTCATATACTCCGCGGAAATCGCTCAAGAATGAGGCAAAGAGCAGTTTATGCCGCTCTGTTCGATTTAAGAAAAATATTACTTGAGGAGGCCTGATGCATTTAATAATAGATGGTTATTCTAATAACCAACAAATTCTGCGAGACGAAGAATTTCTTCGGAAGTGGTTAGAAAACTACCCTGCCAGAATTGGCATGACTAGAATTTCACCCCCGTATGTGCTCAAATACATCGGTCCTGTGCTCGAGGATTGGGGAATATCGGGATTCGTGTTTATAGCTGAAAGTCATATTGGCATCCATACCTTCGTGGAACGGAATTACGTTAATATAGACGTTTTTTCCTGCAAGGATTTTGATGCCAAGAAAGTGATAGAAGATTTTCGAGAAGGATTTCAGTTAACTAAAATACGAACCTGTCTGATTGACCGAGAATGGCCGAAGGTGGAAACAGCCAAAGCTAGCAATCCTCAGGGTTTTGTTTATTATGAATGAGCGTGAGTGTCATAACGAACCCTCTGCCTATGGGCATGAAGAGATATTTCTGCCATATCAAGTGTTTGCCGGGCTGACTCCGCCTTATGCCGACCTACGACATGCTAAAGCTGTAATTCTACCTGTTCCGTATGACTGCACCAGCGAGTGGAGGAGCGGTTCTCGTCACGGTCCACAAGCTATCACGGAAGCTTCTCAATATTTGGAGCTTTATGATTTGGAACTGGACCGCGAGATATATAAAGTCGGTATCTCGACTCTCCCTCCTTTAGAGCCACTGCTAAGTAGCCCACAGGATATGATTAACAGAGTTTATCGAGCGGTAAAAGACTTGATACGTCAGGATAAACTTGTTGTGTTGTTAGGTGGTGAACATACTCTTTCTCTCGGGGCAGTCCGTGCTTTCAAGGAAAGTTTCCCTAAGCTTTCTGTGCTGCAGCTGGATGCGCATGCTGACCTTCGCGATGAATACCTCGGAACTAAGTACAGCCAAGCTTGCGTTATGCGACGCATCTTCGAGTTTTGTCCTATCTGCCAAGTTGGTGTACGTAGTCTAAGCTGGGAAGAAAAACAATTCTTAGTACAGAACAAACTGATGCCCTTCTATATGTCTGACTTAACGTCAAATAAGGTTTCCACAGACGAAATATTGGACTCGCTCAGCAAAGATGTCTATATCACTATAGACATTGATGTTCTTGACCCGGCCATTATGGCAGCGGTGGGGACACCTGAGCCCGATGGCATGTCCTGGCGACAAGTTTTGGATATACTGGAATCAGTTACTCGCTACAAGCATGTAGTGGGTTTCGATTTAATGGAATTCTGCCCCGGTGAAGGTCCAAGTTCTTGCGCCTATCTACTAGCTAAATTGACTTACAAGCTTATTGGCTATGTCCTGCTGCAAGGTGGACAATGAGAGGTAATATAAGTTTAGGTAAGATTTTCGGTATTCCTTTGCGACTCAATTATACCTGGTTTATCATCTTTGCTTTGGTCACCATTTCACTCGTGCTTTACCCTATAGAAGAGACACCTCCCCCTCCTTTAGGACACAGGATAGTCTTAGGTATACTAACCAGCATCTTGTTCTTCGCTTCCATTACCATTCACGAATTAGCCCATAGCATCCTAGCTATTCGTAATAATATCCCGGTTAAAGAGATCACCCTCTTTGTTTTCGGTGGGGTTTCTCAAATAACTAAGGAAGCAACCCACCCCCGAGCGGAACTTTCAATGGCGATAGTCGGTCCCTTAACCAGCCTGGCTTTGGCTGGTATCTTCTATGGATTACATATTTTGCTGGCGGGAGCCCAACAGACTCTGGCTGCCAGTTTAATGCAGTGGCTGGCTTTGATAAATGTGATTCTCGCTGTTTTCAACTCGATTCCCGGTTTCCCATTAGACGGAGGCAGAATATTTCGAGCCTTGGTGTGGCATAAGACTCAGGATTACCATAAAGCAACCCGCATCGCTTCTATGGTCGGGCAAGGGATAGCTTATGCCTTTATCGCTTTAGGAATTGCCAGCATTGTCTTTATTCCCGGGTACTGGATCAGAGGTGTATGGTTGTGTTTTATTGGCTGGTTTCTGCGCGACGCCGCTAGAGGCAGTTATCAACAGGTTCTGCTCCGTGACGCTCTAACGGGCATCACGGCCCGCCACGTTACAGATTATGGTTGTCCTTTGATCCCTCCCCATATGACCTTGACCGACTTGGTTCATCAATACGTTCTACCCACCGGGCAAAGTTGTTTCCTGATAAGCTGGGGAGTAGAGTTAGAAGGCATGGTCACGTTGCAGCAGATAAAACATGTCCCTCGCAACAAGTGGGCAATCACTACTGTGCAGGATATCATGACCCCAGCCAGCAAATTGAAGGTGGCTTATGCTGACCAAGACCTCCTGGCTGTGCTAGAACAAATGAATGGGGGAAACTCAAATCATATTCCAGTCATGGAGGCTGGAAAAGTTGTGGGAATAATAAGCCGAGAAGATATAGCTCGTTTTCTTCGTGCTCGAATAGAACTCGGGACAAGTTCGGCTCCTGGATAGACACCTTTAAGATAGTCCAATAACCTCTCCCTGCTTATAAAGGATTCTCTGGAGGTCTTTTCCAGCCAGGTTGTGCTGGCAAAGTGAGCCGCCTGGGACTCGAACCCAGAACCGGCTGATTAAGAGTCAGCTGCTCTACCTGTTGAGCTAGCGGCCCGAGGTGATTAATGTTAGCATTAAGACAAAACGCCGACAAGTAAGTGATATGGCGTAGAGAACAAGCAAACGAAGTCGCCTTGTGGTTTGTGATACAATAAGCTTTCGCCGATGAAACTCCTTCGCGAAGTTGTCATAACAGTTGCCATCGCTGTAGCTGTTTTCTTCATCCTCCAGCTTAATATACAAAGTTATATTGTGATGATGTCCTGCATGGAGCCCAATATCTACGATGGTGAGTGTATTATGGTCAATAAGGCTGTTTACCGCCATTCCGACCCTCAGCGAGGAGATGTAATAGTGTTTGACCCACCGTTTGAATCCCTACACCCATTCATCAAGCGTGTCATTGGCTTGCCCGGGGATACCGTGGAGATTAAGGGCGGAAAGGTCTTTATCAACGGCACTGCTTTAGAAGAGGAATATGCAAAAGCACCGGAATACACGATGGCTGCTACCCAAGTTCCCGACAACGAATACTTTGTGCTTGGGGATAATCGCAACGACAGCAATGATTCGCATAATGGCTGGACTGTGCCTCGGGATAATATCATCGGTAAAGCTTGGTTTGTCTATTGGCCACCAACTAAGTGGAAGACAATAGAGCATTATCGGTATCCGGAGCTGGCTGAGAGTGATGAGCAAGCACTGGTCGCAAGTTAATTCCTGGAGATGACGTTTGGGTGACGAGGTTCTAGAGATATTCAAAGAAGCCGGAGCAATCAAAGAAGGGCATTTCCTGCTTACCTCAGGATTACATTCACCGGTGTATTGGGAAAAATTTCGCATCTTACAGTATCCGCATCTTACTGAAAAACTCTGTCGCCTTATCACCCAACACTTCAGAAAGGAGAAAATAGATGTGGTAGCTGGGCCTACAACTGGCGGTGTTATTCTAGCTTTTGAAACAGCTCGCCAACTGGGGGTGAGAGGTATTTTCGCCGAAAAAGAAGGAGGCGTAAGGGTTTTTCGGCGCGATTTTGAAATTACTCCAGGCGAACATGTCCTCATTGTTGATGACATACTCACTACAGGAAGCTCGCTTAGAGAGACCATAAGTGCCGTGAATAAACTCGGGGGAATTGTTGTAGGCATTGGTGTACTGGTTGACCGCAGTGAAAAGAAGCTGGATTTTAACTTGCCATTATTTAGTTGTCTTCGTGCTCCCACCACAGCTTACATGCCTCACGAATGTCCACTTTGTGTTGCTGGTATTCCTTTGACCAGGCCTGGGGCTCTGGGATAGTAATTCATTTCGTTCACTTTGTTGGGACCAGCAGTTAAATAATCACGAATACACTTGCTTGACACTAGTGTATCGAAAACCTACAATATCCTCGACGCCGAGGTAGCTCAGTCGGTAGAGCAGCGGACTGAAAATCCGTGTGTCAGCGGTTCGATTCCGCTCCTCGGCACCAGCTCTCAGTGTGGAGACTGGTGCTTTGCCGAAGTGGCGGAATGGTAGACGCGACAGTCTCAAAAACTGTTGGGGGGCAACCCCCGTGTCGGTTCGAGTCCGACCTTCGGCACCATGCACTAAAGGTTTAATCCGGTATGCTGCCGGGTTGTGTAGCGGTAGCACAGAGGACTTTGGATCCTTTAGCCCAGGTTCGAATCCTGGCCCGGCAGCCAACAATAGATCCGAGAAGAGTGGGAAAACCTAATATTCCGCGCTAAGATAAAAACTACAGTGAAGAAAATCAAACATGTGACTATTTACACCGATGGCGCTTGTCTGGGGAATCCTGGCCCTGGTGGATATGGAGCAGTACTCATATATAAAGGTCACAGGAAGGAATTATCAAGGGGCTATCGTCAAACCACCAATAATCGAATGGAACTGATGGCGGCGATTGCTGGACTGGAGGCTCTAAAAGAAAAGTGCCAAGTAACCTTATATAGTGACTCTGAATATTTAGTCAAGGCAATGTCAAAGGGATGGGTTCAAAAATGGCGTGCTAATGGTTGGAGGCGTAATAAGCGAAAGAAGGTACTGAATCCTGATCTCTGGGAGAAGCTCTTAAAGCTGTGTCAGCAGCACCAAGTAGAATTCCGTTGGGTTAAGGGGCATGCTAAAACATCGGAGAATACACGCTGCGATGAGCTGGCTGTACAGGCTGCCCGGCAACCAAATTTAGCGATGGATGATGGCTACATCAAAGAGACTCGAGAAGAGGTGGCTTGAGCAAAATCGCAAAAAATGCCAAAATTAGCTTAGCAAATTTGGTAGCTGTATTAGCGTATCTGTTCCCCGGTAGCTCAATGGTAGAGTGGGCGGCTGTTAACCGCTTGGTTGCAGGTTCGAGTCCTGCCCGGGGAGCTCAGAATTTATCTCCAAGTTTTTTCTGGGGTTTTTCAAGCTAGGGTATTCATGGTGAATATGTTTCTTGACAGTGCCAGGAGTGATATAGTACAAGTTAATAGTTTGGTCTAGTAAGAACAGGGTTTACATAAGCCATTAATGTGAATAGAGAATGTTCATAATAAACAAGTCGAGTCTAATTATACTAAGAAATCAGCGCCAAAAGGGGGCAACCGAATGAGTGAGAGCGAAACTTTTCAGAAGTTAAAGAAGCTTATTGTCGAGTTGTTGGATGTTGATGAATCGAAGGTAGTTCCAGAGGCGTCATTTGCGGATGACTTCAATGCTGATAGCCTGGACTTTATTGAGTTAATTACTGCAGTGGAAGACACTTTCAAAATTGAAATCCCGGATGAAGATGCGGAGAACATACAAACTGTTCAAGACGCAATCGACTACATCGAAGCTAAAATCTAGAACATAGAATTATTGTTGTAATAATCACCACACCATTCTTTTGTCACGCTGCTGGCTGTGGGCTGAAGGAGCAGAAAAATTATCTGGAGTGTTCGCTTGGGAGGGAAGTGTTGACTTAAATGAGCATAGCACCTAAGAGAAGAGTAGTGATTACAGGGCTTGGTGCTATTACTCCGTTAGCCACGGGCGTTGAGGAATCCTGGCAAAAGTTATGCCAGGGCAAATCGGGAGTAGCTAAGATTACCAAGTTCGACCCTTCGGGTTTCAATTGTCAGATTGCTGCCGAAGTCAAAGACTTCCATCCTGAAGACTTTCTAGACAAGAAGAAAATAAGGCGAACTGATCTTTTCATCCAATATGCACTAGCTTCCGCCCGGATGGCAATAGAAGATTCGAAATTAGCTATAAATGAAGACAATGCCAGTAAGGTAGGTGTGGTGTTGGGCTCATGTGCTGGTGGTATGAGTATGTATGAGCAAAACCTGCGTGCCCTCTATAATGAGGGACCAGATAGAGTTTCACCCTTCTTTATTCCTGGATTCATAGCCAATATGGCAGCGGGAGAAATTGCTATAGCTTTTGGTGCCCGGGGACCAAGCAAATGTGTGGTTACTGCCTGTGCTACCGGCAGCAATTGCATTGGCGATGCTTTCAGACTCATTCAATATGGTGAGGCGGATGTTGTGATTGCTGGAGGGAGTGACGCTTATATTATTCCTATTGGCATTGCCGGATTTGATAAGATGAGAGCTCTATCCCGGAGGAACGATGAACCTGAGAAAGCAAGCCGCCCCTTCGACAAAGATCGTGATGGTTTTGTAATTGGTGAGGGGGCTGGCGTCATTATTCTGGAGGAAATGGGCTCGGCTCTCCGCAGAGGGGTAAAAATATACGCTGAACTTATTGGCTACGGCTGTAACATTGATGGCGTTCACATAACTGAACCCGATTGGGAGAATCAGGCGCGGTGTATTAAGCTAGCGCTATACGACGCTGGTATCTCGCCTGGGGATGTGGATTACATCAATGCCCATGGAACATCAACAGTTCTCAATGATGCAGCCGAGACCAAAGCCATAAAGGCGGTGTTAGGCGAACACAGTCGCAAGGTGCCTGTAAGTTCCAATAAGTCAATGGTCGGTCATTTACTGGG
>OGCI01000990.1_pt1 | contig 26996 bp, 21 predicted proteins | sample 1570021 | NCBI WGS metagenome assembly OGCI01 (sample SAMN06264664, study PRJEB24512) | hot springs metagenome | isolation source: Hot spring water | place: South Africa: Tshipise | collected 2015-06-21 | reverse complement strand
GGCGTTCATCTTCACTTTTGCAGTTGTCCAGTATCTCCTGCCGTTTTTGGCTGTTTATGATAAAGGCTTCGTTGAGGCCGGTTTTTATTCCATAATAAATATTCACATCCCAGTCTTTAAGTGGTTTGCCTATGCGTTCTATCTTTTCTTTGAGCCGTTGTTCCTCATCATTGCCAATGAACCATGCTTTTTCGGATAGTTTGTTCAGGATTACGCCATTCTTTCGTAACTGTCTTGAAATATTCACGGTTTCATTTGGTTGTTTTTGGAGTGTAACTGCAATTAGACGGTCTTTATTTTCGGATTTTTGTATTATTAAAATGTTCGTATCCACAGTAGCACTTTCAAATACACCAGGACCTAAATCAACAATGACAAGCGGGTTGTAATCCAAGAAAAATTTACGTAACTTTTCACCATAACCCGCTCGCATCCATTTGTTTGAAGAGATAAAGCAAAGAATGCCATTGGGTTGGAGTAGTTGAATGCCTTTTTCGTAAAATAGTGCATAAATATCGCCCATTCGGTCAAAGGTTTCAAAATTTTTGTCTTTATACAGATTAGCAAGTCTTCCCCTATTCCTCTGAAGTTGAATATACGGCGGGTTGCCAATGACAATATTGAAACCGTCTCTTAATCCGAACATCCATTCAGCATCGAACCAGCCCGCGTGAGCATTTGGGTCAAAGATATTGTATTCTGCAATTTTGTTAATGGCCTCTTCTGGAAAATTGGCTTTTTTTAATTCATTTTTTAATTTATCACGGAGGTCTTTATCTTTTTTAACATATTCCATCTTTTCCTGGTGTGTTTTAGCATTGAAGTATTTGTGCCGAAGGAATTTAATTTCCTCTTCCAATCGAACAATTTTTTCGTTAGCATAGAGAAGACTCTTCGGACTCGTCCCCTGGTTTGTAAGGGGTATGAGCGTATCTGCAGAAACGAGTTTCGTTTCAAGGTTGGGCAAAGAACGAACACCAAAATTCTCCTTCTGCGGGTCAAGGTTCTGCTCTAAAACTAAAGAGATGAAAAATCGGAGTTTAGCAATTTGAATCGCAATAGGCTGGATATCTACACCGTAGAGGCAATTCTCAATTAAGTATAATTTACGGGCATAGTCGGGATTGTTAATGTGCTTATCAAAGGTATCATTGATATCTTTTAGGATTTCCTCTTTTTGTTGACGGGATAAAGACGATTCCAATGTTTCTTCAGTGATTTGGATAGCGGTTCGAAGTTGAATCTCTTTCCAAATTTCGTTTTGAGGGTCTAATTTGGCAAGGATAGCGGTAAGCGTTTGTAGTGCACTCATAAGAAATGCAGCCGAACCGACCGCCGGGTCAATAATTTTGAGATTATTAATTTCCTCAATAATTTTTTTGCTTTGCTCGTTATTAAATGGATTTTCTTCAGTTTCATAGTGAAAAAGTATTTCCAGTTTTTTATCCAAATCGGGTATATTTTCATTAAGGAGTTTATCTTTTAAGTATCGCTTTAGCGTTTCGACAACCATAAAATCGACAATTTCGCGAGGGGTGTAGTAACTGCCTGTGGCTTTTCGTGCATAGGTAGAAGTTTCCGGATTGTAGCAGGTCAGTAAGTTTTCGAAAACTTTCCCGAGTAGTTCCGGGTCAAGGGACAATTCTTGGTCTATGGGCGAGTTCTCATCCACAGTAAAGTTGTATTGATTGAATAGGGTGAATAAGCCTTTAACTTTTGTCTGTTTGCTCTCTTCAAGGTATTCGGATAAGTCAACTGTTTTTTCCCCTTCCATGAAGAAGTAACAATCTGGGATAGTAAGCCGATTTTGAGGGTTTCGTGAAAAACCATCAAGAACCTCTCCGCCCAGGTCATCTTTATCCAAGCAATCAAACAGACCCCCATTAAGAAAAGGTATTTCTGAGAAATGTTGGAGAACTTCTTCCGGCGGAATAAGAAATTTTTCCTCATAGCGAAACAAGGTCTTTATTCCGTAGTTATTTCTATTCTCTAAAAAACCTGCATTTTTTGCCCAACCGCGTTCATGAATGGGGCGGTTTAGAGTGGCAAAAAATAGGTTTTGAAGAATGGCATTGTAATAGTTCTCGGATTGCTCAGTTTCGTAAAAGTCTTTTACAATTTTTCTCAATTTGTCCGGATTAAAAAGGTTGTCCGGCACTAACTTTTTTTGTTTGATAAACCACACAAAAATAAGCCGTGTAAGAAGACGAATCAGGCTATCTTTTTTTCGGTCCTTATTCTGGTGAAGTAAAGGAAAGACATTCGCACTGTCCACAGCCCAATAAAACCAAGAAACCAGTTCGCTGTAAAATTGGGAAGTTACAGTTTCAATGGAGAATCGTTCTTTTAGGTCTCTTTCGTCTCTAACTTTTCCTTTTTTTATAAGATTTAAATAGGGCGTTTTGGTCGGGATAGAAGGACCTAAAAGGTAGGAAAACCGTCGAGGATTAGACGGTTCTTCACGAAGGGAACCCCCTTCAATTTTTAGGTCTATTGTAAGCAAAGAGATACGATACTGGTCTGCACCCTCAGTATAGTAAACAATAATCGAATTGCGATGGTTATACTGTTTCAGGATACGAAATGTCTCACGGGTAATTGTTACGCGGGGGTCGTTTACACCATTGTGTCGAATAAAATATAAATAAATTTCAGGGTTTTGACTTTTTCCCCAATATTCCACCTTTTCAATCTTTTGTGCTTGGAAAGGAATTTCTACCTCTTGATCATCTACTGTAAAGTCATCCGGCAAAAACTGCTTCATCAGGAAATCTTTGACTTTATTGTAACTGAAAGGGTAAGAAAAGAAGTTATCAGATTGATTCAAGTAGTTCACTTTTACCTTTCTCCTTTAGCCAAGTTCCTCTGTAAAAATAATAACATCCTCACCAAGTTCAATCTTTTTGGATAAATCCAATATACGGTCAAGATAAACCTCAGGTAGAGTTTTTTCCATTCTCTTTAAGGAATCCTCAAAATTATCAAAATCAAAATCTCGAATCTGTTTTTCAAAAAATTCTGGGATGTTGTCGATCTCTTTAAGGATTCTCTTTAACTTATTAACATATTCTTTTAATTTCAAATCCCCTATACCGGAGGCGGGGTTAATTTCTTCTAAAATTTTATCAATATTATTGTGTAGTTTTTTTTCTTTTTCAGATAATTTTATGAGTTTTTCCGTAATGAATAAACTTGATTGCAGTCGTTCGTATTTTGTTTGGAATTGTTCCGAAACTGGAAAAGCAGGCTCGTCAGGGCTGGCTTCAAAAATTTTAATGGCCTCTTCTGTGGACAGACTTTTTATGACCTCTCCATCGCCCTCGTGATGGAGATATTTAAAAATTAGGTTCGTCCCTTTACGGGCGAACATGATACATTCGGGCTTTTCTTTGCGGGGTTCTCTTCTGATTTTGGTTCGGTAGGGTATCTTCTCCGCTTCGGAGAGGAGTTGAGCGTTTTCTTTTTCGATGTGATTAAGAAGGTTTCTGTATGCGGTGTCCCAAGATTCCTCCTCCAACGAAGCAATATATTTTTTGTATTCCTCCTCAAAGAAACTCTTAATTTCCTCTTCCTTTGTCAAATATTGTGTATCCTCACCAAAAATGTTTTGAATCAATTGCATTTTCAAGGTAGAGATAGTCTTAATTTTTGTATGGAATTCGCCAATAATAGAGGGGAAAAAGTTATAGATGTAAATGGTGTCGTGTAAGAGTTTTTTAGATATACGATTCAACCTTCCCACTCTTTGGATCACTCGCGAAGGGTTATAGGGAATATCATAATTGATAATGTGATTGGCTCGGTGTAGGTTGATACCTTCGGAGAGGATGTCGGTAGTAATGAGAATGTGATATTGGTTTTTTTGATTCTTGCTGGAATATGAAGCGTCAAAGTTAGAACGGATTTGTTGCTTCATTGTTTCAGATGCTATGCTACCGGAATAGATAATGACGGGATAATTTTTGTGGGATAATTGTTCCCCAAGATAGGATACAGTATTTTCAAACTCCGAGAAGATGACGACTTTTTCACCTTTATTTCTTATGTTCTGGACAAGTTCTAAAAGTTCTTTTAATTTGGGGTCATTTTCGAGGGGGCTTTTGAGGTAGAGTTCCCATTTCTTTTGAATGGTAAGGAGTATATTTAGGTCGGATTGAAGGTCTTTGATAAACTTGTCATTGAAGTGCTCTTTTTCTATCCAGATAACACCTTTCTCTTCTAATCTTGCAAATATTTTTTCAATTTCATCCGCATCCATTTTGCTAATATCTTCATAATCGGGTATTTCATCAAATTTTTTATAAATAGGGACCTTCCCCTCCTTCTCATAGTAGTCTTTTATTTTTTCATGGGACTTAATGTAATTCTCAATAGACTGCTTGAAAGAACCAAAAGAACTCTCCAATCGTTTGATAAAGATTCTTTTAATTAGTTTGGTAAGATTGTTTTGGGTTACATATATAAAATGCAGGGCTTCTTCTCCCCTTCTGTTGGTTAATTCTTCCGCCTTTATTCTCCGATACGCATCGTTGGCAATATACAACAAAGGCTTGTATCGGGCTGATTTGAATTTTTCTCCGATATCATTGTCACCATCAATGAAATACTGGATGGTTTCTAAATAAATTTCTTCAAGTTCGGGGGAAAATGAATAAGAAATGAGTGCAGGCGGATTTACCTTAGGAAACCTGATGTTCTGGACCTGTAAGTCGTTTCGGTAATCTTCAATTTTTTGGAGGTCAACACGAGATCGTCGAATCGTAATAGGAGAGATGATTCGTCGTATATCATCTGAAATTTTTTCCGTCCTTTCTTTAAGAGTCTGTTGATTAATGGTTCCTTTCTTTATTTTTTCTCGCAAGCGTTTATATACCCCTATTAGTCTGCTGAACTCAACTTTTAGGTTTTCCAAATGTTTCAGTGTTGTTTTCTTTGGAAATTGAAAGAGTTCCAGCATGGCTTGAATGTCTGCAGGTGTATTGTTAAAGGGAGTAGCCGTAAGTAAGATAACTTTGTTGCCTTGACAAAGTTTCCAGAGACTTCCATAACTTTGGGTCTCCTGATTTCGGTATCGGTGTGCTTCGTCTACAATGATAAGCTTCTCCCCTTCTTTTCGTTCGTAATCCTGAACAGCATCTTCAATCTTTCCAGAAGTGTAAATCTCCCCTCGTAGAGAAAAAATTCGTTTGTATTCTTTCCATTGGTCCAAAAGATGCGGAGGGGTAATAATGATGGTGTCGAGGTTCAAGTTGTGAGCGATCGTAGATGCAATGATGCTTTTGCCCAAACCGACGACATCTGCAATGATAACGCCATTATGCTGGTAAAGCACATCCATGGCTTTTTGAATAGCATCTGTTTGATATTTCAAATTCATTACTTCGGGATCAATCTCTTGCGGAAGTTTAATGGGATACTTTTTTACGGTGAAATATTCTTTTAGCACACGAAGGAATATAAGATAAGGCATCGGTAGTTTCGATACCCATATTTTGTCCCAAACTTCTTTCTTAAACTCTTCAAAGTCTTGCTTAGAAACAATAGGCACAGCATCTTCCCATAATTCATCAAATATCTTTTTCCCCTCATGATAATGGGCTTTTTCTCTATCGACGATATCAATTTCAAAACGCTTTTCTAATCCTTCTATACTAAGATTGCTGGAACCCGTAATAAGAATGCCGGGATACTCATCCCCTTCAGAAAACTCTTCCTTTTTCTCAAAAAGGTATAGTTTTGCATGGTTAGGTTTTTGGGTCTTTCTTAACTCTAAACTCCCATCTTTAATCTTGTCAACAAAAAGTTGAAACGATTGTTCTATATCCCGTTTATCAATAAGTTGGGAATAGGAAAACATATCCACAATCTTTTGAAATACCTGTCTTTTTACATCACTCCGACTTTGATTACTTTGTTTAGGAGGCTCTATCGAATCGCTCTCGGTCAAAAATCTACCTAATCGAACATCAATATCTAAACCGATTAAGATTCGTAAATTTTTATCTTTGAAAACATCTTGAAGTCGAAAGAACCCACTAAAATAGAAAAAACCTACAAGGATATAAATGTTTTCAACATGCGCGGAAATATTCTCTATTACTTCAAGAAGAGTTCGCTCCCTATTTGTTATAAAATAAAATTCTTTTTCCATAGGTCATTAATGTTGAGAAAAATGTAAACTCAAAATATTGAAATTATATTAGGGAACAGACCGGATTGAGTTCAAATTTAAAAAGGCGGGATAAAAAATATGGCTGCCGGACTAGGACTCGAACCTAGACATGCCTGATCCAGAGTCAGGTGCCCTACCAATTAGGCGATCCGGCAACCGATAACTTTTTATATTATTGAAAAATTTATCATTAGATTTCAAGTTTAACGATATACGCTCTGTTATTCTACATACATTTTTTATGACGACCCTATTACTATTTTGAATATTCTGCTTCTATATTTTATAATATATAACCTTTTAATTGTGGCCCCTTCATCTAGCGGTTTAGGATGCAGGATTCTCAGTCCTGTCACACGGGTTCGAATCCCGTAGGGGCTACCATTTTTAAATTATTCGCTATTTCAAAGGAATTGCCCCCCTCCTTCCATAAACCGACATCTTTCTCTAACCTTAAACCTATCCTGATTATTTATTGTCTTATTTATTATTCAAATTTTCCTGAAAAGCTCTTTGAATTTATCACATCTTAAATAAAACTTTATTTTCATAAAAAGAATATATAATACTATTCTAAAATTTCTAAATGATGCATTCTGTTTGGTGAGTTTTTATGTTTTTATTTCAAGTCTTTTCGCGATTGATGGTAGTTTGGGTTATCCTTGCGGGGATAGTTGGATACATATACCCACCTGCATTGACGATTTTCAATCCTTACAAAGATTGGTTTTTCATGCTTACAATGGCGGGGATTGGTGTTGTGCTAAAAGTAGAGGATTTTCTTCCCATCATAAAGCGACCGCATTGGGTATTGTTAGGGACCGTTGCTCAATTTTCGATTATGCCTCTACTGGGATTTCTAATCGCTAAAGCTCTTCAACTGCCACCTACTCTTGCAATTGGAATAATTTTAGTTGGTTCAACGCCCGGAGCAATGGCTTCTAATGTTATTTCCTACATAGCCGGTGCAGATGTGGCCTATTCGGTTGCATTAACCAGCACAAGCACTTTGTTGTCCCCCATTCTTACGCCTTTGTGCACTTATATTTTTGGCCGTGTGTATATCTCTGTCCCTTTTTGGGGAATGTTTTTAAGTATTATAAAAATGGTGATTATTCCACTGATCATTGGTTTTGGGATTCGTTATCTTTTGAAGGAACGGATAAACCGCATCGTAGACATATTTCCAGCCATATCCTCTTTGTGTATCGCCTTTATTTGTGGACTGGTAGTGGCATTGAATGCGGACAAGTTTAGTGAGGTCTCTCTTTTAATTTTTTCCGCAGTTGTGCTTCATAATTTTTTAGGATTGTTTTTAGGTTATGGTGCAGGGATTTTATATCGTTTTGATGAGAAAAGAAAACGAACCCTTTCTATAGAGGTGGGGATGCAAAATGCGGGATTAGGAGCGGTCTTGGCTTTGAACCACTTCTCAGCAGAGAGTGCATTACCTAATGCGTTGTTTGCAACATGGTGCATTATAACCGCCTCTGTATTAGCGGAAATATGGCATTGGAAATCAAGGGAAAATCAGAACACCGCATAATATAATTTTTCTATCTATTATCTATTATTGATTGTTTCTATCTATGCTGTTGAATTTTTTAGAATTTGGTAAAAGATTATGAAACCCATAGGAGAATAGGTTATGAGAAAATTCGTATTATTTATTGTTTTGATTAATTGTACTTTCAATATTAGCCACGCACAACCTAATAATTATCCCGATTGTTATGATGAGGTTTGGAATGTGCCGGGTCGAAATTCGTCTGATTCTATGCCTATCGGGAATGGGGACATTGGAACAAATGTCTGGACGGAAGAAAACGGGGATATTGTGGCATTAATAAGTAAAACAGATGCATGGGATGACAATGGTCAATTATTAAAATTGGCACGGGTTCGATTCCGAATTAGCCCCTCTCTCACAGATAATATTACCAAATTTTCACAACGGTTAAATTTCCAGAACGGCACTATCGAAATAGTAGGGAACAATGGGAAAACGAAGGCAATCTTTCGGGTAGATGCGAATCTGCCTGTTGCTGTTCTAAATGTAGATAGTGAAGAAAATGTAGACCTAAGCGTGATGTTGGAGGTATGGCGAACTCAGCCACGGAATTACACGGAGGATGAGGTTAATCAAAGTAGCCTAATCCAGAAACCAGAGGAAGGGGTGGTGTATCCCGATATAGTGTTTGAGAATTTGCCTTTTTCAGGGGTAGGTGTTTACCATCAAAACAATCACTCCATATGGGGATATTCAATGGATTTGCAGGGATTTGGAGATCATAAAGACAAATTCATAGACCCACTTTTAAATCGGATATTTGGGTGCGTCCTATGGTCAAAGGATTTAAAGCAAAAGGACAAATATACCCTTGTGGGGAAAGGGAAAAAGACATACACCGTGTATGTTTTGGGAAAAACATTACATCCATCAACACCGGAAGAATGGTTAAGATCTGCTGTTCAAGAAAAGGAGAAAGTTCAAAAAATTGGAGAGGATAAAGCATTTGAAAATCATAAAGACTGGTGGCGTAATTTCTGGCAAAGGAGTTGGATAGCCGCCACAGGTGATGCGAATGCGGAATGGGTGAGTAAGGTTTATACATTGCAAAGGTGGATAACAGCATGTGGCAGTAGAGGGGCTTTTCCCGTAAAATTCAACGGGTCTATATTTACTGTAGAGTGGCGCGAAGGCGATGAAGTTAAATCGGATCCGGATTATCGGCGTTGGGGTGGTGGATATTGGTGGCAGAATACGAGACTTCCTTATTGGCCACTATTGTCTTCGGGTGATTTTGATTTAATGCATCCTGTGTTTAACCTTTATATGAGTGTAATGGAAATCAGTAAACTAAGGAGCAGAGTCTATTGGAATTGTGAGGGAATATACATGCCGGAGACGATATATTTTTGGGGACTACTACGAAACCGAGATTACGGTTTTGATAGGGCTGGCCTAAAAGCAGGTGAGATAATAAATCCCTATATCCGTTGGATTTGGGCAAGTGGTTTGGAACTAACCTTGATGATGCTGGATTATTATGATTTTGCACAGGACCCTCAATTCCTGAAAGAAGTCTTGCTTCCATATGCAAGGGAAATCATCCGGTTTTTTGAAACGCGTTTTAGTAGAGATGAAAAAGGAATGTTAGTAATTCAACCGGCTCAAGCAGTTGAGACATATCAGGAAGGCGTTGCTGATGACACACCTACTGTATCCGGATTGCATGCAGTTTTGCCCCGATTAATTTCATTGGAGTCCTCAGAGATTTTGAAAGAAGAAAAAACTCGCTGGGAACAGTTATTAAAATCTGTTGTGCCTGTTCCGATTAAAGATGGACGGATTCAGCCGGCACGGATATTTAATCCGAAACGAGGAAATGTAGAGAATCCGGAACTTTATGCGGTGTTTCCATATAGAATTTTTGCGATAGGTAAGCCTGATATTGAGACAGCGATGAATACTTTTCATAAAAGGTGGGCAAAAGAATATCATGGCTGGCAACAGGATGCTATACAATCCGCATTCTTGGGACTGGCTGAAGATACGAAAAGAATGCTGATAGATAATGCCCGCCGGAAACATGAAGGCTCTCGTTTCCCAGCATTCTGGGGACCTAATTACGACTGGATTCCAGACCAATGCCATGGCGGAAACATTATGATGACTTTTCAGTCCATGTTACTTCAATGGGACGGAGACAAAATATATCTATTCCCTTCATGGGACAAGAAATGGAATGTGAATTTCAAATTACATGCATCTAAAAATACTGTGGTTGAATGCATTTATGAAGATGGTGTTATAAGGTCTCTGAAAGTTATTCCCTCCCAACGGGAAAAGGATGTGATAGTTTGTCTTAACTAATTATGTAAAGTCTACAAATATAAAAACGCTACTAATAGGAGAGAGATGTAAGAAATTAATTTTTTACAGAATATAGAAACCTTTTTTTCTATCTATAGTCATTATCATTAAAAACTCTATAAAATACAGGGTAAAAAAGGTTTCTATGCTTCAAAAAACTTCTCTTTTTTACTTAATTATTTTGGTTACTGTGTCTTTATTAAGTAGCATTGCAATTGCTGATACAGTCTTTTCACCGAGGATGAATCAAATACAAGTTATTGGGACTCATAATAGTTACCATAAACGCCCGAAGTATATAAGTTGGGCAAAAAATGTGACAAAAGCGGTGCAAGACTGGGATTATGAACATTTACCTCTGGATGTGCAATTGGAAAACGGAGTGCGTAGTTTAGAGATTGATATTCATAACACGCCCGAAGGTTGGAAGGTGATGCATGCTCCTTATTTTGATAATGAGACCACATGTGCGACCTTGCAGGAATGCTTGAAGGTTGTGCAGGAGTGGTCGGATAAAAATCCATGGCATGTACCGATTATAATCATGATAGAGAGGAAAACGGAAGGACCTGTTCTTGATAAGAGGATAACTAATCCAAAGAAGGAAGATATAGAGCGAATTGAGGAAGACATTCTTTCGGCGATACCAAGGGACAAAATAATAACCCCGGATTTAATACGGGGAGATTGTAAAACATTAGAGGAGGCGGTTTTAACGAAAGGATGGCCTAAGTTGGAGGAAGTGCGAGGGAAGATATTGTTTATATTCCATAACAGGTGGGAATTACGGGAATTTTATTTAGACGGTCATCCGAATTTAGAGGGACGGCTAATGTTTGTAAACTCGCGACCGGGAGACCCTTTTTCCGCAACTGTGATTATAGATAACCCCTTTCATCCTGATATACCGGAATGGGTAAAGAAAGGATACCTTGTTAGAGTTTTCGGTGGGGACCCTAAAACGGATGATATGGAAACAGTGAGGATGAAAGACGAAAAAGCGTTTTCCTGCGGTGCCCATGTTATATCTACAGACAATCCACCGGGAGAAGTCCATACAGGAACGGGGTATTTTGCTATTTTTCCTGAGGGTTCAACTGTAAGATGGAATCCTATCAATGGTCCTATTAATGTGGATATATGGCCTGAGCCTAAAAATAGTTTGAACAAACAACAGATAGATACCAAATAGGACTAAATTGGAGTTATTTTTCGTTTCCAGAAATGTCTTGCCCAGATGGGGCGGGTATCTTTGATTTCTTTATCCTTAACTTCGTTCCACCATTGTTGTAATAATTGTTCATGGGTTGTAAAAGCAGTTTCGGGTTCAGGAGGCCTATCTACCCATTCCTGTTCTATCCTATCTCGTGTTTGAAGAAAGGGTAGGGATGTATGTTCGGGATTTTTCATTACTTGCCGTTGGAATTTTTCATGAGCCCACCAAAAAGAGTCCTTTAATTCATGGTTTGGGGTGCAAAATTTTCGATTAAGAGGGAATAAAACATGTATGGGTTTAAACAGGCTTAAGCATGGGGTTGAAGTTGCGGTTACCCAATGGGAGTATTGGCTTGGTGTTAGTTCTGATACCCATGAGGCGGTAGTTTGATAATTCAGAAAAATTCCTCCTGCATGCATACAGGGGGCATCCATTCCTCCATCAAACCAATGATATTGTGGGTATGATCTTTTATCTTTATGTGTTCGGAGTAACTTAAATATGTGTGAAAGGCTGGGACAGTTGCCCTGTAGAGATTGCTCAATTAGGTTTCTTCGTTTATTGCATTGTGTAAAGTAACTTCTAACCCAATCACTATATTTCTCATTAAAATGCTTAATTGTTAATCCATTTGAAATTGCACGCCCGCCCTGCACCTTTTCAATTTCATATTTCTTATCTGCGGTTTCCAAAACATATGCTTCGTTAGGGTCTGCAATTATATAACTGTTATGATAGTATATCTCTTTTTTATACCCACAATTTCCACCCTGTCCATAACTCTCAATAAGTTGAATAATTGTTTCACAAGCATGTTGAGCCGTTGAAGAGCGTTCCAACGCAAGACGCAGTAAGTCCATTCCTGTAAGTCCTGTTTTACGATAGGGCTGATTTGTAAAAACTGCTTCATTCCCAATCGTAACACCAAACTCATTTGTTCCCATTTCAGCCCCCCATATCCAGACAGGCTTACTTACCAAAATAGCATAGGTCTCCTTAACCTGCGGAATGGTAATATGCGTACACTTCAGATATTCCCATGTTTGATACACTCTACGAGGTTGCCAAAGTAGGACTTGAGGTTCATTCACCTCTCTATCGGAATTTTTTGCAAATACTACCTTTTGCTTATCTACATAGACGAATGTATCACACATATTGATTATGATGATTTCACCGGCGTGAGTTTATATTTGCCCAATCCGAACACAGTTCCTTTTCCAATGTGCAGATACTCGCCCCAACAAAGGATTTCCAAGATTTCTGGAGGAACTTGTTCATATCTTATAGAACCAATGAATCCACCCATAATAACTTTTCTATCCTGGCGAGAGGAATATCGAACCCAGTCTTGCCACTGGAAGTCAGAGTAGATAAACTGTAACTTTTTAGACATCTCTATTAGGGACACCACATCTTTCTCCAAATAACCTCCGCAGAAAAAATATTGAAGTAAAGTTAATCTGCGAAGCAATCCCGGAAGAATATCCGGTATTTCCCCTTTACTATGCAAATTTCCATCAACAACCAAACGGGTAGGGGTAGTATATTGAATCTCTAACTGTTGACATGTATTGAACTGTTCTTTTCTATTTTGAATATCGTTTATAGAAAAGGCATGCGGTTCCCCTAAAAATTCATTGGTTTCAGAAAAATAAAGCGGGACCCAACTACCGTCATGATTAAGATAATCCAAGGAAATGAGTTTGGACTTACCTCGTCCTTTTCCAAAACCTTCTTCAGCCATTACATTTAGAGCAAATGTAAAGTGGGAAAGAAACTCTTTCGATTTGCCCACAAGGGTTAATAAGCATTCAAATTTTTCCCCCGGTTCATAGCGGTCCTTAGTCTCTAAGGGTGGTTCAAGGATATAAGGGTGAGGGGCTTTGGGATATTTTTTCATTATCTCTGACGATTTTGGGATAGGCGTTTCAAAACAAACGCTATAAGCACATTTTTCGAGAATGGGACATTCCGGACAATTAAACTTTTTCAGGGCACAAGAAACTTTTTTTAGTGCATGACCTAATGCACCCCGAATCATAGAGCCTTTATACTCTGGTACCAGCAAAGGCTCTTCCGCTAAAAAAGTGATTTTTTGAATTGTAAAATTAAGTTGATTAAACACCGAAAAGTTTTTCCAAGTTTTTTTCATTGAGATCAATTATTATTTGCTTAAAAATGTCAAATGGATTTTCTTGTGAGATTTCAAGGTTTGCGCTCTCAATTAGTTCCTTAACAACAGAAAAAACATCCTGGCCATTTAATGTTGAAATAACTTTATCTTTAGAAACAGGCTGAAAACCGTGTGCGATAATAGTGGAGTTTCTAAAATTACCAAATTCTTTCAGTTTTTTCAAGTGTTTAGCTACAACTTTAAGGTTATGATTTTTCTCTGAACGATAATCAATTGTGGCTTCTAATATGGGCCTTGTCGGATTAATATTTGCAGAAGTAACTTTTTGATTTAGCCCATATTGGGGTAGGTTGTCGTTGATGAATTTTATTAAATTTTTATCGGATTTTGCCTTTTCTTTAAATTTATTTTGGAACTTAGGCTTACTTTCGTCAAAGTTATCATACCAACTATAGCCTACATATTCATATAGAACATTCTGTTGGATAGCTTCGGTCATTCTCCATATCCTTGCAATAAAATTTGCTACTTCATCTCTTACCCACATGATATATGCATTCCAGTATAGTTCATTAAAAATTGTGTTGATTTCTTTTTCAAGCAAATTCTTGGCGTGTGTATTAAGATATTCTAAGTTTTTTTTCAATGTTTCATCTTCACATTCTAGTACTAACTGTGCCCTGAATTCTTTTAGTTTGTCTTGAAAATTATAAAAATCAAAATTTAGCCGAGCGCATGCACTTTCCGCTATTTTTTTAATTGGATCTGGATAAAAGTCATTATTTGCTATTGCATCAAAATCGTATCTGTTTGCGAGAGCAATTAGAGATTCATGCTTGTAGGAGGTAAAAATATAATTTCCGATTTGTAACTCTTTAACTTCATTTTGTCCTTCGGGTTTGTAGATAAATGCAACTTTGTCTTGGTAGTATTTCAGGCAGTTTAGAATTGTGGATAAGTTGATTTGAGGTGTACCTCCTGTTATTTCTGCAAATACTTTGTAGTTTTTATTATCGGTAATACCATTCTCTTTATATTTATCTTTTATGTGCTTATCTAATTCCTTAATCATTGAATCATAAATATTTGCTTGCTCATTTAGTAGGATAATTTCTATATCGGGCAGAGGTAAGTGATTTGTTTCGTAAAAATAAGGCAAATATTTTCCCTTAAGAAACTGAGCGAATAGGCATGTATCTCTTTTAAGATAGTCTTGTCCCGGCTTTATATTTTTACTTTTAGACTGGTCGGTAGCAATTAAATATATCTTCTTGATTGTAAAATTTTGTTTTATTAGGAAAAGAATAGAAGGACCAATAATAGGCAGTTGAATATATTCTTTTATCGTTTCAAAATTGTCACTTAGCCAATGTCCAAACTTGCGAACATTGAGTCTGTCAAACCTTTCTTTTTCTAAAGGATAGTTAATTTCGTCTTTTAATTCATTTTTCAATTTGAAGTTTTCTTCGTTTTCTATTTGATTAAGGAATTCCTTTTTAAATTGTATATCTCTTGTCCCTAAACAGATAAATATGTAGGCGTCCATCGAAAAATCCTTCCTATAAACAGGTTTAAATTGACTTCTCTGATTTATTGAATATACTATAATTTTTTAATGTATTACATACCATATAGGTTATAACAAAATAAACTATGCAAAATAAAGAAAAAAATATGAATAAAGAAAAAAAGATTTTTGAGTTTTCTCGCAGGTCGTTTTTGTCACTTTCTGGTATAGCCTCTATGATATTTGCGATGAAAGGTTCTGCTCAGAATGAAGCGAATTTATCATCTATTCTTGACACACCCGCACCGGCGGAACTTTTTTCAATACCACCTATCGAAACTGTTCGAATAGGTTTTGTAGGCGTTGGAGGTATGGGAACAAATCATGTGAGAAATTTTCTAAAAATAGAAGGGGTTCAAATAAAAGCAGTTTGCGATATTGTCCCTGAAAAAGTAGAGCGGGTAAAGAAAATGGTTGTTTCAGCAGGACAGCCTGAACCGACGGGCTACACCAGAGGAGAGTGGGACTTCAAACGAATGTGTGAAACGGAAGACTTAGATTTAGTATACACCGCAACACCGTGGGAATGGCATGTCCCAGTATGTGTTTCTGCTATGGAAAATGGGAAGCATGCAGCCACTGAAGTGCCGGCTGCAGTCACATTAGAAGAATGCTGGCAATTAGTTGAGACAGCAGAAAAATACAAAAAACATTGTGTCATGATGGAAAATTGTTGTTATAACAGAACAGAACTTATGATGTTACACATGGTCCGCAAAGGTTTATTAGGGGAAATTATACACGGAGAATGCGGATATCTACATGACTTAAGAGGGGTAAAGTTCAGTAAAGATGGAGAAGGTTTATGGCGCAGGGCTCATTCTATAAAGCGAAATGGGAATTTATATCCGACACATGGGTTAGGTCCTATAGCTCAATATATGAACATCAATCGTGGAGACCAATTTGAGTATTTGGTTTCTATAAGCAGTAAGTCCAGAGGTTTACAGGAGTATCAAAAAACTTTACCTGAAAATGACCCTCGAAGAAATGAAAAGTATATTTTAGGAGATATTAATTTAAGTATTATAAAGACCTATAACGGATGTACGATTTATCTCGTCCATGATACGAACTTACCACGGCCTTATAGTCGGATTAATATGATTCAAGGAACAAAAGGAATAATTAAAGATTATCCACCTAAAATTTTTATAGAAGGCTTATCCGAAAAAGAAGAATTTGAAGATTTGGATAAATATGCAGATCAATGGGAACATCCATTATGGAAAGCGATGCAAGAAAAGTCAAAAGGTGCGGGGCATGGTGGAATGGATTTCATCGAAGATTACCGACTAATTGAATGCCTTCGCAAAGGTTTACCCACAGATATGAATGTTTATGATGCAGCAGCATGGAGTGCCGTATCCGAATTAAGTGAAAAATCTGTAGCCCAGCGAGGTACCCCTCAAGATTTTCCCGATTTTACCCGAGGCCGATGGAAAGAATATCCACCATTGGAAATTATATATGGTTAATTAGATTGTTTATTTTCATCGTAAACTATCTTATTAGTGATTTCGTTAAGATAGTGATTTTGTTGTCGGTTTAAAATCGGAAAATGTAGTTATTCTATCATAACTACTTAATCAAAAGTGAAAGGAAAACATTTATGATTAAAAAAATAAAAAGCGTAGTCCTTTTAGGGACCTTATTTGTATTGTGTGGATTTGTTTTGGGGGGTTACTTTAGTTGGAATCCTACTCATCCAAAAGACATTCTTAAATTCCCAAAAGTCCTGGCACAGTCAAATATCTCTTCAGGAATAGAGGCGGCAAAAAGTTTAGGTGGAGCATTTGCTCACATAGCAGAAAATACTTCCGAAGGTGTTGTATCCATTTCTGTGGAAAAGGAAGTCTCATCTATCAATCCATTCCAATCACCTTTCGATTCCCCATTTGACTTTTTTTTCCGTTTTTTTGATGATGAAGATATGTGGCAAAAATATAAAAAAAGGCAACCCCCAAAACCGGATCCCGACAAAAAACGTAATATTCCTATAGGTGCTGGTTCTGGTTTTGTTCTATCAGAGGATGGATACATTGTAACGAACAGTCATGTTGTAGAAAAAGCAGACAAAATAATAGTCAAATTAAGTAATGGTAAAGAGTTTCCTGCAAAAAAAATAGGATCTGACCCTGAAACCGATGTAGCATTAATAAAAATAGATACAAATGGATTAAGAGCATTAACCCTGGGAAATTCAGATAAAATTAAGGTCGGTGAATGGGTCGTTGCTATTGGGAATCCTTTCGGATTAGAACACACAGTCACTGCAGGGATTATTAGCGCTAAAGGGAGAGGAAATTTAAATATTGTAGATTATTCGGACTTTATTCAGACAGATGCGGCTATTAATCCGGGTAATTCAGGCGGTCCTTTGATAAATTTAGAGGGCGAAGTAATAGGAATGAATACGGCCATATACTCAACAAATCGTTTTGCACCCGGCTACATGGGAGTTGGCTTTGCCATCCCTATTAATATGGTAAAGTATGTTGTAAACCAATTGCGAGACACAGGCAGTGTAGAACGAGGATTCTTAGGTGTCGGCATACAAAATCTTGACCCCAAATTAGGAGAGTGGCTTGGTATCAAAGAAACACAAGGAGCCCTCGTAACAGAGGTACAAAAAGATTCTCCCGCAGAGAAGGCTGGGATTAAAAAGGAGGATGTCATAATAGAATTTAACGGGTTCCCTGTTACAGATGCTCCATCATTACGGAACAGAGTCGCATCAACAAAACCCGGTTCTCGTGCTAAACTTGTATTAATTCGAAATGGCGAACGGAAAGAAATTGAAGTAGAGGTCGGCAAAAAACCAACGGAAGGTGGTATATCAGTAACGACCGAAGAAGGGAAACGAGTGGAACTTGGGATTTCTGTTCAGAACTTAACTGAAGACCTTGCAAAACAATTCGGATACACCGCAGGTGAAGGAGTTTTGATAACAGAAGTCGAACCGGGTTCTCCTGCTCAATTAAAGGGTGTTCAAGAAGGAACCCTTATAAAAGAGGTCAATCGTATTCCTGTGAAAAATGTCAATGAATTTGAAGAGGCTCTGAAAAACAATAAAGGTAAAGACAGCGTTTTGCTTAAAATAAAGAATGAAAAGGACTCGGAATATTATGTAGTCATTCCTTTAAACTAAGATATTTGCTGGGTCAAAAGATAATAGAGGAGAGTGTAACATTACTCTCCTCTATTTTTTTAAGGGTGTAATATAAAGATAAACTATTTGTAAAATTTTGTATAATATAGAAATGTGTTTAACAATAATAATGGAGGATACCTTATGAAAAAAATGCACCTATTAGGAGTTTTGTTCTTTCTTGTTCTACATTTATCCGGTTGCAATCCAGACAGCCGATTGAATGGCGTTTGGGAAGGAACACAGTGGGAAAACGGTAAAGAAGTAAAAGACACTTTGGTTACATTTGAGTTTAATGATGGAACAGTAAAATTTTCTCAAAATGTAGGAGCAATAAGTTTTAATGCTCAAGGGTCGTATGTAACGGATGTCCAAAAATTTCCCAACCAGATATTATTCAACATCAATATAATCGGTAACGATATAGCACTTGTTCGTAAAGGTATATATCGTTTTAATTTGCCTTTATTCGGAAAAACACTTTACCTTTCTGTATCTCAATCTGACAATGAAAATTACCCTACTAAAGAGAGATTAAACCCCGATGTAGGTCCTGTTTACATATTAAAGAAAAAATAGAATATCAGAAGGATGAAAGAGGTTTATTAGGCTTCTTATATATTTTGTGTTCAATAAAGCAACAACCCGGGCATGTTGCCCAAAGATGTTTTTTACACTCTCTTCGAAATTGACGCATTATAGTATTATTCCACAACTCTTTTAACGAAGCATCTTTGACATTACCAATTTTTTTAATCCAGCAAGGGTAAACATCACCTGTTCGACCTATAAATAAAGTATTCCATGCATTTCTACATTCAAACTCATTTAAATCAATCCCTGATGTATAATAGTCAATTATTGTGGAAACAGGCATTCGTGGAAGTCTTAGTTCTACTCCTAATTTTGAAGATTGCGCAATGGTTTCCGCTAACGATAAAGCCAATCTTTCTTTATCTATCTTCGGATATTTGATATGTTCCGCTTTATACACAGAAGGATCAATCTCACCCAATCCGGGCAGATCGAGTGAACGACTTTCCGTCACCAGATTGAGAACATCGGCCCCCAATTCTTTTATTAAAGCGGGCATTTGTGGTAAAACATCTATATTATCTTCTTGGATAACGGTAGTAATATGTATCAATGGACATTGTTTTCCTGCTTTTTCTCGATATTCCCGCAAAACTTTAATTCCCGTAGTTGTTCTCTCAAAGGCTCCTTTCATTTTACGGATATTGTCATGTCTTTCGCCAGGGGCCTCTATGGAAGTTCCCGCAAAATTAAGTCCTTTTCCACCTAATCGTTTAGGGGCTAACTTTACTAATTCCTCGGCTCTTTCCTCCGTAATCATTGTTCCATTGGAAATAAAATGTGTTCTGGCTCTCTTACTTGCATAAGAAAATAATTTCATAAAATCTTTTCGAACAAAAGGTTCCCCTCCAGTAAATGTAATTAAACTCCATGAATGAATCTGCGAAATCACTTTTTCCCATTCTTCTGTGGACAATTCCCCCTCCATCTGCTGTTTAACAGGCACATTTTCTAACCAGTCAATATACTGACACATTTTACAGCGAAGGTTACATCTTCGCGTAAGTTCAATATAATAGTGCCATGCAGGAAAGGAATAACCGCTTTTAAAAAAATTATATGGAATTGAACTATAAAATCGTTGGAGTATATCGTAAAGTGAAGAAATACCCCAGCGTAAAACGGTATTTTTACATTCCATATTCTTTTCTCATTTATAATCTGAACAAAATATTATTAAGCATTATTTCCAACTATCTATTGTAAAGAAATATAACTACTCTAATGAAAAAATCTTCTTTGTATTTTGGTTCGTTGAGCGGATTATATCCTTTACATCCATTTTTTTTATTTCCGCGATTCTTTCCGCTGTGTAACAAACATATTCCGGGATACACCTCTTTCCACGAACAGATTGAGGAGCAAGATAAGGAGCATCTGTCTCAATTAGCAACGACTCCAACGGGACCTGTTCCACACATTTCCGTAAATCTATAGCTTTAGGATAAGTTACATTCCCTGCAAATGATATATAACATCCCAATTCTAAAAAGGATACCATCATACTGGTATTTCCGCCATAACAATGCAGAACAATATATGAAACAATTCTGTGATAATCCCGAATAATTTCATAGGTATCATGTTCCGCATTTCTGCAATGTACTACAACAGGAAGATTATATTGTTTTGCGAATTCAATCTGCTGAATAAAGGCTTTTTTCTGAACTTTCTTCTCTACTTTACAATGATAATAATCCAGCCCAATTTCTCCTATTGCACACACCTGTCGATCATCAAGAAAAATGTTCAATTTTTCTAAGTTTTCTTTCGTAACCTGTTCTGAATAATAAGGGTGATAACCTACTGCATATCTTATTTTGGGATGCTTTATTAACGCAGAAGGGGGTATATGAAAGGGCTCCTCAACAATAACAACCAATCCATCCAACTTATTAAGCGAACTTTGTATTACCTCGTACCTATCTCCATTAAATTTCTCATCAAAAAGATGACAATGACTATCTACTGGTTTAGAGAATATATTTTCTTGTGTGGACATGAGGTCTAAAAAATCTAACTCTTTTTAATGGTTTCCATTTGGGTCAAGAGGTTCATCTTCAAGTGATTTTAATAATTCCATTTCTTCCTTATCCAATTCTTCCTCAAACTCTCCTCCATCTTCTCTTTGCAACCTTAATGGAGGATACATATCATTTTCATAAGACAAACAACACAAAAGCCGACCACATTGACCGCTAATTTTTGTCGGATTCAGAGACAAATTTTGTCTCTTTGCCATCCGCATAGAAATAGGCATGAACTGCTCAAGCCAATGGGAACAGCAAAGTCGCAACCCACAGGTCCCAATTCCACCTACTAATTTGGATTGGTCACGAATTTGTATATGCCGTAATTCAATCCGGGTTCGAAATTCCTGTGCAAGATCTTTTACCAGTTCACGAAAATCGACCCGGCGGTCTGCGACAAAATAAAAAGTAAGACGGTGTCTATCAAAGGTATATTCCGCTTCCACAAGCCGCATTGGCAGATTATGCTTAACAACATATTTCTGACATGTTACTAATGCTCTTTTCTCTTCTTGTACAATTTCCTTCAATGTCTTATGATCATTATGATGGGCCCGACGAATAACTTTAAACGCACTGTGTCGTTCTATTTCAACAGAACAAGGTTCTGGAGGAAGCAGACAAATACCCCATTCCTGGCCACGGTCTGTCTGGACGATACAAGGGTCATCCCTTTTTATAGTTATTTGTTCCGAACATAATACTTGCAATACTCGTCTTGGCTTTCTCATGCGTATCCTTGCTATATTTTGCATATAGAATTACCTCTTTCATATTTTGGGTGATAATACAAAAAACAAATCACGAACAACTTTTTCACGACTAATATTTCGTAAAAGATATGAGCGAACTTTCTGCACAAAATCAAGTCCTCTTTCCGCCTGATGTTGATTCCACAACGAAAATTCAGAAACCATTTCAGGAAAGTATAGCATATCAGATCTTTGAGTATTGATATAAATTAAAACATCCCGCAAAAAACAGGTTATCAGATACAAACAAGATTCAAACTCATTTACAACTTGTGCTTCTATTTCTGCATTCATCATCTGTTGAAGAGCATTTTGCTCAGCAGGCGTTAGTTCTTTCTTATTTATATTTTCTGCTTTGCTGATTTCATTCTCTATCTTTTTTCTTATTCCGGCAAGAAATTGCTCAAACTCTGCTGTTAGTAATAGAGGGTCTCTACCTTCTGCCAATTGTTTAAACAGCTCCATAATCAGTATGCGTTTATCAGAATCTAATATGTCTAAACCCTTAGATACCTGTCCTTGAGATAACAACGCAAGAAGATGAGCCCTCTCTTCAGGTAGTCCTTTTATTTGTGCAATGATACGAGACACAGTTTCCCGCCGTAATCGTTGAAAACGAATGGGTTGACACCGCGAACGAATTGTAGGCAATATCATTCCCGGATTGGAACTAAGCAGAATAAATGTTGTTTCAGAAACGGGTTCTTCAAGGGTCTTTAAAAAATGGTTTTGTGCAGGAATCCCTATCCTTTCCGCATCTTCAAATATGATAAACCGCCGTTGGCTTTCATAAGGTCGGAATTGTGCGGTCCTAATCACCTCCTCAATCGTATCAACACTAATAAGACGCGTTTTGCCCATAGGTCGTATTATCGTTACATCAGGATGTATATTCTTTTCGATGCGTTGGCACACAGAACAGATACCACAGCCCCTTACTTCTGGATTTTGACATAATACGGTTTGCGCAAAGGCTTTCGCAGTAAATTTTTTCCCAATACCATCCGGTCCCCAAAAAAGATAAGCATGGGATACACGGTTTCTGTGAATAGAATTGGTCAAAATACGAATAGCCGTATGTTGGTCATATACTCTATGGAAAACAGGAGATACTAAAATATCATTATTATGTGCTAATGTTTCTGGCATAAATCTCTTATATCATTTTGTATAATTAAAGCAATTTCCTCTTCAGACTTCATAGCGTCGACTATCATAACCCGCTGTGGATACTGGTTGGCAATCCTGAGGAAACAGTCGCGTATCCGCTGGTGAAATTCTATATTTTCCGTTTCTAAACGGTCGAGGATATTTCCTCGTCGACTTATTCTTTGAAGGCCTACCTCCACAGGAAGGTCAAGCAAATAGGTCCTTGTCGGATAAATACACAATGTGGCTATTTTATGAATCTGATTTACAAGTTCAAAATCAATACCTCGTCCTCCCCCCTGATACGCAGTAGTCGAGTCAATATACCGATCACAGATTACCGTTGTCCCTTGTTCTAATGCAGGTAAAACAACTTCCTGCAAGTGCTGGGTCCTATCTGCAGAAAAAAGTAAAAGTTCAACAATAGGATGAAGCGAATTGGGGTCATCATTTTTTTCAAGAAGAATACGACGAATATATTCCCCCACTCGTGTAGCCCCGGGCTCATAAGTTCGTAAAACAGGATACCCTAATTTCTTCAGATAATCCTCTGCCTTCTTTGCCTGTGTTGTTTTTCCCGAACCTTCAATCCCTTCAAATGTAATAAAAAGTGCTTTCATCTTTCCAATAACCGTTGACGAGATTCATTTCCTCGTTTAAAAAAGTCCATAATCCTATCAACATCATTTCTTTGAAGAGCCTGTTTACAATCTTCCAGTTTCTTCTGAATATCTTCAATTCCTGTAAGGATATTCTGCTGATTGGTTAAGATAATATCCTTCCATATCTCAGGGCGACTTTCTGCAATACGGGTTGTATCCCGGAACCCACCACCAATAAAATAACTTTCTGCATTTATCTCCCCCGTAACTTGAGCTAATGCAGAAGCGATAACATGCGGGAGATGACTCGTATACGCCATAAAAAAATCATGTTCTTCCGCATTTACCTCTATCACCTTTGTTCCCATCATTTTCCAGAAATTTAAAACTATTTGTTTAAAATCCGCCCTCGTATTTTCTCCTTTCTCTAAAAGACAAACTGTATTCTCAAAAAAACCAACATTCGCATGTTCCGGTCCATATTTCTCAGAACCTGCAAGCGGATGACTTCCGACAAAAGGGCTTTCTTTCTCCCATATCGATTGGGCCGTTTTGCAAATAGCAACCTTCGTACTACATACATCTGTAATTATGGTCGAATCAGAATCTATATGTTTAGCAATAACTTGAAGCGTCTCTATTGCAGACTGGACCGGTGTGCAGAGAATGATAAAATCAGCACCCTTTACAGAAGGAACAACATCCGTGGATATAATATCAACAGCCCCTTTTTGCAGGGCTCTTTCAAGAGTAGAAATATTCCTTCCGATTCCCACCACTTCATCCGCTAATCTTCTATTACGGATTGCCAAACCTAACGATGCCCCCAATAACCCCACACCGATAATAGCAACTTTCCTAAAATGCAATTCCACCCTATATCTCCAGTTATTCAGAACTTAATATTTGTTTGGCTTCTGTTATTGTAAACTTCTTTAAGTATAAAGCTCTACCCACGATAATCTCATCTACACCAAAAGGTTCCAATGCTTTTGCTTTCCGTATATCATCAAGACTGGAAACCCCGCCGGACATAGTAACAGGAATACGAAGAGATTGGGCTATTTGCTGAGTTGCAATAAAATTGGGTCCCTTCATCATACCATCAGAAAGTATATCTGTGTATATTACACGGCGAGCACCCCATCTCTGGGCTCTCTGTGCTATATCAACCGCAGAAAAATTCGTCTCCTGTGTCCATCCTTCAAGGGCTATATTCCCATTCTTAGCATCAATGGCTACAACAACTTTATCGTTCCACTTCGACACGGCTACTTGCAACAGTTCAGGATTCTTAACAAGCCCCGTTCCAATAATGACTCGTTCTGCACCTGCAGAAACAATTCTCTCAATAGTATCCACAGTGCGGATTCCTCCTCCAACCTCATAGGGAATACCTTCCCTTCCCAACGCTTCCAGAAACGGAAGTATCTCACACTTACCCGATTTAGCCCCATCTAAATCAACAATATGAATAATTCCTTCCCGAAGTTCATCCCACCAAATTTTCGCCTGTTCAAGAGGATTATCCGAAAAAACCGTCTCCTTACCATAATCCCCTTGGACCAAATTAACACACTTCCCCGCTCGTATATCTACAGCCGGCACAATCCGCATTTAAAGATTTGCCTGTTTCTTAAGATGAATTATCTGAATCGGATGCTTCAGCGTTATACATCTCCTCATCTTGCGGCACAGGGTCACCTGCAATGGCAGATTTTGCAATCTCAATCAATTTTGCAAATGCTTCCTCGTCCTCGACAGCAAGGTCGGCAAGCATTTCACGGTTGACATTCATACCCGCCTTGTGCAGACCAAAAACAAGACGGTTATAACTGAGACCGTAATTCCGAGCCGCCGCATTAATTCGCGCGATCCATAAAGCACGCATTTCCCTTTTCTTTGCTTTTCGGTCACGATAAGCATACTGCCCGGCATGGTCAACTGCCTGCTTAGCCGTTTTGAAAAGACGATGATGGCTCCCGCGGTATCCTTCTGCCTGCTTTAATACTTTGCGTCTACGGTCACGGGAAGCGGGATTGTTTGTTGCTCGTGGCATTGCTCTTTCTCCTAATTTGTAAAAAGTTATGTTAATGTCCCGGAGGCATCTTCCGGCAACATGAACGAAGATTTATTAAGATTTATAAATTAAAACAAAAAAAATTCCAATTTTATGCGTAAGGAAGCATTACCTTTACATTCTTTGCTTCTACAGATGCGACCAAAGATGTCTTTCTCAGGTGTCTCTTTTTTTTAGCCGATTTAGTAGTCTTCAAATGGCGGTTGTACGCTTTCTTCCTCAAAACCTTCCCATTTTTGGTTACCTTAAACCTCTTCGATGCACTACGCTTTGTCTTTAACTTCGTCATGAATGAACTCCTTTTTATTTAAAATATATTAATTAATAACACTACTCTGGATAAGAAGTTCCTTAACAATTTGTCGTCATTTAACTTATTTTGCCCGGATTGAGTGTAATCGTCAGCGACTTATCCTCAGGACGACAATTATCGAGCGAATATGTTTCAGAGCAAAGGTCTTTTGTAGATTCAATAACATTCTTCAAAACCTCATAAGCAAATTCGGGATGCTCATACTCCCGTCCTCTAAACACTACAGAAACCTTTACCTTATTCCCTTCTTCAAGGAACTCTCGTATATGTTTTAATTTATATTCAAAATCGTGCTTATTAATCTTCGGTCTTAACTTTATCTCTTTCACCACAATTACATGTTGTTTCCGTTTCGCTTCACGGGCTCTTCTTTTTTGCTCATAACGGTACTTTCCATAATCCATTATACGACATACCGGTGGTGTGGCATTCGGTGCTACTTCCACAAGGTCCAGTTCCCGCATCTCAGCTTCCCTTAGAGCATCTCTTTTGCTCAAAATACCTAACTGAACCCCTTTCTCATCAATCACTCGTACCTGCGGAGCCTTTATCTCCTCATTCACACGAACTGAATCTTCAGATGGTTTTACTATCGCTATTCTCCTTACTTTACTGTTCTATCCTCATATTTTTTTGAAAAATTATACCTAAATACTCAACATCTTATCAAATCATATTTCACTCCCAATAACTCCATAACATACAAAAATTCAAAAACTCCCCTCCTAAACACCATAAAAAACACAGTTGCCCTTTATACATTCCTCACTTCCTTCCACCCGCACAGCCCGCCTGAACGGCCCCACCCACCCCCCCCTGTCCGTCCACCCAAAAGACCCGCATTGCCCAAACCAACCAATAACGACAAACAAAAGAACAAAGACCATCCAACATACAACCATTATCCCTTAGAACAAGCATTTATTTTTGGGCAATGCAGGGTCTTATTTTCCTTATAACTTTCGCTATGTTTTGAAGGGAATGCTCGCTCTGCTATAATCTTTCCCGTAATATCTGCAGTCTCGTATATGCTATGTTTTGAAGGGAATGCTCGCTCTGCTATAATTACTTCACAGTCGCATTGTATCATTTTTATGCTATGTTTTGAAGGGAATGCTCGCTCTGCTATAATAATAGTAAAACCGTTGTTAACCTTTTTAGTGCTATGTTTTGAAGGGAATGCTCGCTCTGCTATAATATTACCATATTTTGCAACAATATAGGGATAGCTATGTTTTGAAGGGAATGCTCGCTCTGCTATAATTTGATCTTTCTATTTATCCTCTCTATTTCTGCTATGTTTTGAAGGGAATGCTCGCTCTGCTATAATATGTTTATGGTATAATATATATAGAA
>OGCI01000989.1_pt1 | contig 27015 bp, 22 predicted proteins | sample 1570021 | NCBI WGS metagenome assembly OGCI01 (sample SAMN06264664, study PRJEB24512) | hot springs metagenome | isolation source: Hot spring water | place: South Africa: Tshipise | collected 2015-06-21 | reverse complement strand
ATCTACGCCAACAACGACACCTCCGTAAGCCAGATCCTGCCGCCGCTGATCATCAGAAGGGAGGAGGCGGAAACGGTACTGGAGGCGCTGGACTGCATGCTCCGCGAGGTGGAGGGGGCCTTCAGCGAGTGAGGAGGGTGGTCGGGAAGGTCAGTGCCTGGGCACCTTGCCCGCCTTCATGCACTTGGTACAGACGTTCATGTGAGACGGTTTGCCGTCGACCACCACCCTGATTTTCTGTATATTGGGATTCCAGCGCCGCTTGGTCTTGCGGTGCGAGTGGCTGATGTTGTAACCGAACCCGGGCTTTTTTCCGCAGATCTCGCAAATCCTGGACATCTCAACCTCCCGGAAACATACGGATGTATGTTACCAGAAGGCATGGCGGGAGGCAAGGCAGGAAAATTGAGGTTTAGGGGTGATGGTGATATAAAGGTTTGCGAGGTCGGTATGGGAATATGCAGCGAGTTCGGAAAACCCATGGAACGGAAAGCGGTCATCATCGGTGCGGGGCCCGCGGGGCTGACGGCAGCCTACGAGCTGCTGACGCGCACGGACATCGTGCCCGTGGTCCTGGAGATGACGCCGCATATCGGCGGCATATCCAGGACCGTCAACTTCCGGGGTAACCGCATCGACATCGGCGGCCACCGCTTCTTCTCCAAGTCCGACCGGGTGATGAGCTGGTGGCTGAACATCTTTCCCCTGCAGGGCGCGCCCGCGCGGGATGACATCATACTGAAAAGGGAGGTCCCCTATTCCCCGGAGCAGTGGTACGCGGAGCTCGCGCTGCAGGAGAAGGCACGCGAGGCGGGTTTTCCCGATCCCGAGACGAGCGACGAGGTGATGCTGGTCAGGGGGAGGGTTTCCCGCATCCTCTACCTGCGCAAGTTCTTCGACTACCCCATCACCCTGAGCTGGGAAACGCTTTCCAACCTGGGAGTGGCCCGCTCCCTGAAGGTGGGGTTCAGCTACCTCTACGCCCAGGCCTTCCCCATACGCGAGGAGAGGTCGCTGCAGGACTTCTTCATCAACCGCTTCGGGCGCGAGCTCTACCGCTCCTTCTTCAAGGATTACACGGAGAAGGTGTGGGGAGTCCCCTGCGAGGAGATAAAGCCCGAGTGGGGGGCACAGAGGGTGAAAGGGCTTTCCATGTCCAAGGCCGTCCTGCACGCCCTGCGCAAGGCGGTGAGCAGGGACGCCTCCCTGGCCCAGAAGGAGACGGAGACCAGCCTTATAGAGCGCTTTCTCTACCCGAAACTCGGCCCGGGGCAGTTGTGGGAGAAGGTGGCGTCCCTGGTGGAGGAGAAGGGCGGAAAGGTGCTCACGCGGCACGAGGTGTGCGGTCTGGTGCGGCAGGGGAGGAGGGTCGTGGAGGTGGCGGCGAGGAACTTCGCCACCGGCGACGTGAGGAGTTTCCCCGCAGATTACGTCTTCTCGAGCATGCCGCTGAGGGAGCTGGTGGCCGCCATGGGCCCGGACGTCCCGGGAGAGGTGAAGGAGGTGGCGGCGGGGCTTCCCTACCGGGATTTTGTCACCGTGGGCGTGCTCTTGAACAAGCTCAAGGTGAGGAACGAATCCGGCATGCCGACGGTGAACGATATCGTGCCCGACAACTGGATCTACGTGCAGGAGAGGGACGTGAGGCTGGGAAGGATACAGATATTCAACAACTGGAGCCCCTATATGGTGAAGGACGCGGACAAGGTGTGGATAGGGCTGGAGTACTTCTGCAACGAGGGCGACGACATATGGTCGATGCGGGATGATGATATGGCAGAATATGCCATAGAAGAGCTGCAGAAGATCGATTTCATCGAAAGGGAGGATGTCATTGACCACGTGGTGGTGCGCGTGCCCAAGTGCTACCCGGCGTATCTCGGTTCCTACGAGAGGATCGGCGTGGTGACCGCCCACCTCGACGAGCTGGAGAACCTGTTCCCCGTGGGCCGCAACGGCATGCACCGCTACAACAACCAGGACCACTCGATGCTCACGGCCATGATCGCCGTGGACAACATCCTGGAGGGGAGGACGGACAAGTCGAACATCTGGTCGGTAAACACGGAGCGGGAGTACCTGGAGGAGAAGTGAGGGCAGGCGCGGCTTGACTCCCTGGCACCCGCCTGCGCCATGCCGCCGGATGCGGCCGCGGTGAAAGCCGCAGGAAGGGCCCGCCGCGAGGGGCGGCGAAAAAATCGGCAAACAACCCTGGAGAGTGATGAGGAATTGAGGGAGAAAAGGGACGCCCGGGAAACGGTGCTCGCTTTTCTCTTCTTCTTCGTTATCACCTGCGCGTTCACGTTCCCGCTCATCCTGCGCATGCACCGCGCCATAATCGGCGACGCCATAGATCCCCTGCTGAACAACTGGATCATCACCCACGGATCCAAGAGCATATTCACGTCGCCTTCCGGTTTTTTCCAGGGCAACATCCTCTACCCGGCGCGGGACGTTATCACCTATTCCGAGCATTTCTTCACCCTGGCGCTCCTGACCTCCCCCGTGTATTACCTGACCAAGAACCCGCTTCTCTCCTATAACCTGCTCGTTTTCTTCTCTTTCGTCTTCTCGGCGCTGGGAGCCTTCCAGCTCGTCAGGTACCTGACGCACAATACCTGGGCTGGCCTGCTGGCGGGGGTCTTTTTCGCCTTCACCAACTTCAAGTTCACGCAGATCACCCACCTCAACGCTTTCTTTTCCGCCTTCCTGCCCTATACCGTCCTCTATTTTCACAAGTTCTGGAAGGAAGGGAGAAAAAGGCACCTCCTGCTCTTCTTCGCCTTCTTTCTTGCGCAGATCCTGGAAAGCTGGTACTACTTCGTTTACGTGACCATCATAGTGGGCCTGTTGCTGATCGCGTGCGCCTGGCAAGGGCGCCGCGACTTTCCCTGGAAGAAATTCCTGGCCGTCGTCCTGGCCATGGCTATCTGCCTGCTCTTGCTCTCCCCCTTCGCTTTCGCCTACTGGAGGACCCACCAGCGTCTCCCCGATTTCGAGAGATCGCTGGAGGAGAGCGAGATGTACGGGGCGAGGCCGCAGGACTTCCGCACTGCCCTCCAGAACAGCGTCCTCTACGGCAACAGCAACCCCCTGGTGAGGGCGGTCAACGGTGGGGAGAAGGTCTTGTTCACGGGGCTGGTCATCCTCTTCCTCGCGTGCGCCGGCGTATACCTGCTCCTGTCGGGTAGAGGGAGCGGCGACGGGCTCGAGGATTTCCGCCGCGAGTCCCGCGGCCCGGCGGCGGCCTACCTCTTCGCCGCGTTCATCATCCTCCTCTTCATGCCCGGCCCCTGGGTGGCGGGGGTAAAGAACTATTTCTATCTTGCCTTCTACAGGCTGGGTTTGCTGAAATTCACGCGCGTGCCGGCGAGGTTCTTCGTCCCCTTCTCCCTCTGCCTCGCGGTTCTGGGCGGGATAGGGATGCGGGGGCTGCTTCTCAGCCGCCCGGAGGGAGAGCGGGGACTGCTCTCGCCGCGGAGCGCGCTGGGGATGGTCCTGGTCTTCCTGCTCCTGGCGGAGCTGGCCGTGTACGGGCTCCCCTTCGTGGAGTTGCCCACGGGGAAGGACCTTCCGGCGGTGTACCGGTGGTTGCGGGAGCAGGGCGACGTGCGGGTTATCGAGCTGCCCCTGGGCGCCCTGGGGCCTTCCACGAACTACGACAGCAACCTCGAGGTCAATCCCGTCGATACCTGGACTTACCTGCAGAGGGAGAGCATGTGCGCATACTGGAGCATCTTCCACGGCAGGACCATTGCCAACGGTTACACGCACTGGCCGTACAGCTACCGGAGGATCGCCTCCGAGATGCAGGGCTTTCCCTCGCCGCGGACCGTGGAGATGCTTGCGGCCCTCAAGATAGACCTGGTGATATGGCACTGGGACTGGGTACCGGAAGGCAGGGAAGAGGATTACCGCCGGAGGCTGGGGGCGACCGCGGGCCTGGTGCAGCTGGAGGATTTCGGCGAGGAGGAGGTCTTTTCCGTGCGCGCCGCGGGCGCGGTTGTCCCCGCCGAACGGCTGGAGGTGAGGTTCACGGCCCCCGCGAGGACGGTGAGGGGAGGGGAGGTCGGCTGCGGCCTGCTGGTGAACAACCCCGGGGAACGCTCCTATGTTTATCTTGATGAGGGTCCGCACCGCCTGCGCGCCCGCTGGCGGGACGGCGGCAGGGTGGTGCGGGAGGAGGAAAGCAAGTTCTGGCCACCCTTCTACCTGGCCCCCGGCGATGGCTTCGTGGTTCCCGTCTCCCTGGCAGGGACCCCTCCGGAGGGAGAGTACCTCCTGGAGGTGGAGTTCCTCGATTGGCCCCGCGCCTCGACGCAGGAGACGGGGATCGTGGTGGAGGAAGGAGAGGGCCCTGCCGGCCAGGCGGCGGTTGCAAACAGGTCTCTGGTGGTCCCCCGTGCCGAGGTGATCGAGATGGAGGGGGTAAGGGGTGGTCTGATCCCCTTCGGGGTGGAGGTGGAAAATGCGGGCTACGTGAGCTGGAAGGCGGGAGAGAGGTCTGGCAAGGAGGTCGGGCCGGTCTACCTGATGGCGGAATGGAAGGCGGGCGCGAGGGAGGAGAGGATAAAATGCCCCTTTCCCTGCGACCTCTCTCCCGGACAGAGCGTAGGCCTGCCCTTCTCGCTGCGCCTTCCCGAGGATTACGGGAGCTACGAGCTGCTTCTCGCGGTGGAGAACGCGAAAGGGGAGCGGCTTTGCGAGACGAGGTCCGTACCCATGCTGCTGAAGCCCTGATGCGCCGGGAGGTGTGAGCTTGGCGCCGGAGAAGAACGGCGGTATTCGCGGGGTGTGGTCGCAGGCGTACCGCAGGAGGTATCCCCTGCTTCTGGGCCTCGTCTTCGTGCTGGCCGTCCTGCTGCGCTGCAGGTACGCGCGCTGGACGCATATCTATTCCTACGACAGCTATTACTACATGAACCTTGCCCGGGGGCTCATGCGCGGGTTCTCCTATTCGCTGCGCGGCATGCCTCACGGCAAGTTCCTTCCCCTCTACCCCCTGCTGACCGGCATGTTCTCCCTCCCATTCCGCAACTACGAGCTTGCCGGGAAGGCGGTCAACGTCGCCTTCTCCTCTCTGGCAGTGTTCCCCATCTATGGCATGGGCAAGACGCTGCTGGACGGGAAGGCGGGGCTTTTTGCCGCGCTCTTCCTCGCCTGCGAGCCCATCTCGGTAACCTGGTCCACCATACCCATGAGCGAGGGGCTCTTCGTTTTCCTGCTCTGCACGTCCTTTTACCTCTTCCTGCGCTGGTGGAAAGCGCGTTACCGGGGCGGCGGGCTGCTTCTTTACGGCGCCGCCTTCGTCGCTGGGCTGGCGGCCCTGACCCGTTGGGAAGGGATGCTCGCCATGTTCATATTTTTCGCGCTGGCGCTCTACGGGGCGGCGCGCAAGAGGATGGGCTACAGACCCGTCCTTTTCATGGCGCTCTTTTTCATCCTCGCCTATTCGCCGTGGCTGTTGCGCAACATCGCGGTGCGGGGCAACCCCTTTCCTCTCGATTACTTGACGGAGATCTCGGCGCACAGGGAAACCATCGCCCCCTTGATCCTGTGGGGCCGCTTCAAGAAATACCTCATCTTCAGCGAATCCATAGCCTTGTACGGCACCACGCATACCTATAACTTCGGCCTCCTGCTGCTGGGTTACGCAGGAATGGCCCTCACCTTGCTGAGGAGGAACCTGCGGCCCTACTTCCTCCCGCTCTTCCTCTGGTGGTCGTTGCTGGGCCCCCTGCACTTCTTCTTCTTCTATTTCTCCTCGCGCTACATCGTCGGGGCGGCGGCGGCTCTCTGCCTCTATGCCGGGATCGCCTTTTCCTCGCTCTACGCTTTCCTGGTGCCCTCCTTCCCCCGCCGGGCGCTGCGCGCCATCACGGTGGCGCTCATGGTCCTCCTCCTCTGCGCGGTCTGCGCCGGCTCCATCCCCATCATCAGGGACCACTTCTGGCGTGACATACTGCGCATGGAGGACGACTGCGGCGGCATCGCCTTGCGGGAATTGATGTTCTGGGCGAGGGACAACCTCCCGCAGGACGCCGTCCTCGCCGCCCATGCCGGGCAGATGCCCGCATTTTACCTGGGGAGGGAGGTCCTGTATATCGGGACGTGGAGCAATTTCGATCCCGCGGACGTGGACCAGGAAAACCCCTGGCCGGATGTGAGGGAGGAGGGAGTGGATTACTTCATCCTCTACGCGAGCGCGCCTGTACTGGAGGAGGGCCTCTTGATGTCGGGGATGCCTGCGGAGCTCGCCTCCTACATGGAGATCGAGAAGGTGGCCGTCATGGAGCCGGTCCTGGATGTCGACGATGTCAACTACGCTTTTCTGGTAAGCTTGCACCCTCCCGCGGAACCTTGATCCCGCCGCCGGACTTGAGGGAGAAAGCCGCCGCGTGAGCGGCGGTTTGTCCTTGCCAGGCTTTCATCGTATCCTTTTCACAAGGTGGGCGCGGCGGGGCTGCGGGAGGGCCGTCCTCACGGGTCGCGGAGGACGGGCAAACAGGAGGGATGCGCGGGTAGCGCAACGGGCCTGGCGGCCTCGGGTGCGCGCCGCGAAGGCGGTGAAGTGGAGGAGGACGGCCGGGGGTGCGTGCATGGGACCTGATGCGGGAAGAAACGGGGCAAGACCGAGGGTGAGCTTCATCATCGGCAACTACAACGGGATCGGCGTCCTCCCGGAATGCGTCGACTCCGTGCTGGCGCAGACAGCCCGCGATTTCGAGGTCATCGTGGTGGACGACGCCTCCACCGACGCCTCCGTCTGCCTCTTGCGCGAGCGGTATCCCCAGGCGATCCTGCTGGTCAACGAGAAGAACCGCGGGTTGCCCTACTCCCTCAACCGGGGGTACGAGGCGGCACGCGGCGAATGGATCGCCTTCCTCAACAACGACGTGGTGCTGGAAAGGGAATGGCTGGAGAACATGCTCGATGCCACGGAAGCATGGAGCGAAGCGGTCCTCTTCGCATCCCTCCTTCTTTTCTACGACGATGCGAGGGTTATCAACAGCACCGGCGGGATGATGAACCTGGCGGGATACGCATGGGACCGGGATATTTACCTGCCGCGCAGGGAGGCCGCGGGCTACCCCTACATATTCTTTCCCTGCGGCGCGGCCATGCTGGTGAAGAGGAGCTTTCTCGAGGAAGCCGGCCCTTTTGACGCAAAGCTCAAGGCCTATTACGAGGACGTGGAGCTGGGATGGCGGGCTCACCTCCTGGGCTACCGCGCCGTATACGTGCCGCGGGCCGTAGCCCTACACCATTTCTCCCTGAGCATGGGGGCTTTTCCCTCCCGGAAGGTGTACCTGGCGGAGCGCAACAGGATCAGGCTCATGGCCAAATATTTCCAGGCGGAAACCATGCGCTCCTGCCGCTGGGTTTGGTTACGGCTCTACCTTATGCGCTTGAGGGAAGTCTGGAGCGACCCGGAGATGGCATGGAGGGAGAGGGCAGACCACACCTGGCGCATGGTCCAGGCGGTGGCCTGGAACCTGTTTCACCTGCGCAGCCTGTTGCGGGAGCGGCGCAAGTGGCAGAGGATGCGCAGGAGAGGAGACGGGGAATTGCTGGGCGAGACGCTGGAGAACCGCCTGGAGATCCCCCCTGCCCGGCCCTCGCCGCTCCTCAAGGACTACCGCCCTCGCCTGCCGGAAGATATCGTCGGGTACCGGGGCCGGGTCAGCATGGGTCCGGGAGACGAGGAGAGCCTGGGGCCGGGATGGTACCGCCGGGAGACGGCCCCCGACGGCACCCGCTTCCGCTGGACGGAGGAGAGGGCCGTTCTCTACCTGCGCCCGAGGAAGAAGGTCGAGGGCGTGCGGATGCTCATCTACTACGGCCACCCCAGCGAGGCGAGCAGGCTGTCCCTGGCCGTCAACGGAGAGCGCGTGGGGGAGATAACGGTCTCGCGTTACCCGGAGGCCCGGAGGTTTCGCCTGCCCGCGCCCGCGTGGGGGTTGCTTGAGATAACCCTCGAAGTCGGCAACCCCTTCACGGTGCCCAGGGAGGGAGGCGAGGCGGTGAAGGGCGTGGCGGTGGCGAGGGTGGAGGCAAGGTGATGGAGGAAAGGCGTCCGCCTCAGCGGTCCGCGCCGGACAGGGGGATTTCATGCGCGCAGCCCTGGTGACATCCTGCTGGGAGGGGAAGGAAGGGGACCCCGAGAGCGCCCTCCTGCGCAGCCTGGCGAGCGGGTTGGCGGAGAGGGGATGCGACATGGAAATATATACCACGACCTCCTCCGCCCCCGCCGTAGCGGGATGCGGCGGGCTGGTCTGGAACCGCTACCATCCACGGGGCACGAGCGGGGAGGCAGGGTTGGTCATCCACCGTTTCCCGGCGGCGAGGGCGGGCAATCCCCTACACGTTCTGGGCCGCCGTCCCCCCGGTGAATGGTGGGAACGGGCAGCACGGGTAGGGGGGTTCTCCGAGTACTGCCGACGTGCACTGGGTGAAGCCGGGGGGATGCTCTGCGGCGGATGGCACCGCCACGAGCTGTGGGACGACGGGCCGGCCAGGTGGTCGCGGAAGGAGGGGACACTGATCCTGTGCGGCCGGGCCATAGAGGAGATCGAGCTGAGGCTGCAGGCGCCCCTCGAGCAGGTGGTTAGGATAGGGGTGGAGGGCGGCCGGCAGGAGGTCTTCTTTTCCGCAGGGGAGGAGAAGCGGGTAAGGGTGGGGATATCGCCGCGAGACAGCCTGCTGGTGCGCGTGCGACCCGGGAAGATCTTCCGCCCCGCGGCGGACAGGAGGAAGCTGGGCGTCGCCCTGCGGGAGGTGCTTTTCCGGGATTCGTGCGGTAGCTGGCGCGTCGACCTGGCGCACGATACGGAGAACCTCCCCGAAGGCGATTGGGAGAGCATCCCGCCGCGGCTTGCGGAAGAGCTCTCCCCGTGCGCGGGGTGGGAGGAAAGGCGGTGGAGGCGCGAGATCGGTCCCCTGCCCGCCGGGCTGCGCGGTGCGCTGACCGGACGCGCCGGGGATTTCCAGGTCATAATCGCGGCGAGGGCGCGGCATTATACCGCGAAGGTCGCCCTGGAGGCGGCGGAGGAAATGGCCGTCCCTCTGGTGCTCGTGCCGCTCCTGCCGCCGCGCGAGGCGGCGGCGGACCTTCCCTTCTTCCTCCACCTGGCCAGCAGGGCAGGGGCGGTGATGGATCCCGATCCCTACTGGCGCGGATTCATGCGCGACATGGGCAAGCCCTTCTTTCACCTGCCGGCCCCCGCCCTCTTCGCGGCGGGGGAGGACACTGCCGCGCAACGCCGCGAGGCGGAGGCGCTGCGCCGGCGCCTGGGATGGCGGCAAGGTCTGAGCGAGGCTTTCCTCCTGGTAAGCGCCGAGGGATCCCAGCAGGGGGAGAGGCGGGTGCGGGAGATCTTGCGTGCCTTGCGGGAAAGAGGGGTGGGCGTGAGGGTCGCGGTCACGGGAAGGGGTGCGGAGATACGAGCCCGCCCACGGGAGCCGCTGCCTGAAGGGCTTGAGGTACTTGAGCTGTCGACCGGCTCCGCGCACGCGCGGCGTCTTCTCGCGTGCCTTTGCGACGTCTATGTGCAGGGCGGCCGCGCCAACGACTGGGGAGAGAAGATATGCCTTGCGCAGGCGCAGGGCGGCGAGACGGTCGCCTGGGAGGGCTGTCCCGTTGCGGCGTCGCTGCGGGACCTCATGGGGACCGGCCACCTGTGCGGAGAGGCGGAGGAGTTCGCCAGGGTTATAGTACGGCTGGTCGAGGAGGGCGGCGGCGTAGCCGGGGTCAGCGGGGAAGACGCCGGGGCGGCGGCGCGGGAGAAGATGAGGGACCTGAGGGAAAGAACGCTCGGGGAACTCCTCGCATGGTTGGACGAGGTGAGGGAGGGGATCCCCGGCCTGCACTGAGGGCACCGCTCCCGGGTGCCCTGCCGGGCGCGGCATGTGGTATGATTGCCCCCATTGCGCGAACCTGCGCGACCCCGCATCCCCCTGCATGCCACGGGCCCCAGAGAGCATGCGGCATGGCGGGGAGCCTATCCCCGCGGGGGAAAGGGAACGAGGGAGAGCTTCGCGGCCTGGCGGCGCGGGAGGGAGAGGGGTGGGGTGAAGGACTTGTATAATGGTTTAATGAAATATTCCGGGAGGGGAGAGCGTGGCGGTAAACGCAAAAGGTCGTGACGCATCATGAGATTACGTGAAAGGTTGCGCGAGCTCTTGCGCAGCAGGGAATTGCTCTGGAACCTGACGCGCAAGGAAGTCAAGGTGAAGTACAAGAACTCCCTGCTCGGTTTCGTGTGGTCCATGGTCTACCCCATGATCATGCTGGCCGTCTACTACGTGGCTTTCGGGGTCATTTTCCAGGTGAGATCGGAGGGGATGCGCTATTTCGCCTTCTACCTGCTCGCCGGCATCCTGCCCTGGAACTTCTTCTCCACCTCCATGCTCCTTTCCGTGGGCTCGGTGGTAACCAATTCCCTGCTGGTGAAGAAGATCTATTTTCCCCGCGAGGTGCTGCCCATCTCGCAGATAGGGGCACAGGCCTTCCATTTCCTCCTGCAGGAACTGGTCTTCGTGGTCTTCCTGGTCATCTTCGGCGTCCCCCTCTCGCCCTGGATACTGGCCTTCCCCCTGGTAATGATGTTGCAGGTCCTGCTCCTGGTGGGGCTCACCCTTTTTCTGAGCGCACTGAACGTGTACTTCCGGGATATCCAGTACTTCACGGAGCTGCTCCTCCTGGCGTGGTTCTGGATGAATCCCATCGTCTACCCCGTCACCTTTATCCTTGGCAGGTTTCCCGAGTGGGCGCAGAACATATATCTCATCAATCCCATGGCGCACATCACGCTGCTCTACCAGTACGTGGTGTACAACTCGCCGGTAAACGCACCGAGCGCTGTGTACATAAGCTGGAAGGGGATCCTGGGGGTGGTGGGGGGCTCACTGGTGCTCATCTACCTCGGTTACCTCTACTTCACCTCCCAGGAACACCGCTTCGCGGAGTTCATCTGAGGCGGGAACATGGAAAGGAAGGAAGCTTTCAGCGCCGGAAAGGGCGACCTCGCGGTGGAGGTCAAGGACGTCAGTAAGTGCTTCCGGCTCTACCGCGACGTCAACTACAACCTCAAGGAAAAGATCATCAACTGGAGGAAAAGGGGTTACGAGCTCTTCTGGGCGCTGAACGACATCACCTTCGACATCTACCGCGGCGAGACCCTCGCCATCATCGGGCCCAACGGCTCGGGGAAATCGACGCTGCTGCGCATGATGACCCGCATCCTGAGGCCGGAGCGCGGAGAGATAAGGATGCACGGCAAGGTGGCGGCCCTGCTGGACCTGGGCGCGGGGTTCCACCCCGACCTGACGGGGAGGGAGAACATCTACCTGAACGCCTCCATCCTGGGCTTCAAGAAGAGGGAGGTGGACCGCATCTTCGACGAGATAGTGGAATTCTCCGAGCTGGAAACCTTCCTCGACAACCAGGTCAAGAACTACTCGAGCGGCATGTACGTGCGCCTGGGTTTCTCGGTGGCCATCAACGTCAACCCGGACATTCTGCTCATCGACGAGGTGCTGGCGGTGGGCGACGAGGCCTTCCAGGCGAAGTGCCTGGAGAGGATAAGGAAGCTGCAGGATGAGGGGAAGACCATCGTCCTGGTGACGCACGCCACGAACATCGCGGCCCAGCTCTCCGACCGCATCCTCTGGCTGGAGTACGGGAAGATCAGGAAGCTGGGAAACCCCTGGGAGGTGGCCGCGGAGTACCACGAGGCCATGTCCCTGCGGCCGCTGGGTGAGGAGGCGGGCAGCAAGGAACTGGAGATAACGGAGGTAGGGGTCTTCAACCATGATGGCAGGCCCTCAGAGGAGTTCCAGACGGGCAGTCCCATGACCATCAGGGTGCGCTTCCAAGCGGAGAATCCTGTGGAGGATCCCGTCCTCTCCATCAGCATCCATGATTCCCAGGGCCTGCTGGTCTACGGGACCAGCACCCAGCGCAGGGGCTTTTCGCTGGGCACGGTGGAGGGTGAAGGATGCCTGGACTTCAAGATTCCCAGCCTCATGCTTCTTGATGGTAGATATTTCCTGACCGTGGCCGCGCGGTCACGGGACGGTCTCGTGAACTATCACCACCTTGACAAGAAATACCAGTTCGATGTGAAATCCCAGGGCAAGGACGAGGGTTACCTCGGCATGAACTGCGAGATCGTGAGGCTGCGCAAGGCGTGATGCTCCTCGGGCCCGGCCCCGGCACATGGGGGAGGGGTTGCGCGGAAAGCGCGCGGCATGCGGTCGGCCAAGGCGGTTCCGGGAGGTAAGCGACCGTCGGGGAGGTTGAGCGGGGAATGGAAGAACTCGACGAGATCATCAGCATCGAGAGCCCGGACATAGACGTCCGGCAGATCATGGACAGCATCCAGGAGCAGCTGAGGAAGAGGGCGCACCTGCCCCCCGAGATGTCCTGGGAAGAACTGGAAGAGTGGGGGAGGAAGGTCGAGCCCCCCCTCTATGCCGACCCCTTGCACGAGCTCTGCCTGGCCATAGAGTATGCACGCCACCATGCGCCGGTGTCAGCCGAACATCCGGTTTCTTCGGGAAAACCGGTCATCGGGCCACTTGTGGTCCTGGTGAAGAGGGCATTGAGAAAATTCATGCGCCTCTACCTCGACCAGGTCTTCTCGCCCCAGAGCGCTTTCAACCGCAAGATGCTGGAGATACTGGAGAACATCAGGGAGATCCTGGTGGAGGAGAGGGCGCTCAACGATTACGCGGCCATCGACCGGCTCTCCTATTACGAGTCCTGGGGGGAGGATTTCGGCGCCGTCTGCGACCGCCTGCGGGAGCTGGTGGATCTCTTCCCCGAGGGGGTGGAGATAACGAACCTCTACGCCGGAAGGGGGGAATTCCTCAGCGTTTGTGGCGAGAGGGGGCGGGCAGTGCTGGGGGTGGAGGAGGATGCCGTGCTGGTCTCGAGGGCCAGGGAGATGGGTTTGCGCGTGGAGCATCTCGCGCCCAGGGAATTTCTGGAAAAAACCCCGCAGGGCGGGATGAGGGCGGCCTTTATCTACGAGTTCGGTGAGAGGATGCACCCGCGCGAACTGCGCCGCGACGTGGAGCTGCTGGGGGAGAAACTGGGGAAGGGGGCGGAGCTGGTCATCCTCAATCACTATCCACGTTCCTTTCTCGGGTGCGAAGCCGCTTACCGCGACCCCACCATTCTACGCCTGGTGCACCCCGAGACCATGCAGTTCCTGCTGGCGAGAGCCCACTTCCATGAGGTGGAGATAACCCCGCGGGGGGACGAGGATACGGGGAGGTTGCGGGAGGAAATGGAGAGCGTGCTGGCAGAGCTGGAAAAGGCGAGGCCCGGCGCGAGGGGAATCGCGGACGAGCTCCTCCTGCCCGCGTTCTACCTGGTCGAAGCGCGGAGGTAGCGGGTGGACGAAAAGCCCATCGCTTTCGTTTCGGTTCGCTACGGGGAGGACGTGGTGGGAGGGGCGGAGACGCACGCCAGGCTGCTCGCCGAGGCCCTGCAACGCGACGGATTTCCCGTCGAGGTCCTGACCACCTGCGCCCGGGACGCTTTCTCGTGGGAAAACTATTATGCGCCGGGAGAGGAGATCATCGGCGGCTTGCGCGTGACCAGGTTTCCCGCCGACCGCCTGCGCCTGCGTCCGAGAAGATTCCACCGCCTGGCGCGCATGATCGACGAGGGGTGGAGGCTCTCCAGGAGAGAGGAGCTGAAGTGGCTGAAAGCGGTGGTTTACAGTAGGGAGATGTGCGAGTACCTGAAGAAAAACGCGGAACGCTACCTCGCCGTGGTCTTCATCCCCTACCTGTTCGGCACCACCTACCTGGGATGGGAGAGGGTAAAGGAGAAGGGCGTGCTCATCCCCTGCCTGCACGACGAGCCCTATGCGCGGCTGGGCATATTCCGGCGCATGATCAGCGATGCGAGGGGGGTGTTCTTCAACACCATCGCCGAGAGGGAGCTGGCCAAGCGGCTGTACGGTGAGAAGGTGAAGGGCTACATAGTGGGCCTGGGCATGGAGGACTTTGCGGGCGACGGGGAGCGGTTCCGCAGAAGGTTCGGCCTGGAGGGCGATTTCGTGCTCTATTCCGGAAGGCGAGAGGGCGGCAAGAACACCCCCCTTCTCGTGCGTTATTTCTGCAATTACCTGCTGCATTCGGGCAGGGACCTGAGGCTGGTGCTCACCGGTTCGGGCTCGGTGGAGGTTCCTGCTGGTTTCGAGGGAAGGGTGGTGGACCTGGGTTACCTGAAGGAGGAGGACAAGAGGGACGCCTACGCGGCGGCGACCGTTTTCTGCCAGCCGTCGACGAACGAGAGCCTCTCCATCGTGCAGCTGGAGGCCTGGCTTGCCGGCACCCCCACCCTGGTCCACGGGGGGTGCGCGGTCACCAGGAGCCACGTGGAGAGCTCGCAGGGTGGCCTGTGGTTCCACGACTACCACGAGTTCCACGCGGCGCTGGACCTCCTGCTGGAGCAGCCGGAGCTGCGGGCGAGGATGGGGCAGATGGGCAGGGATTACGTTCTGCGCAACTATTCGTGGGACAGGGTCATCGGGAGGTTCCGGAGGGGACTGCGGGAATGCGGCTTTCTTCCCGGGGAGGAGGCTTAATAAGTATGGTCCGCGCAGGGGGATGGGTCTGCGGCGCCCGCTCCCGAAGCCGCGAAGGGGGCTTGCCGCGGAGAGGACCCGGTGCTGGCCGTGCGCTCGCGCGAGCGAAACCCATCCTCCCCGAGGCGAGATATGTGCCCAACGGGGAGCATGGCGGCGAGGCGGTCTCGATCTGATATGCATAACCGCGGGGCGCGCGGCGGGGAGCGTTGCCGCGGAGGGAAAGAACGGCAGGCAGGGGAACGCCGGAGGTAAGGTGCTGGTATACCAGGTAATGGCGGAATGGAACGGGAGGGACCGGGCGTCGGGCAGGGCGCGTGCCGTGAAGTCCTGGCTGGACGGCGCGGGCATCGCGTCCAGCGTATGCGTGGAGAGGTACCGGGTTGACGACGCGGCGATGGGGCTGGAGCCCGCGAAGCGGGTTGCCGCTTCCCGAAGGGAAGACGCGGTGCTCATCCTGCACCGCGATTGCATGCCGCGGCGGGCGGGGAGATACCTGGGGAAGAAAGGCGGCAAGATGCTCTTCTACGGTACCGCGCCGATTAGCCCTTCTCCGCCACGGGGTGAGGGAGACGGGCCACGCGAGGGCGAGGAGATGGCGAGGATCCTCGCCCGTTACGGGGAGGGGCTTCGCGTGGTGGTGCACTCGCAGAGGACGAAGGGCGAGCTGGCGGGAATGGGCTGCGACCAGGAAAGCATAGAGGTCATACCGGTGGTGGCTGAATGGGAGCGCCTGGCGGAGATGCGCGGCGATCGCCACCTGCGGGAATACCTGGATGACGGGATTACCAACCTTCTATTCTGCGGGGAGATAGCGCCGCAAAGCCGCCTCGTCGACCTCCTGGACATCTTCCTCGCCTACCACAGGCTGGTAAACGCCGCCTCGCGACTGGTGCTCTGCGGCACGCCCCGACTGGGCTACCTGCGGAGCCTCCTGGCGGAGGTGGCCGAACGGGGGATCGACGATGCCGTGCTGCTTCTCGCCGACACAAGGTGGGCGGAGAAGGCCGCCTGCCTGGAAACCGCGCACGTTTTCATGTCTCCCGGGGGAGGCGAGGAGGCGTTCGCGGAGGTGGCGACGGCCTTACTCTACTCCATCCCCGTGGTGGCAAGGGAGAACGGGTACCTGGAAGAGTACCTGGACGGGTCGGGAATCGTCTACGGGGACGAGGACCCCGTCCTCGTTGCCGAGTTGCTGGAGAACGTGCGCACCGATCCGCTGCTCAGGGAACGCGTCCTGCTCGCGCAGGAGAAGAGGTACGCGGAGGTGGGGGAAAGCGAGATGAGGGAGAGGTTCCGGCAGGCGTTGGGGAGGATAGGCGTTGATTAGGATAGGGGGCAAGGAGACCAACCTCGACCATCTCCTGGTGAAAGGGGAAAGGAGGAGGTTGCGGGAGGGGAAGGCCCTCGGCGCGAAGGCGTTCGCCGCGGGCGGGGAGAAAGGCGCAAGGGAGCTTGCGACGGCGGGCCTCGAGGCGGGCGAGGTCATCCTCTGGCTGGAGGGCGTGGGGGAGGAATACGGTGAACGCATCTCGCCCAGCCTGGCGGACTACATGAGGAGAGCGGCGAGCCTGGGGGCGGGCAAGAGGCTGCAGTCGTCGCTGCCCCTCGGAAGGAAGGCCAACTTCCGGCTCATTTCCGATGCGGCGGGAGGATACGTGGCGCGGCAGAGGACGTTCAACGCTTGCGTCTCCAGGGCCCTTCACGCGGCGGTGCTTGTCATGCTCCTGGAGATAAAGAAGGGGCAGATGCTTGAACGCCCCGGGCCAGCCCGCATATCCCCACATGCGGGCCCGCGGGAGAGCGAGCTGGCGGAGGCCCTGCTTGCCTCCGTGACCGGCGCATGTTTCTTCCTCGGGTTGCCCGGGGTGGAGGTTTGCGAGCGCCTGCTGGAGAGGGGGAAGCTGGAGGGCGGCATAAGCGACTCCCCCTGGGAGGCGGTCTATTATCAGGAGAACTTCCTGCCGGTGATCTGCCGTGGCTACGGCGATTTCCTGCGTCACGCGCCGCGCTGGGACTTCTCCGCGCTGGTGATCGCGAGGCCGGAGAGCTTCCCGCTGGGCTTGCTGGAAGCGGTCTTCCGGCGTGCCGCGTTCCTGGGCTACGGGGGGGACATCTGGCTCTCCGCCACGGGGCACGGGGACGGGCGCCCGCGCGGGGCGGGCCTTGCGGGGTGGAGCCCGGAACTGCTCCGCTGCCTGGCCGAGAGGAGGGGGTTTTCCGCGGAGATCATCCCCGGGCAACATGGCGTGCTGTTGAAGACGAGGATGCCATGAGGATTCACCAGATCTGCGCGCGCCTGCAGGAAGGGGACGCCATAACCAGCAACGTGCTCAACCTGCACCGCACCTTCCTCTCTTGGGGGCTGGAGAGCCACGTCTACGCGCACGACGAGGATCCCCGAGTCGCCCAGCACAACGAGGGCGAGGACCTTTACCGGAGGAAGTTTCTCAGGAAGAAGGAAGACCTTCTCCTCTACCATTACTCCGTCTACAACGAGAATTACCGGCTCTTCCTCAGGAGCAGGAACAGGAAGATACTCATCTACCACAACATCACGCCGCCCCGCTTCTTCGCCCCCTACAGCCCGCACATCGCCTCCTTCTGCGAGAAGGGGCTCCGCCTGCTGCCCCGCCTCAAGGAGTGTGATGCCGCCTGGGGGGATTCCGATTTCAACCGCCGCGATCTCGTGAAGGCCGGGTTCCCCCAGGAGAGAACGGGCGTCATGCCGATATACATGGATTACTCCTACCTCGCGGAGGAAGCGCCCGAGATGACCGCCCGGCTGCGGGACGGCCGGTGGAACATCCTCTTCGTGGGGCGCCTGGTCCCCAACAAGCGCGTGGACGAGCTCCTGCGTTTCTTCGTCTATTACCATCACCGGGTTAACCCCAATTCCAGGCTCATGGTGATCGGGGCCTCCTGGCTGGACAGCTACACGCGTGAGCTATGGGACATCGTCGAGGAGTACCGGCTGGCGGGCTCCGTCATGCTTCCCGGGGGTTCCCTGGGCGTGAGCAATCGCGAGCTCACCTCCTGTTACCGCTCCGCCGACCTCTTCATGACCATGAGCGAGCACGAGGGGTTCTGCGTGCCCCTGGTGGAGAGCATGAGGGAAGGCGTGCCCGTCATGGCCTACGAGGCGGCCGCGGTCCCCGAGACGCTGGGGGGATGCGGTATCCTCTTCCGCAGGAAGAACTTTCCCCTGCTGGCGGAGGCGGTGGAGGAAGTGAGGCTCAACGCGGCGTTCAGGGAGAGCATCGTCTCGGCGGAGAGGGAGCGTTTCCAGAGCTTCCGGCCGGAGGAGATGGAGAGGCGCCTAAGGGGACTCCTGGCGCCCTACCTCTCGTAAGCCGGCCCCGCCCGCGGCCTGCAACGGCGTGTTTGAGGCGGTGAACGGCGCCGGAAAAACCGCTTCCGGATACGCGCGCCCACATGGTAAAAAATGGCGGTTAAGGCCTGCGGGGAAAGTGCAGGCCGCTTGGCGGGAGTCGGCCGCCGTCCGCTCGGTGGTGGGCGGTCACGGGCGGTTGCTATAATCATGCTATTCAGCTGCGAGGAAGGTGGAGGGAAGGCTTGCAGGAGGAAGGGACCGCATCGCAGGCGGGAAAGATCGTCATCAGCGACGAGGTGCTGGCAGACCTCGCCGGCCTGACCTGCACCCGCTGTTACGGGATCGTGGGCATGGCCAGCCAGAGCCTGCAGGAGGGCGTGGCGGAGCTCTTGGGGAGGGAGTCCCTGCGCAGGGGCGTGCGGCTGAAGCGCAGAGACGACAGCGTCAGCTTCGACCTCTACGTCATCGTCAAGGTGGGGATAAACATCGTGGAGGTGGCGCATAACCTTATCGAGCAGGTGAAATACATGGTGGAAAGCTGCAGTGGGTTGCAGGTGGAGGACGTGCAGGTCCACGTGCAGGGTGTGCGCGAGACCTGATTGCGAGGTGTGCGGCGCTTGGTCGATGTCTTGCGTGCGACGGACCTGTGCGGGCTCGTTGACGGCGCCCTCGATGCCCTGCGGGCGCACAGGGATGAGATAAACGCCATGAACGTGTTCCCGGTGCCGGACGGGGATACGGGGACCAACATGCTCCTCACCATGCAGGCGGTGAAGGAGGCCATCGGGGCGAGCGACCATCACGAGATGTCATCGGTATGCCAGGCCATGGCGCGGGGTTCCCTCATGGGGGCGCGCGGCAATTCCGGAGTGGTGCTCTCCCAGATAATCAAGGGCGTGACCGAGGTCATAGGCGACCTGGAGACGGTGGGCGTGCCGGAGATGGCGAGGGCCCTGACACGGGGGAGCGAGGTGGCTTACCGCGCGGTCATGAAGCCCGTCGAGGGCACCATCCTCACCGTGGTGAGGGAGGCTTCGGAGGAGGGCGAAAGGGCCAGGGAGAGCAGCGCTTCCGTGGAAGAATGGCTCGCGCAGGTGATAAACAGGGCTCGCGAGGCGCTGGAGCGCACCCCCGACCTGCTGCCCGTGCTCAAGGAAGCCGGCGTGGTCGACGCGGGGGGCCGCGGCCTGGTGGCCATCTTCGAGGGAGCCCTCGCCCGCCTGACCGGCGAAGACCTCGGGCACGTGGAGGAGGCGGCCATCTCCGTGGCGCAGGTACGGGAGCAGGCGGAGGACTACCGTTACGAGGCCCAGTTCATGCTCCACTGCAAGGACTCCAAGGCCGAGCGCTTTCGCGAGACCCTCCAGGAGTTCGGGGGCTCCGTGCTGGTGGTGGGAGGGGACAAACTCTACCGGGTCCACGTGCACACCGACCAGCTGGGGAGGGTCTTCGAGGAGGCGTCCGCGATCGGAAGGATCAGCGACGTGGAGATAAGCGACCTCAAGCTCCAGGCGGAAGAGGCGGGAAGCAGGCCGGCCGCAAGCGGGAAGAGCACCGGGATAGTGGCGGTGGCGGTCGGCGAAGGCATCAAGACGATACTGCAATCCATGGGCGTGGACCTCATAGTCGACGGGGGACAGAGCATGAACCCGAGCACCGCGGAGATGCTGGACGCCATCAACAGCCTTCCCCAGGACCACGTACTGCTCATCCCCAACAACAAGAACATCATACCGGCCGCGGAGCAGACCAGGGAGCTTACCGAGAAGGAGGTAGCGGTGATACCCGCGGTCTCCATCACGGAGGGGTTCGCCGCCATGGTCGCCTACGACCCGCGATGCGGCTGGCAGGAGAACAAGGAACGCATGGCCCAGGCGCTGAGGAACGTGAAGACGGGGGCGGTTACCACGGCGGTCAGGGACAGCAAGTGCCGCCTGGGGAAGATCAAGAAGGGAACGTATATCGGGCTTTTCCGGGGTGAGATCGTCTCCGCCGCGGACGACTTGCAGGGCGCGGCGGAGGATCTCCTGCAGAAGATGATCGAGGATGGGGACGAGATCGCCAGCGTGATCGCGGGAGAAGGGGCCTCGGGGAAGGATCACGGGCCCCTCGTTGCGATGCTGGAGAAGAAGGGGCTGGAGGTGGAGGTGATTGACGGGGGGCAGCCCGTCTACCATTACATCTTCGGCGTGGAGTGAGAGGACCGGATATTCCTCGGGATGTGACCCGCATGACGGTGCCGGAGGAGCGGCGGGCGCGGGAACTGACAGCCCACTGGGAAGCTCTCCGCAGGCCGGCGAGCGAGGTGCGGGGTATCGGGAGCGGGCTCGCCCGGCACCTCGAGGCCATGGGCATCCACACGTTAGAGGACCTGCTCCTGCATTTCCCCCGGCGCTACCTTGACCGCCGCAGGATTTCCCGCATATGCGAGGTGCGCATAGGCGAGGAGGCCACGGTGGTGGGCACCGTATGCTCCACGGAGTTGAAGCGGCTGCCGCGCAACCGCAGCGTGCTCAGCGTGGCCGTCTACGACGGCTCCGCCTACCTTTACGGGGTCTGGTTCAACCAGCCCTACCAGGCCGACAGGTTGCCGGAGGGCACCGAGGTGGTCTTTTCCGGCAAGGTGCAGTACCGCTTCGGGAGGTTGCAGATGGCCAACCCCGCCTACGACGTGCTGGAGGATCCGGGGGAAGTGGGCCGGGCCACGGTGCACACGGGGCGCATCATCCCCATCCACCCCGCTTCGCAGAAGATGAGCGCCGCCATGTTGCGGAGGCTCATCATGCGCGCGCTGGAGCAATACGGGGACTTGCCCGATCACCTCCCCTACCGGCTGCGCAGGCGGCACGGTTATCCACAGCGTTCCCAGGCCTTGCGCGAGATGCATTTCCCCACCACGCGGGGGCGCCTCAATTGCGCCCGGCAGCGCATGGCCTACGAGGAACTGCTGGTAATGCAGGTGGCCCTGGCGTTGAACCGGCGGCACCTGCGCACGGAGACGCCCGGTATGGCGCACGCCCCGCCGGGGAGCCTGCTCGCGGGTTTCTTGGCAGAACTGCCCTTCCGGCTCACCGCCTCGCAGGAGCGCGCCTTCCGGGAGATAGTCGCGGACATGACCGCTCCTTTCCCCATGAACCGCCTCCTGCAGGGAGAGGTGGGCTCCGGGAAGACCGTGGTCGCGCTCATGGCCCTCCTCCTGGCTGCCGGGGGCGGACACCAGGGCGTTTTCATGGCCCCCACCGAGATACTGGCGGAGCAGCATTTTCGGAACATGGACGCGCTGCTCCCCGCCCATCTGGGGGTGCGCGTGGAGTTGCTGACCGGGAGCACCCCCCCGGCACGCCGCCGGGATATCCTGCGCGGTGCCCTCGCAGGAGATCTGGACATACTGGTGGGAACCCACGCCCTCATCCAGGACGACGTGGAATTCCGGGACCTGGGCCTGGTGGTGATAGACGAGCAGCACCGCTTCGGGCTGCGCCAGAGGATAACCCTCAAGGAGAAGGGCGCCCACCCGGACACCCTCATCATGACCGCGACTCCCATTCCCCGCACCCTGTCGCTTACCCTCTACGGCGACCTGGAAGTCTCCGTGCTGCGAGAGTTGCCGGAGGGGAGGGCGAAGACGAGCACGCTGGTCATCGGCGCGGACGAGAGGGAAGAGGCCTACCGGATGGTGCGGGAGGAGCTCGCCATGGGAAGGCAGGCATACGTGGTCTGCCCCCTGGTCGATCCCTCCGGGGCGGTGGAGGCCAAGGCGGCGGAGAAGGAAGCCCGCGAGCTGCGCTCGCGCTTTCCGGAGTACGGTGTCGGCCTACTGCACGGGCAGATGGCCAAGGCGGAGAAGGACGCGGTCATGGAGGCCTTTCGCCGGGGCGACGTCCAACTGCTGGTTTCGACCACGGTCATCGAGGTGGGGATAGACGTCCCCAACGCCACGGTGATGATGGTGGAGAACGCCGACCGCTTCGGGCTTTCCCAACTGCACCAGTTGCGGGGACGCGTGGGAAGGGGCGAGCACCGTTCCCGCTGCATCTTCGTCTTCGCGGGGGAGAGCGAGGAGTCCTGGCGGCGCAGGAAGGCGATCGCGGAGATCAACGACGGTTTCGACCTGGCGGAAGCGGACCTGGAGATCCGCGGGGAGGGCAGCCTTTTCGGCACGCGGCAGTCCGGGGTGTCAGACCTGCGCGTGGCCCGCCTCAGCAAGGATTTCCTGCTTCTACGCAGGGCGCGTTCCGATGCCTTTGCCCTGGTGGAGGAGGACCCTCACCTGGAGAAACCCGAAAATCGCCTGTTGCGCCTGGAGGTGAGGGAGAGATACGGCGAGAACTTGGCATGGCTCTTCCAGGCCTGAGCCGCGGCTACGTGGTGGAAAGAATTGTCATGGTATAAAATGGCAAGATGAGGATTATCGCTGGAGAGGCGAAGGGAAGGCGCATCAGGGCGCCGCGGGGACGGGATACGCGGCCCATGCGGGATTTCGTGCGCGAGGCGGTCTTCAGCATGCTGGGGGAACGCGTGAGCGGGGCGCGCGTACTGGATCTCTTCGCCGGCAGCGGCTCCCTGGGGCTGGAAGCCCTGAGCCGCGGCGCGTCGTGCGCGGTTTTCGTGGACAGAGGAAAGGAGTCCACCCGTATTATTCAGGAAAATCTGGATAAGCTTGGCATGAGCGGCAGGGGGTCGGTGGTGCGGTGCGAGATACGCGATTACCTGCGCAAAGGTAGGCGTCCCGAGCAGCCCTTTGATTTGATTTTTATAGACCCACCCTATAAAATTGAAGTCAATTACCGCGAAGAAATGCTGAAAAGGTTGGCCGAAGAAGGTTTCTTAAGCCCATCGGCGGTGCTGGTGATAGAGGCTCCACTGCGGAGCTCGATTCCGAGTCCGCCTCCCGGCATGAGGTTCCGGGAGAGAAGGAAATACGGTGAGACCGCGGTGGACGTTTATGTGCAAGAGGAAAATACCGTAAAAGACCGGAGGGGGAAAGCGAATCATGACCATTGCCATATGCCCAGGAACTTTCGACCCTATAACCAACGGACACCTGGACGTCATAAAGAGGGCTAGCCATTTCTTCGAGCGCTTCATAGTGGCCGTGGCTGCCAACCCGGCCAAGGAGCCCCTCTTCGACCTGGAGGAAAGGGTCTACCTGCTGCGCAAAGCCACGGAGGGGTTGGCCAACGTGGAGGTGGACTCCTTCGACACCCTGCTGGTGGATTTCGCGCGCAAGGTGGGCGCGACGGCCATCATCAAGGGCCTGCGTGCCCTGAGCGATTTCGAGTACGAGTTCCAGATGGCCCAGATAAACCAGGCGCTGAACGAGCACATCGAGACCTTTTTCGTTATGGCCAATCCCATGTACACCTTCATAAGCTCCAGCGCGGTGAGGGAGGTGGCCAGCTACGGGGGTTGCGTCATCGGCCTGGTGCCGGAGAATATAGAGGGGGAGCTGATAAGGATGTTCAGGAAAAAATTCGGCAGTTTGGAGAAAGGGGCGGTCTAAATGGACGTCTTTCAACAACTTGATCGCATAGAGGATCTCATAGTCTCAAGCAAGCACGTGCCCTTTTCCTCCTCGGTAATGGTCAACGAAACGGAGATATTCGAGCTACTGGACGAATTTCGCAGCTCTCTTCCCGAGGAGCTGAAGCAGGCGCGATGGATGGTCAAGGAAAAGCAGGAGATAATGGATGAGGCCCGCAAGGAAGCCGAGAGGATACGCGAGGAAGCGCAGGAGGAGAGAAGGCGCCTCATAGACGACACGGAGATTATCAAGGCGGCAAAGGCCGAGGCCGAGAAGATCGTCGAGGATGCCCAGGCACAGGCGCGGGAGATCCGGCTGGAGGCGGAGGATTATGCCGACGAGCGCCTGGCCAACCTGGAGGTCACCTGCTACAAACTGCTCGAGGTCATCAAGAGGGCGCGCGAGAGGCTGCAGGGCCCGCCGGAGCAGGAGGAAGAGAAAGAGGAGTTCGGCCTGGAGTAAACACCGCTTCCCCGAACCGGCGGCGCCGAAGTTCGAACGCCGCTCGCCGGGCAGTATCTCAGGGGAGGGAAAGCCGGCCACATTTCCCCACCTTGCATCCCCTTTCAACTTGCAAAGCGATTCCGCATACCTCACATTGATGGGAGAGACGGTAATCGTCATGAGCCCGCTTTGATGCGGGGAGGAGAGAGATATCGATGAGCGAGGCGCTTGCTTCGCGCAGGCTGAGGGTGCCTGTTGCCAGCCTCATGAAGAAGCTCTTCTCGCGGGAGAGGTTCCGGGCCGATCTGGATATCGCCCTGGGAGAGCAGGGCCTTTACGAGCGCGGAGAGGGCGGCGGCCTGAGACTCGACGTATGGCTGGAGAGCAGCCCTGACGGCATAAGGGTCAAGGGCAGGATGTGGGGCTCCATCGGCATGGAGTGCACCCGTTGCCTGAAGGAATACAGGCAGAACCTGGAAATCGACGTCGACGAATTCTACCGGCGCCCCGGGCTGGGCGCCGACGCGGGAGAGGGAAGGAAGCTGCCCCGGGAGGCGGAGATGCCCGAGGACGACGCTTACCTGATCGAGGAGAACGCCATCGATCTCAACGTCATGGTGAACGACGCGGTGCTGCTCAGCATGCCTATCAAACGCCTCTGCAGCGAGGAGTGCCGCGGCATATGTCCTTACTGCGGAAAGGAATTGAACCAGGGTCCCTGCACATGCCGCGATGAGCACGTGGACCCGCGCCTGGAGATTCTGCGCACCCTGCTCGAGGGCGAGGACGAGGACGAGTGACCGCCCTCATCCCCTGCCGGAGACCGCTTTTGCTTGACCCGGGTTCCGTGCGGTATTTATACTCTGATGGTGTTTTATGCCTGATGCCGTGAGCTTTATTGCCATACCATGGAGGTAAGCATGGCGGTACCCAAGCGGAAGAAGTCTCGCTCGCGCGCCGCATCCCGGCGGGCGCGGTGGGTTGTGCAACCGCTTCCCAAGGCGGAGTGCCCGCAATGCCATTCTCACAAGCTGCCCCACCGGGCTTGCCCCAACTGCGGAACCTATAACGGCAGGGAAATCCTGGAGACGGAGTGACGCCGCAGGGACGCGGCCGTTCCCAGGCAGAGGGTCGCGGAACCACGCGAGGAGCCGGGAGCATGGAAAGAGCGGGCATCATCGTGGCGCTGGATGCCATGGGGGGAGACCGCGCGCCCGAAGAGATGGTGGCCGGGGCCTTGGACGCGCGCGACGAGATGGGGATCCAGGTTCTACTGACGGGGGACGAGGGCAGGCTGTCCGCGCTGCTGCGCGACGCGGGCAGGGGAGATCTTCCTATACTGCACGCGCCCGAGGTCATAGGAATGGATGAGGAGGGGGCTTTTGCGGTGAGACACCGCGAGGGTTCCTCCCTGGTGGCGGCGGTCGAGGCGGTGCGGGAAGGGAAAGCCCACGCCATGGTCTCCGCAGGAAACACGGGTGCCGCCATGGCCGCGGCTGTGCTCACCTGGGGCAGGATCAAGGGAGCCAAGAGGCCCGCGGTGGGGGTCATCCTGCCTCCCAGGGACGCGCCCACCCTGCTGCTGGACGCCGGCGCGAACTCCGACTGCCGCCCGGAGCACCTGCACCAGTTCGCCCTGCTGGGCAGCGCATACGCCTCGCTGCGTTTCGGCCTGACGAGTCCACGCGTAGCGCTTCTCAACATCGGTGCGGAGGAGGGGAAGGGAAACGACCTGGCCCGCAAGGCCTACCGCCTCCTGGCGAACGAGGAGCGGATAAGCTTCGTCGGCAACCTGGAGGGCAGGGACTTGGCTTCGCAGGCGGCCGATGTGGTGGTGACCGACGGCTTCACGGGAAACGTGGCCCTCAAGGTGGTGGAGGGGGTGGCTTCCACGATCGTCAAGAGGTTGCTCTCTTCGCTGGGTTCCCTGGGGGAGGAGGAGATGAAGGCGGTTCTCACCGCCCTGGCTGGGTTGCGAGAGGAGTTGGACTACCGGGCCATTGGCGGAGCGCCGCTGCTGGGCGTGCAGGGCGTGTGCATCATAGCCCACGGGAGCTCGGACGCCCTGGCGGTGAAGAATTCGCTGCGCGTGGCGGCGGAGGCGGTGGAGACGGACCTGGTGGGGCGGACGGAGAGACTTCTCGGCGGCGGCGCAAGGGGGGCCGCATGAGATTCTGGGGCAGGAAGAGAAAAGGGGAGCCAGTCGAGGAACTGCTCGGTATTACCTTCCGCGACGGCGAGCTTCTGCGAAGGGCTTTGACCCACCGCTCCTATGCCCACGAGGCGAGCCTGGGTGCCGACGAGACGAACGAAAGGCTGGAATTCCTGGGGGACGCCGTCCTCGATCTCGTCATATCCGATTATCTCTACCGGCACTACGGTGATCTGGACGAGGGCGAACTCACGCGCGTCAGGTCCACCCTGGTGAACACGAACTCCCTGGCAGAGATAGCGCGGGACCTCGGCCTCGGCGAGCGCGTCATGCTAAGCAGGGATGAAAAGGCGGACGGGGGTGCCGAAAAGAGCTCCATCATCGCAGACGCCCTGGAGGCGCTCATAGGGGCCGTCTACCTGGACCAGGGACTGCAGGCTGCAAGTGAGCTGGTGATGGCCCTTTTCCGGGACCGCCTGCAGCAGGCGGTGGCGGGCGAGCTCGATTTCGATTACAAGTCGCGGCTGCAGGAGTTGGTGGTGAAGCAGAGGGGGACATTGCCCAGGTACCGCCTGCGGGAAGAGGGGCCCGATCACTGCAAGACCTTCTTCGCCACCGTTTACGTAGGGGGCAAGAAGATGGGAACGGGCAGCGGCAACTCCAAGAAGGAAGCGGAGCAGTCGGCGGCCCGCGAGGCATTGCGCGGGCTTGCGTGCGGGTGACGCTCCTCCCGCCAGGGCCTTTTAGGCTGGCAGGCCGTACCGGGCTGCAAGAAAAAGGAAGGGGCAGCCAGGGGCGAGCGGGCGGCGGAGAGCCTCCACAGGGGGGCAATTAGTGCGGGGGATGTTGCCGTCCGCGGGGCAAGGGTATTGTTTATATATAAAAATATAAAAAGCGGTTCTGGGAACGGTTGTGTTGGACGGCACGCGGCAGACCTTTAAGGCCTGTTCGCGCC
>OGCI01000986.1_pt1 | contig 27143 bp, 24 predicted proteins | sample 1570021 | NCBI WGS metagenome assembly OGCI01 (sample SAMN06264664, study PRJEB24512) | hot springs metagenome | isolation source: Hot spring water | place: South Africa: Tshipise | collected 2015-06-21 | reverse complement strand
GCGTTCGTTATTATATACTGTGGATCTTACCAGCCTTGAAAACCCGGTTGCCACGCTCCAGGTGCGATATGAAAACCACGCTCTCCCTGGGATCTCTTGCACACATCAGGCTGAATATGGTGACACGTACGAGTCATTAAGGCAACGATGTTACTGGAATTACTGGCGTATCCTGTCTCCAGCCGGTAGCCGGATGTTGTCCTCACAGGTTCCTGTGATTTCAGAAGAGCAGTTGCTTACCGGTGAGCCTTATACCGGGGTGGTCACAAGTCGCCCTGGAGATGGTGGGTGGGCGGAATTTTCCGGGATGCTTCTGGTGCCAGCGGCTTCTCACGCCGATTTTGTTGTATCATGGCAAATCCCCCCCTCAGTGATAAAATCGGAGGAAAAAGGAAAGCACTATACTTTGAGACTTCAAAAGCAACCCGGAATTGTCTATTTGCCCGTGAAAATTGTGGTGCGTTTTTCTGATTCTGTTCAGGTTGTTCCGATGGAAACCGGCTGGCAGAAAATTGAGGGGAAGAACGAATGGATGTGGCAGGGGCAAATTGATCGTTCGATAGAATTGACTTTAATGTTTAGATGATGCCAGAAAAACATGCCCAAAAAATGGTATGCCATTCAAAGTAAACCAAATAAAGAACAGGCGTTATGTGAGCAGTTCCTCAGCCGGGGGATTGAGGTGTTTTATCCTCAAATCCGGGTCAATCCAGTGAACCCCAGAGCAAGGAAGGTGCGTCCCTACTTTCCGGGGTACCTTTTTGTGCATCTGGACCTGGAGCAGGTGGGATTGTCCACGATTCACTGGATACCTTTTGCGCGGGGCGTGGTCTCCTTTTCAAACGAACCCGCCTCAGTTCCGGATAACCTGATTGAAGCCATCCGCAAGCGCGTGGATGAAGTGAACCGTGCGGGTGGAGAAATATTTGAGTCCTTGAAACACGGGGAAGCGGTCTTAATTCAGGACGGTCCCTTTGCCGGATATGAAGCCATTTTCGATGTGCGCTTGCCCGGTAAAGAGCGGGTCAGGGTGTTGATTCAACTCTTAAGTCAGCGGTATGTGCCGGTAGAGTTGCAGGTAGGTTCTCTGAAACCACTGCGTCCTAAAAAGCAAGGAAAAATCTCACCCCCCGTAAAGTGACAAATGCTATCCAATTTATGGTATACTTTGCCACACTTCTGTGATTTTTTTCACAGAAAGGGCGACAGGGTTCATTTTCTCACGTTTTATTAATCCTTTTGTGACAGAATTAGAGAGAATTGGGAAAAGGTTTTCATCAGGAGGAACTTCATGGATCTGGCACATCAACCTCAAGTGGAACAGACTGTGAGCGTTCAACGGACTTCCGCCAACAAGGTCAAATTTTTGATTGGCGGTTTGTTGATTATTGCGGCTGTAGTCTACCTTATCATTTCTTCCGCAACTGCCAATGCGCAGTACTTCATGACGGTAGAAGAAATCCAGCAACGCGGGAGTGCCGTTTTAGGACGTGAATTAAGGGTCTCCGGCGCGGTAATCGGTGATTCTATTCAGTACGACCCTCAAACTCTCCGATTAGAGTTTATTGTGGCTCATACGCCTGGTTCGCAAAAGGAAATAGATGCTCAGGGTGGTATGGCGGCAGTACTGCACGCCGCGGTGATGGATCCCAATCGCCCCCGGCTGAAGGTCGTTTATAACGGGGTAAAGCCCGATTTGCTCCGCAACGAAGCGCAGGCGATTATGACCGGGCGCCTTGGAGAGGATGGCGTTTTTTATGCAGAAGAACTTTTGCTGAAATGTCCTACCCGCTATGAGGAAGCCTTGCCGGAACAGGTTGAAAATTCAGACAACGGAAATTAACCTTATTGTGATGATTCTCTAAATTTTTCGTTATATGCAGATTTTGGTGAGAAATATCTCGCCAAAATTTGTGTCTATCAGGAGAAAAGAAAAATGGTTGCCCATATTGGTCTTGGTTTTCTGGTGTTTGTATTCCTGGTTTCTGTGTACGGCATTATTGCCAGCATCGTGGGACTGCGCAAACAGGCTTTTGCCTGGGTTGAAAGCGCCCGACTGGCGATGTTGCTCACCTTTCCTTTGATCACTGTCGTGGTTGCCTCTTTATTAATTTTATTATTGACCAATCGGTATGAATACAGTTTTGTGTATGGAGTAACCAGTCGCTCAATGCCGCTCTATTTGAAAATCACGGCATTATGGGGTGGGCAAGCGGGTTCCCTGATCTTCTGGTCATGGTTGCTTGCCGCTTTTACCACCGCTGTAACCTTGCGGAAGTGGGATCGAGATCGAGAGTTTCTGCCATGGGTGATCCTGACGGGGCTGGTAACGCTTACCTTCTTCTTAAGTCTCTCTATTTTCTTTGAAAATCCCTTCAATCGTTTCTGGGGGACGCCTACCGGCGAAGTAGAGGCGCTTTTCCAGCCTGCCGGTTCAATTCCCTTAATCCCTCAGGATGGGCGCGGGCTGAACCCGCTTTTGCGTCATCCTGGCATGATCATACATCCCCCCATGTTGTATCTTGGGTTTGTGTCGTTTGTTGTGCCCTTTGCTTTTGCCATTGCTGCACTGGTAACCGGTCGGACGGACGATCGCTGGATCCGCATTACCCGCCGCTGGACCCTGGTGGCATGGTTGTTTCTCACGATGGGGCTGGTTCTGGGCGCCCGTTGGGCTTACGACGTCCTCGGTTGGGGAGGCTACTGGGGCTGGGATCCCGTTGAAATTGCGGCTTTTATGCCCTGGCTTACAGGGACCGCCTTTCTTCACTCGGTGATGATTCAGGAAAAGCGCGGAATGTTCAAGCGCTGGAATATGATTTTAATTATTGTCACCTACGCGCTGGTAATTTTTGGGACCTTCCTGACGCGCTCCGGTGTCCTTTCTTCGGTACATGCCTTTGCCCAGAGCGCCATTGGACCCATGTTCTTTGTTTTCATTGGCATAACGTTCATTGTTTCCCTGTCCCTTTTGCTGTACCGATGGGCAGATCTATCCGATGAAGGAGTTTTGTATTCACTACTTTCCCGAGAATCGTTGTTTCTGCTGAACAATTTGCTCTTCATGGGCATCCTGATCGTATGCTTCTCGGGGGTGATTTTTCCACTGGTATCTGAACTCCTCACAGGACAAAAGGTTACGGTTGGTCCACCCTTCTATGAACGGGCTACCGGCCCCCTGTTTGCCGGGCTGCTTCTTTTGATGGGCATTGCGCCCTTATCTGCGTGGGGGCATTCTACTGTTAAGACTCTTGGAAAAGCCTTGTGGAAGCCAGCACTGGTATCCGTACTGGCATTTCCTCTGGTTATCTGGTTAGGGGTGCGGAATGGTTGGGCAATACTGGCGTTCTGGCTGGTAGCGTTCACTTCCAGCGTCACTTTATATGAGTATGGCCGTGCTGTCATTGCCCGCGCGAAACGCACTGGCGAAACCCTCTGGGTGTCTCTGTGGCGGTTAGCGCAGAAGAACCGCCGCCGTTATGGAGGCTATACCATTCACCTTGGTATTGTGCTCATGGCGTTGGGTGTGGTAGGCATTGAGATGTTCCAGACTGAAACCCAGGCCACCTTGCGATCAGGCGAGTCCATTCAACTGGCGGGATACACCGTGACTTTCCGACAGTTGGACGAATTCAATTTGCCTGATGGAAGAAATGTAGCCCGTGCAACCATGGATGTGTACCGCGGGAACCGTTATCTGGGAGAGTTGCATCCCCGGCGAGATTATTACTGGGATGCCAATCAGCCGATGACCATCCCGGGTACACGCAGTACCATGGAAGATGATCTGTATGTCCTTCTGGTGGACTGGCAGCCCATATCCTCCCAGGGAGCGACTTTCAAAGTATTCCAGAACCCGTTAGTGAACTGGATGTGGTTTGGGGCATTGGTGTTGATTCTGGGTACGTTAATCGCCGCCTGGCCAGATCGCGACCCCGAACCTAGACGTGTGGCGGTCCCATCCATGATTTCCGTTCCTGAACAGGTATCCTGAGGGAGTGGCTTTTTCAGTTACTCAAATATGGAATTGCACCTTAACAATTTATCTCTTTGTAGGGGTTGGGTGACTCTGTCTGAACGGAAATGAATTCCACACACAGGCGGAGGGGAAAGAGACACAGCCGGACGAAGAAACGGCTTCTACCATATAGCCGGAAAAGGGGAGAAGGCTTTCAGAATCTTCCCAACTCAACAAAGGCGTTTCGGAAATGAGATGACCTGTCTGATGGCATCCTGAATTTGCACGGAGCACGCGATACTGGCTGGCATTCTTCATTTCTGTCCATGTCAGTCGAGAAATGCCGTGAAGTGGCTGAAGTTGCACTTCGGGAGTTGTTGTAAAGCACGGGGTTTGAATCCCCGCCAGACTGGCTGTGGCGGCGATACCTGCCTGAGCAATGTCAAAGCCAACCGGGAGATTGAGGGTATCTATTGTGTCCCTAATGGTATGGTAATTGGGGTTTTGATCGCGTGTTCCGGCACATCCCAGAGAGGGAGCATTGTAAAAATGGTTTTCGAGCACTTCCAGAGCAGGTACACCGGCCTCCCAGAAAGAGGCATGATCTGAAAAGGTCATGTTGTATCCATCAATCAGGTCTGTCTCTAAATGAAGGTTCAGTGCGGAGATAATCCTTTCCATACATGTTCCCAACGTTCTGGATTGAGGCTGAGTACCGGTATGAATTTCAAAACACCGATCTCCATCCCTGTCGTACCCGAACATGTCAAAATTCAATACCCCCACAATCCCGGATGTGCCGTAATCCCTTACATAGGCTTTACTGCCAATCAAGCCCTGTTCTTCGCCGGTGAACCAGATAAGACGGATGGTGCGGGCGAAACGGTAATGTCGGAAGAGGCGTGCCATTTCCATCAGGGTTGCCACGCCGCTGGCATTATCCTCTGCACCGGGAGCCAGGTGCAATGGATCGGGAGACAGGCTGTCCAGGTGGGCGGTGGCGAGCAGAATTTCCTCCGGGGTTTTTGAACCTGGAATGGTCAGGATGATGTTGTTCCATGTTTCCCCGCTGAATTGGAAGGCATGTTCTTCGATCCATTCTTCCGGGTACCAGAAAGAAAGCCACTGGAGGATGTAATCGTATGCTCTGGCATTCGGGGCATTAGAAAAGAGCGCGGATGAGAACCGTGTGGTAATGCGGTAGAATTTCCCCTCGAGTTCAATTGTCTCTCCCCCCGAAAATTGACGAATCCAGGTTGCCCACTGTTCTTCGCCTGTGTGAGTAAGCAGTTCCGAGACGAGCGGCGACCCTGTACAAAGAGATAAATCTTGCAAAGGAAGGTATCCATGACCCGGTACGGCGGTACCGGTGAGTAAAAGGATGGTAGTTAGAAGAATCAAAACAGGCAACCGACAGGCAAATTGGTGGAGTTTCATGATTGTAATCAGTGTAGCAAAACTCTGCGGAAAAACATAGATGATGCGAGGTGAGATAAGCATGAGAAGAGCGCACCTTTGGATCTTTTTGGGGCTGGTTATTCTGTCAGTTTTCGCTCAGGTGGGGTATGCCCAGACGCCAGTTCCTACCCCCTCCGATGACGAGGTGAATCGCATTGCCAAACAACTCTACTGCCCGGTATGCGAAAATGTCCCGCTGGATGTCTGTCCAACACAGGCTTGTAGCGAATGGCGCGAGTTGATTCGCCAGAAATTGATTGAGGGGCTGACGGAGGAACAAATTAAAGAGTATTTTGTTCTCCATTATGGCGATCGCGTGCTTGCAGAACCGCCTCGTCGAGGGTTGAACTGGGTGGTTTACGTCTTGCCGGTTGTGGTGTTTTTGGTTGCGGTTATCATCACGGTATGGGTTTTGCGTTCCATGCGAAAACCGGTTTCTGCTTCAAGTACATCTTCCTCTTCAATAGAAATTGACGAAGAAGAGTTAAAGCGAATCGAAGAAGCATTGAAACAAGAAAGGGAGTAGATGGAAATGAACGAGACTGCTGTGACAGAGCCTCGAAGACTACCTGTCTGGGCAATTGTTCTTTCTTTGCTCATTTTACTGGCTTTCCTTGCATTGATTGGATGGGGATTGAAACGTTCCATGAGCGGTCCCATCACGGTGGGACAGAAAGTCCCCGAATTTCAAATGACAACCTTTGATGGGGAAAGCCTGCGCAGCACAGATTTTGTCGGGAAGGTCATTGTGCTGAATTTCTGGGCATCATGGTGTAAACCCTGTGAGCAGGAAGCCCGGGAATTGGAAGAAGCCTATCAATACTACAAAGATACCGGGAAAGTGGTTTTTCTGGGCTTAGCCTATGTGGATACGGAGTACAACTCTAAGGAATATTTGAAGAAGTTTGGCATTACCTATCCCAATGGACCAGACCTGAGGACAACCGTTTCCCAGATGTTCCGCATTCGAGGGGTTCCTGAAACCTATATCATCGACCAGAGTGGAAAACTGGCGTATGTCAAAATCGGTCCATTTGGCTCTACTCAGGAAATTATCCAAGTCATTGATCCGCTTTTATCCAGATAACAGGAGAACGTGAACTGATGGATGCTGGTTCGTTGCTAATCGTTCTTGCCGTAGCGGTAATTGTGGGGGCTTTCATAGCCCGACCGTTCATTACATCCAGAAAGGAAACCCATACCCCTCTGGTGAAAGACCCGGTTGAGCATCGCTATTCTGCGTTGCTGGCTGAAAAGGAAAGGCTTGCCCAGGCTTTGCAGGAATTGGATTTTGATCATACACTTGGAAAAATTCCCCAAGAGGATTATCCGGTCATGCGGGCAGAACTGCTCAAACATGCCGCTGAAGTTCTGCGTGCGCTGGAAAAATTGGAGCAGGAAATGGGTGTCGGCAGACCTATGGATGAATCGCGTTCAGAGACCTCAGCGTCTCAAACCGTGGAACAGTCCCAGCCAGCCGACGAGATTGAAGAAATCATTCGTCTCCGGCGCAAACAGCGTCAGGAAAGAGCCTCTGGCTTTTGTTCGAAATGCGGGAACCCGGTGCAGAAATCTGATCGTTTCTGCCCCCGATGTGGAAATGCTTTATCGGTACCGGCTGAAGAGAGGTGATATGCGTCGATTTTCTCAATTCTTAATTCTTGGATGGGTACTGCTTTCATTCCTTACCGGTTGTAGCGGTTTATCCCTTGCGGCAGATGTCACTCCTCCGCCGGATTACACCCCCCAGGCACCGCAATCTTCAGGGCAGGCAGTTGCCAGTCAGTCTTCTCTGTTTCCGCTTGTTCCTTCAGACCCTGACCAGGGTGAAGCCATCTACCTGGAAAAATGCCTGCCATGTCACGGGGAAAAGGGGATGGGGGATGGTCCCCAAGCCATGAATTTGCCCAATCCGCCTCCGCCTGTTGGAAGCCTGGAAGTAGCCAGAATGGCTCGTCCGGCGGACTGGTATAGCATTGTAACCTCCGGGCGGTTGGATCGGTTTATGCCCGGGTTTTCTGAATCGCTCACGGATCGGCAACGCTGGAATGTTGTGGCGTACGTTCTTTCCATGAGCATTTCCCCGGATGCGGTCGAACAGGGGAAGACGGTTTTTGTTTCCCGTTGCGCGGAATGTCACGGAGAAGATGGCAAAGGAATGGGGACAGTCACCGACCTTACCCGTCAGGATTTGCTGGCGAATCGCTCTCTGGACGATCTGGTAGATGTGATGAAGAACGGCAAAGGGAGCATGTCTCCTGTAGCCGGTATGACCGATGAAGAAATGACTCAGGTTGCCATGTACTTAAGGGCCCTGTCTTTTACGGCTCTGCCGCAAATCGAAATTTCTCAGTCCGAATCTGCCAGCCAGCCGGATAGTGCTTCCGATTCGGTTTCTGACCTTCCTCTGTCGGCTGTTGTTGTTAATGGGACAGTCACGAATGCCAAAGGCGACGTTTTAGCCGGAGTGCCGGTCACTTTGTATGTATATAAAGGGATGGAGGTTGCGCTGGAGAAGTCCACCACCAGCGGCTCAGATGGCACCTATCGGTTTGAGGACATTCCCTACCAGACGGAACAAATTTATATTGCTCAGGCCACGTATGGAGGCACCACCTTCAATTCTGAGGTCTTTCATGGCACGCAAGTTCAGGGAAATGAAATCAATCTGCCGATCACCGTATTTGAAACCACTTCGGATCCCAGTTTTGTAAAAGTTGAGCGCCTGCACATTTTCTTCGATTTCTCCATCCCCGGAAAAGTTCAGGTCGCCGAACTCTACATTCTTTCCAATACGGGGGATGAAGTCGTCGTGCCGGCTTCCCCTGATCAACCTGCGTTGCGATTCCCATTACCTCAGGGAGCCACAGGTTTGCAATTTGACGAAGGGGAACTCGGTTCAAGGTATGTGGCTCTGGAAAATGGCTTCGGTGACTTAACGCCCATTGCTCCGGGACAGGGCACGCATCAGGTGTTATTCTCGTATGAATTGCCCTATGAACGCAAAACCAGTGTGACTCTGACCATGCCTTTTGATGTCACCGCGGCGGTGGTATTGTTACCCCAGTCGGGGGTGAAATTGCAGAGCAAACAACTGGCACCCATGGGACAGCGCAATGTACAGGACATGACCTTTGAAATGTTCACTGCGGGGAATCTGAAAGCCGGTTCTACGATTGACATTCAACTTTCTGGAAAACCCGGCGGAAGCCCTGCAAATTCCTCCGGATGGATTTCCTTTGTCATTGGTGCAGGGGTATTTGGCATAGCGCTGATTGGCACAGGTTACTGGTTCTTGCGACAACGACGGCTTGGACAACAAGGTCAAACCGACACTGACGCGATGGAAACAGAGGAAAGTCTTGTAGATGCCATCATTGCCCTGGACGATTTGTATCAGGCAGGCAAATTGCCTGAGAAGGCGTATCAAAAACGCCGCATGGAATTGAAAAAACGTCTGGAGGCGATTCGAGGTACAAAGAAAGAGTAGCCCTTCATGGAAAACCATGCATTGATTGACGTGCAAGGTTTGGTAAAACGATTTGGTCCCAAAGTCGTCCTTCGGGGTTTGAATTTCTCCGTACGACCCGGAGAGTTCGTGGCACTGCTGGGTCCCAATGGCGCCGGAAAGACAACCTTTCTGCGCATTCTGGCGTCCTTATCCAGTCCAAGTATGGGGATGGTGCTTGTTGCAGGTTATGCTTTGCCCAGAGAAGCAGCGGCTGTTCGTCAAAGGCTTGGAGTGGTTTCCCATTTACCTTTGCTGTACGGTGATTTAACTGCCGAGGAGAACCTCCGCTTTTTTGGGAAGATGTACGGGGTAAACCCGCTGGAATCCCGTATCCGCGAGGTGCTCCGGCAGGTTGGGCTGGAAAAACGTGCCAGAGATCTGGTCAGAACCTTTTCCCGTGGCATGCAACAGCGCCTGGCGATTGGTAGAGCCATTCTCCATGATCCGGATGTCCTGTTGCTGGATGAGCCTCACACTGGACTGGACCAGGATGCCTGTGAAATGCTGGATGAAATTTTGAAGGAAGAAGCCCGGCGTGGGCGAACGATTGTCATGACCTCTCACGATCTGGCGCGCGTGGAGGACTTGAGTTCACGCTTTGACGTCCTCTCGCGCGGTGTGATCTGCGCTTCCATTCCCAAAGAGAGCATACCTAAAGATGGATTGCTGGCATTCTATCGAAATGCTCTGGGTCATCATGAGGGTAAGGGGGTGGAATGAAAGGGTTTCTCCGTGCCATGCTGGCGGTCCTCTGGAAAGATCTGGCGGCGGAAGTGCGCAGTCGTGAGTTACTTTCAGCCATGCTGGTCTTTGCTTTGCTGGTCATATTTATTTTCAATTTTGCCCTGGACCTTGAACCCAACACCCGTGCCAGCATTACTTCCGGGGTGCTCTGGGTCACTTTTATCTTTGCCGGCACTTTAGGATTGAACCGTTCTCTTGCCATCGAAAAAGACCGTGGATGTCTGGATGGTTTACTGCTTGCGCCAGTGGACCGAGCGGCAATTTATTTTGGCAAAACTGCGGCAAATTTGATCTTCATGCTGGTGGTTGCCGCCATCGTTCTGCCGGTTTACAGTGTGTTTTACAATATCAATCTCTTTGCCCGTCCGGGGTTATTGCTGGTGATCTTTCTGGGTGCAGAAGGTTACACAGCCATCGGCACTTTACTGGCTACCATGGCGGTCCAGACTCGCACTCGCGATATGCTTTTACCCATTTTGCTTTTCCCGGTAGTCATTCCGGTGCTGGTGGCGGCAGTAAAGGCTTCGGCGGGTTTTCTACAAACCTTACCGTTTGAAGAGATTCAACCCTGGTTGAATTTACTCATTACCTACGATGTCGTTTTTACGGCAATTGCCTTTATGGTGTTTGATTCCGTTGTGGAGGAATAACATGAAGACACAACCCCGCTGGTTAACGTTTTTGGATATCCTGGCACTTCTTGCCATGATTGTGGCAACCGGGATGGTTTTCCTCTATGCTCCCGTTGAACGGGTCATGGGTCAGGTTCAGAAGGTGTTTTATTTCCATGTCGCCACCGGATGGGTGGGTATGCTGGGTTTTCTGGTAGCGGTTGTGGCAGGAGTGGCGTATCTGGTCACCCGTAAAACCCGGTGGGATCTGGTGGGCGTTGGTGCCATTGAGATTGGCTTGACGTTTATGCTCATTAACATAATCACCGGTTCGATCTGGGCGCGCCCTATCTGGAACACCTGGTGGACCTGGGATCCCCGGTTGACCACCGCTACGATTATGGAACTGGTGTATGCTGCCTACCTGTTGCTCCGTCAGGGAATTGATGATCCGGAGAAACGCGCCCGCTTTGGAGCGGTATATGCCATTGTCGGTTTTATCAGCGTCCCGCTGACGTTTTTCTCCATCCGGATTTACCGCACCATTCATCCTGTGGTCATTGGCGGAGCCGATCCAACCGTAACAGGCTCTTTTGCCATGACCCCACCCATGGCGCAAACCTTTGCGGTCAGTCTGGTGGCGTTCTCGATTCTGTTTATCAGCCTGCTCTGGCATCGCATTCGCCTGGGTGAACTCGCTCAGCGGGTGGAACAATTGCGTTTGAAATGGATGCGGTAGAATAAGAAGGAGGTTTTCATGGAAGGTCCGGCTGATACCCTTTCGTACATGCTTTTAGGTTATGGGGTCATTTTCGGCATCATGGTTATCTATCTGATCAGCATTGCCGTGCGCACCCGAAATTTGAAACAGGACGAAGCCCTGCTCCAGGAACTGGAAAAAGAAAAAGTGCAGAAATAGGGTCAGAGAAAGAAAATCCCCGCTGGTTTGAACCCGGCGGGGATTTTTTGTCAGTTGGAAAAATTAATGGTGACCCGGTCCAGATAACGATCAACAGCCCCAAAGCGGTATTTGTATTCCTCATCACCGCGCATGAAGTCAAAGGCTTCCCGATGTTGTTCATTTGCCCACTGGATCTGGTACGCGACCAGCACCCAGCCGGGAGAGAAATCTCCAAAGTCAGGATTGATGCCGGAATTATAAATCCACAGGCGGTTCAGCATATCAAAAGCCAGGTATGCCGCCGCCTTGATGCCGTCAATTTCCAGAAAAGCCAGATGTAAAATCCCTTTCTGGTACGCCCAATGGACAACGCCCCTCATAAACTGGCGCATTCGGGGGGTGAGAAAGCGCTTTTTCTCCTCGTCAAACTCCATCAGTTTGACAAAGGAATCGAATTCTTCATCCAGATGATCCCCGTTTTCAACCCGGTACCAGCGTGTCTCAAAACCGGCGTTTTCCAGCCGCCGCATTTTTCGGCGAATTTCGTGACGCTGTTTTTTGTCCACCGAGGCAAGGTACTGCTCCCAGTCTCCCGGGAGAGAGATCTGTGGGCAACGGTAGGCTCGCTCGATTTCAATGCTTTTACCTATCTTCCCGGCAGACTGTTTCAGGGTTTCGATGGTGGCAGAGGTTTCAAAAAGATTGTATAAATCGAGCACATGCCATTCAGGAAGCGGTAATTGACGGAGGAAGGGTAAAAGTTGCTCACAGAATGCCGACAGGTACTCGGGAAGGACCACAAAATCCAGATAGTCCGATACTTCTACGCTGCCCAGCAACATCAGGCGCGGCTTGCCTTTGAAGTTAGGGGTGTAAAAAAGAGGCGCAATACCAACCAGACGGCCCGCATCTCGCGCGGTCACCAGGACTAACTGGCACTCGTCCTGCCATTCGCCGCCTCCACGGGTATCCCACCAGAGGGCAAGGTAATCAGGGTCTAAAAATGGAACATGACAGATACTATGAGGGAGTAATGCGGACCACTCCCGATTCAGGGGCATGGTGAAACTGGAATGAAACTCAAATTCAAGGTTCATGATGCTCTCTACGTTATAAAAATTAAGATTCGGAATGTGTAAGGATATCTGTGCCGGTTCCCAGGCGATATCCGTAACCGCGCACGGTGCGAATCCAGCGAGGATGGGCAGGGTCGCTCTCAATTTTTTGCCGTAACAGCCAGATATATCGGCGAACCGCAGAGCGATCCGATGATAGGTAAATGCCCCACACCTGTTCGCTCAGTTCCTGTTCGGAAACGGCTCTGCCTTTATTTCTCGCCAGATGCTCCAGCAGGCGAAACTCTGTGGGAGTAAGGGGAATCAACTGCTCCTTGCCTCGCCATAATTCGCGTTTATCCAGGTCCATAATAAATTCCCCAAAGGTGATCTGATTCTTCCGCTGGGCAGGCAGGTTGCGTTGAGCGCGCGCAAGGATGGCTCGAATGCGCGCCGAGAGTTCGGCAAAACTGAAGGGTTTGGTCAGGTAATCATCCACACCCAGTTGAAACCCCCGCAGTTTGTCTTCTTCTGCAGTTTTTGCTGTCAGGAGGATGATGGGGATGTCGGAGAGTTCATGCAGCCGCGAGCAGACTTCCCAGCCATCCATTCCAGGCATCATTACATCCAGCACAACGATATCGGGATGTTCCTGATAGGCAAGCCTCAGGGCTTCGTTGCCGTTGTTTGCCGCAAGGACCTCGAAGGACTCCGAACTTAAATAGTCCTGTAGAAAGCGCAACAGTGTATGGTCATCATCCACGATCAAGACTTTCGGCTTCATGGTCCTCCCCCGCGTCAATCTGTACCACGGGTAGACAGCAGGTAAAACAGGCTCCCCCCTCGGGTAGATTTCTGACCTTAATTGTACCATTCATTGCTTCGAGGAGCCGACGAACCATGTACAACCCGAGCCCATGACCATAAATGGTTTGTGAGTCGCTCATTCTGGAGCGAAAGAACTGGGTAAACAGAAGCGGAATATCCGCTTCCGGGATACCCTGTCCGTGGTCGCGCACTTCCATAAAGCCCTCTTTCCCCTCCACCCAGGCTTTGACAACAATATCCCCACTGGGAGCGTATTTCACCGCGTTATCCAGCAGATGGAAAAGCACGCTGGTCAGGGCTTGTTCATCGGCTAAAAAGTCGGGTAAGTGATCCGGTATCTCCCAGCGAATCCGTTCAAAGCCGGGGGAATGGGCAAATTGCCGTTTTACCACTTCCTTAACAGCCTGCAGAGATACAGGACCCAGATAGATCGGCATTTTTCCGGCATCCAGTGCGCTTAAGTCGAGGATCGACTCCACAAAGCGGGTCAGCCTGATAATTTCAGATTGAACCAGGCGCAGGGTTTGGCGAGCATCCTGAGGGAGGCCTTTTGAGCGCAGAAGCAACAATTCAATACCCCCACTGATGTTCGTCAGGGGAGCGCGCAGTTCGTGAGAGACCAGCGACACAAAATCCGACTTCAATCGGTCGAGGTTTTGCAGGGCAAGGTTTTGGCGCTCCAGTTGTTGATAGGCTTCACTCAAACTGGCAGTTTTTTCGGCCACCCGTTGCTCCAGTTCGACATTCATCCTGGCAAGTTCGGCGTGGGCATGAGCGATTTCTTCATAGGCTTTTTGCAAAGCCATCTGTTGTTGTTTGATCGGGCTCAAGTCATGCGCAGTTCCAGCAAGCGTTTTTCCGGGAATCAAAGGACGCAGTGCCAGCATGACGGGAAGGCGGGCTCCGTCCATTCGTTGCACTTCCACTTCCCCTGTCCACCCGGATTGAAGTCCGTTTTTCACCCACAAAGCCACCTCGGCGGAAGGACGAAAGACCTGTTGAAGTGGAAGTCCCGGAATCTTCTCGGGGGAATCAAATCCTGCCAGTTGTAAGAAAGCGGGATTTGCCAGACGTAACCGTCCAGCGGCATTGCAGATAAACGTTGGCTCAGCAATATGATTGACCAGATTGGCGTATTGCTGGAATTCCACTTCACCAGCCAGGATTCCCTGTCGGGCGATCAGTACCAGTCCCAGTAAAACAGTTCCCCACAACCCGAGCGGCTCCGATTTGCCGCTGAATTGCCAGAGTAGCAGGGTGTACCATCCCAGGGCAATGACATTGACCAGTGGGAGGTAATTTCTTGTCCGTTGAATCAGAAAACGGGTCATTCGGGAAAAGGACGGCATCTCCCCCGGTTTTGCGCGGATTTGCATCCATGCGGCTAGGAGGAAGAACCCATCCCCCAGGGTCCAGCCCAGATCAATCGGATTTCCCGGGAGATAAGCCCCGCTGTTGGCAAGGTACACATAAGCCAGGTCGCTCATCGTGTAAGCCAGCAAACCGACCGCAATCCAACCCAACGATTGTGGGATGTGTTCTGTTTCACTGGTTTGGAAAATGAGAATCAAGACGATCAGCAGGATTAAATCGGCAATGGGGGAAAGGATGGCAAACCCATTTGTTCCGGTGATTTGCAGGGTTTCCATGACGGGCTTCAACAGGATCAACCAGATAAGAATCACCACAGCACTGGCGTTAATGGTGACATCCAGCCACAGGCGTAGTTTGCTTGCAGACTGTACGGGTTTACGGGGAGCCTGTAATATCCCGAATAATATCAATCCTGCTCCAAGGGTAAATATCGATTCTCGCAGGGGGGAAAGAATGCTTCTGCCTGCAACAAAGAACAACCGCAGGAAATCACCTGCCCACCACAATATCAATCCCGCACTGATCCATGTCCACAGACTGCGGTGATTACCTTCGGAGATTTGAACGCGTGTTTCCAGCGCGATCAACGCTGCTACGCTGCCCGTGAACCACAGCGCTAATCCACCACCCATTGCTCGCTCTGATAACTCGCCGGCTGGGAAGAAAATCCACAGGATATAGAGCAGAAGATAGATAAGGATAAACCCGCGCAGTGGTTTCCACCCGGTGTTCATAAGAGAAGAGCCCAGTTTACTACCAGTGCGAGAAGGTTGGTAAAGGCATGTGCAAGAATTGCCATGCGAAGATCACCCGTGGCATTTATCAGCCACTGGAGCAGTGCAGAAAAAAGGAAAGCCGGCAGGAACAACGCCGGGCGTCCCTGAACCAGTGCAAAAATCACCGCCGTCATCCACAGAGCCCGTGAAGGGGAAAACCGTTCCACAAGAGCCCCATACAGATATTTCCGAAAGAAGAGTTGCTCTGAGATGGGCAGGATGATTACCCCGAGAATGCCTGCCGCCCATGCCTGAATTCCTTCCGGGGTGGGGAGCAACGCTGGCTCAAAGCCGATCACACGGATGGCAAGGTGATAACAAAACAGCGTCATCAGCGCCATCATCCATCCCAGAAGGATGGCGATCCGGGCAGAAGGGAAAGGTTTTCGGACATCGATTCCCTGTTCCCGCAGGGGAAGAAGGGTTGGAAGCATGAGGAGAAAAAGCAAACTGCCTTGAATAAGCCACACCCATGGGGTGGGGAGGGAGAACACCTGCCGGATGTCGAGAATGGCGGCAGGAAAGCGGGTAACTCCCATGCCAAGCGCCACCAGCCAGACCGGAAATACCAGAACCAGGGGTGTCAGGACATAAACGAGCAGCAAAACCCGCCAGGCGGAAAGGGAAGAGGAGGTCTGCAAAACCGTTCTGCGCCTGAGCAGTTCAAAACCCAGAATGCCCATCATCACCAGCGAAAACCCCAGCCCGATTAGTGCCCATACCAGACTTTGCAGGGATAAATCAGGCGGGCGGAGGTAGAGCAATCCGCTCAGACTCAGGAAAACCAGACCGCTGATGGTGAACCCCAGGAGAGTCCAGAACCGTGTTGAAAGTTTCATCCCTCTTTATTATGCCACTCTTTTAAAAACACCTGTGCGCCTTCTAGGCGCACAGGTGAGCCATGGTGCTTCTGGTGCTATCCGCAGCCACCCAGATCAGGTGGGGTCAGACACTTGGTCGGCGAGGGGGTAGGCGTTCTGGTGCGGGTGGGCGTGTTGGTTGGACCCGGTGTAGGTGTGTCTGTCGGTCTGGGCGTGTTGGTGCGGGTGGGTGTAAATGTGGGCGGACTGGTGTTGGTTACCGTGGGTGTGTTGGTGCGGGTCGCCGTATTGGTGGGTGTGTTGGTTGGACGCGGTGTGTTCGTGCGGGTTGGCGTAAAGGTCACCGTGGGTGTTGCGCCTTGCAGATTGAGCGTATAGGTGATGTGGGTGGAGTAAACGCCCACTTTGCTTCCATTGATGGTCACTCCACTGTCCTCAGCGATGATGTGAATGGTGTAGGTATCGTTGGTGATGAGGATATCGTCGCTGGTGGTGTTGGTTGTACCGCCATTCCACTTATCCACGTATGGATCCATCAGAATACAATTGCTTCCGCTCCTGCCAAACAGACAGTACGGTGCGGAGTTGGTACTGTAGTAATGCACCATCTGCCCGGCTGAGTTGAACACGGTGAAGTACACGCGATTGACCGAACGCCCGCTGGCAACCGACACATTTGCCCGCACAGAGAACCTTCTGCCGGTGCCGGTCACGGTTTGTGCGGTGACAGTTGGACCTGCCACTCCCGTCAAAGTGGCTTGACAGGACAGGTTACCCACCCGGTAGTACACCGTCCAGCGGAAGTCGTCGCCGTGGTAGTAATTGAACTCATTGGTGGGCTGTTGCGGGCTGACGAAGGAGGCTTTCTTCCATTTGGTATCTACCCGCAGACGCAGGTTGCCGCTGGTGCTGATGGGAATAGTGTATGGCGTGGTGAAGGTGTGATCCCAGTTGGTTGGAACGCTGGCAAGCGCCAGCCCACCGGATGGGATGGTGTAGATGGTGGTTGTGCTGGAAGCACCCTTCCATTCATAAAGGGTGAGTTTCTTAGCCGGACGGGTTTCGCTGGGAATGGTGTGCCAGTTTTCAATCCACGATCCGGCAATGCGGTCAATGATCACCGGGTAAATGGCACTGTTATTCTGCATGAACGCGTTCATGTAGTAGAGGCTGCTTTCGTCATGCAGATACAGTTGATCGGGGCTGTTGAAGGTCAGCACGTCACAGGAGGGCGTCGGAGTAGCCGTTGGCGTCCGCGTGGGTTGAGGTGTGAGCGGCAAGAGGTACTTCTGCGGGATCAGTTCCTGCACCGGGATGTACGGTCCCCGCCACGCAACGGACACATGGTCGCCGCCGCCGCCCTCTTTGAAAATGGCTTCCATGTAGTACTTCTGTCCGGCTGTCAGGTTGAGGGTGATGGATTGCTGCTCGGAATACTTGTCGTACTGACGCTGGTTTGTCCACCCCGGCACTCTGGCAATGGTGACTTTATTGGCGGGGTTTTCATCTGGACTCATGTTCAACACGCCGTTGTCGTCGCTTGCCAGCCAGAAGGTGTACTCTCCCGTATAGGGCGCGCACAGGTAAGCCTGCAGACGGGAGCCGTAGTTGTCTGCGTTTCGGGAGTAGTTGAAGGTGCTCAGGTACCCGTAGTCGGTCGGATATGCGGGGTAGTCTGCTAAAGAGGTCAGGTTGCTTACGCTGGTGCCACTGACGCCAACCCAGTCCTCCCTTAGGACCCCTTTTGTGCCGTCACACAGGGTAGGCGCAACTACGTCCGGCTCGGCAGGTGCCAGATATTGCCCGTCAATCAGGGTGGGGTCGGTGCCAATTCCCGGACCAGACCACGCCACCGAGAGATGATCGCTGCCTGTCCCTTCCTTGTGCAGGGCTTCGATGTAGTAGAAAGTACCGCCTTGCAGCCAGATACGCGCCGAACGGCGGGTATCGTTGACCGTCCAGTTATCCTGCGAGGTGTAGGTGTTCAGGTAGGCAATCTGCACGGCGCGCGAGGCGTCCATATCCGGGCTGAGCAGTAAGCGGCTGGTGTCATCGCTGGCGATGTAGAAAGTGTACTCACCGGAGTAAGGTGGACAGATATAGCCGCGGAAGCGCGTGCCGTAGTTGTCGCCGGTGTTGGGCGTTATCCGGAAGGAGGTAGGATAGGTGCGTTCATCCGGGAGAGCCGGATAGTTGGCGCTGCCGGTCAGGTCGGCAATGGTACTGCCATTAACGTTGTTGAAGCGTTCCAGCAGAATGGTGCCGGTGTTGTCGCAATGCATGGGGGTGGGGGTGGGGGTGAAGGTTGGCGGGTTGGTGGGGGTGGGGGTGCGGGTTGGCGCCATGGCAATGCCGCCCGTCAAGCCCGTCACGCGGGAGGTGCGGAATTTCTCTACCAGACCTTCACGGGTGGAGGTCAATCGCAGGGTGGGCCACCACGAACTCAGGAAGGGGGTGATGAGGGTGTGACGGTAGGTCAGGATGACGCGTACCCGATCTCCGGGCCCGCCAGCGTCATCAATATACCGCTTGGTTCCGCCGCGATTATCCACACATACCATGGGATAAAGATGATCATTGCTGATTACATTGTTGTAGTAATGCGGGTCTTGCGGCGGTCCTTCCATGAAAAAACCCTGATCGCGGCTCGAGCAGATCATCACATTCAGGTATCCGGGGGCTGCCGGGTTACCGCGGTAGTTCTGGCTGAAGGTGCTTTGAGGGAAGGTCAGGTAAGCCAGGTAATCGCCGGAAACCGCTGGATCATCCTCCCAGGCAATTCCCGTTGCTCCTGCCAGAGCCGCATCGCGAATGGACGGCAGGCGCGCCCAGTCCTGGAGCGCGCTGGTGTATTCATCCCAGCGAGGGACTGGGTTGCCGTTAATTTTGTCGGGGATCATGCAGTCAATGCGTCCATCTGCATGGTCCAGGGCTTCCAGTTGTGTGCGTCCCACACTGGCAAAAACTGCCCCGGGCTGAGTCAGCGCGGCAATGGCGTCATCACAGTAGTCTGGATCGTAATCGCCGGTGATGGCAAAGCGAATGCCAAAGCGGGCACCGTTTTCCAGTGCCAGCCATGCCTGCATGATGCGCCCAAACTCAATGACGCCGAACACCAGCAGGAGCAGGACCGGCAGAGCCAGGGCAAACTCCAGCAAGCCCTGCGCGGGTGCAGAAGGGCGCAATCGCTGGCGCGTGGAAGTGAAAAATGCCTGGATGGTTTTTCGAATTCTCATAACCCACCTCACTTTCTTTTAGTGAGAAATTCTCGTGTAAATGCGGCTGGCGATATCGTCGAAGATAGCGCGCAAGGCATCACCGGTAGGGGCGTAGTAGTAGTTGCCGCAGGACCGTTTTGGACCAACACTGGCACAGGGATCAGTGACTCGGTCTCCGTCATCGCCCACTGCTGCCATGTAACGCAAAATCTTTTCACCGGTATCCATCCAGGAAGGTGGATTATCCGGGGTCACCGCCCCCAGCCCGATAGTGTAAATGGCAATGTCGTTGCCAATTGGCTCGTTGGGGTTATAGCGCGTATCCAGAGGGTTACTGCTCTGAACGATGGTCAGGGCGGCCGCGTCTGCCATATCGCGGGCGTAGTCTGCGCCAGAATACCGTGGATCGGGGATATTCACATGTACCGATCCAGGCGGGCAGGTGCTGGCGTTGGTGTCAATGCAGTACCGCGGGGAGATATTGCGATCCACGCACATGGGGGGCCAGAAGCCCGGATTGCCTGGATTGAGCGATCCCTGGCAGAAACCATTGGGATAACCCGATGGGATACTGCTGTCTGTGCGGGGGGTATCGCTCATGTTGGCAACGCCGTCGGTCAGATAAACCATTACCCACACTGAGCCGGGACGTCCGTACTGACGCAGAAGATTTGAAGCCGTGCGGATGCCACAGCCATTGCAGGTTGAGGTCACTGAGAGCGTGGCGGTGAGGGGTCCGGCGCCATCCGGATCGCGCGTCGCCAGCCAGTTCCTGGCGTAAGTGTCATCCGCATTGGAAAATGTCGGGTTCGAGTCGGGGTTGTTATCGCCGTCAGTGTTTTCATCCACCCAGTTGAAAGCGTCAAACAGGTTATCGTCGTCGCAGGGCACTCCACCCCATCCATACGGGTCAATGGATTCATCCCAGCGGTCATCATCCAATAAACAGGTGTAGCCAACCCTGGCGGCGGTGTCGCGGTCCTGTCCATCTCCATCGCGGTCTTCCGGGTTGATGGGATTGAACCGTCCGGGCACGCGCCAGGTGGGCCAGAGTCGTCCGTAGGGAGCGTCGTCGTGCACCTTGACGTTGGCAATGGCATTTTCAATAGCGGTACGGTTGATCATGTTGACCAGCCCACCCATGCGGTCCACTGCCACCGAGTCGTAGGTCACCAGACCTACATTATCGTAGCCTTCATACAGGGTTCGGACCAGGTAAATAGCAGAAACCTGAGCCTGTACCAGCGGGTAGCAGGAATTCTGTACGGTGATTCCCGCATAGGTCGTTGGAATGGTATTACAGTTTCCCGGTGCGTAGGGGTCGTAATCATCCAGAGTATTGTTGTTAAAGCCGGGAGACTTGAAGAAGGCGCAAATTCCGTTGGCGTCGAAAGTCTGGCATTCGGCTACCATGGATTCGGACGTATCAATCACAATCACCAGATCCACCGAAGCCGCTTCGCCTACCGAGTAGGTGCGCAGGTTGGCATGAGTAATCCCCAGCAGGGAGAGGAAGTAAAAATTTGCCTTTTGAGTGGCTGAAACGTACACCAGTTTCCGGGGAGAGGCGGCTTGCTGTCCGGCGCCTACCGTGGGGTCGGTGCGAGGGCAGATTTTTTCGAAGAAGTTGGCAACCTTTTGTTCATCGCTGTCCAGCAGGCTGGCATCAAAGAGGACGTCATTTCCGGATTTGTAGGTGCCATCGGTAAAGCCGTCGGCATCATCGTCGCAAATCTGCACGTTTAAGTCCAGCACCGAAGTGTCTACATTGTGCAGACGGTAGATTTCCATGGCGGCGGCTTTCATTTCCAGTTCAGTTTGCCCGCGTTTGAAGTTGTTTGCTGCACCGACTGCGGCGGCATCGGAGGCGCGTTTTAATTGTCCGTAGGTCACGTACAGCACGCCGGCATCCACTGCCAGTCCTACAAAAAGCAGTAATGCCACCAGCGAAACGGCGAAGATGACTAAAACCTGTCCACGTTCACGAGCCATGCAAACCTCCTCACGGGTTAGAAATGGGCGTTGCCGTCGGCTGTGCGGCGGGGATGGGCATGATGGTATAGGCGTGAATCATTGCCGGGTTGGGGACGATCACGTTGAATAACGGCACGTTCAGGGCTTGTTTATAGCAGTAGTACAGTTCAACCGCCACATACCCTTTTGTTCCCGGTGCCGGTACCGGCGTACCCTGCTCGTTCAGTACACTGCTGGCATGGATCATTTGCTGGATGCTGGCGGTAGTGTAATGCGGGCGCTCGCGAACCACATTTCCCTCACAGTCCTTTTTCCAGTTGTCGTTGTGGGCGGTATCCCAGTCGTGGTTGGAGAGTGCCCAGAAGTAAGTGATGTTGCCGTTCTCGTCGATAACCGAATCTCCCGAAAAACGCGGGTCGGGATGGGGTCCCGGATGAGATTGGCTGACGGTGTTATCTTCGTTCACGGTGTACACACTGATGACCACATCATCGGTTGTCAGGTCGAGGGTAATGTAGGGGTTAAGTCCATTACAGAAGGGGTCGTGAATGGGAGTGCTGGGGTCATTATCGTGATCAAAGCGGCGGTTCCAGCACACCCCCCCTTCTGTTTCCTGATCACTGGGGGGAGAGAAAATGCAGGCAGTGTGGAAGTAAAAGAAAAATTGATTGCCCGAGCAATCCCAGTGTCCCGGCATGTCAATAAAGAAGGGGTCTTTTACAGAGGCAAAACGGGCGGCTTCGCGGGTTAAGTCCAGAACATCCAGATAACGTCCGACGAACACTGCCACCTCAACCAGCCCCAGCAACATCACCAGGAGGATGGGAAGTACCAGCGCCAGTTCCACAAAAGATTGCCCCCGGCGCCTGGAAGGGGAGGATTTTCTTTCACTGTCTGGGTTCAACATGGCAAATTCCTTGCACCGTTTCTCGAAAAAGATAGAATCTCACGCACTTTTAAGGTAAAGGAAGGCGGGAAGACTGTCAAGAGAATCTTGAAAACTGTAATTTGAATGTCACGCTTTTGTAACAAAATCCAGACATTCTTATGTATAATCATCGTCACGGAGTGTGAGCCTTGTTTGACCTGCATTTTCTGCCCTTACAATTAACTGCCGGAGTCTGGCAAACGGAATTACCCGGTTTCTATGCGGCCATGCCGGTCAAGCCTGCCCGTTTACGCGCAAACGATCGCCTGGTGTTGTTTTCGACCATTCCTTTTCCCAGCCATCAGCAGCGTGAACTTCTGGCACGGTTGAGCGAAACTTATTATCGTTCCGAAGGGACGGTCACCTCCGGGTTAAAGTCTCTGGTAGAACGCCTGAACGATTTTCTTCTCTCCCGCAACCTCAAACAACCTTCCACGACCAGTCCACTGACCGGAAGTCTGCTGGCGGGGGTTGTGCGTGGAGAAAGTTTGTATTTTATGGTGAGTGGCACGGCTCATGCGCTCCTTGTTCAAAAGGAAGGGGTTCAGCACTGGTACGACAGTGTCGGGCGCCCTCTTGGACAGGCAAAAATCCCCACCGTGCGGTTCTTTCGGGAAGAGATTAACGAGAGGGATTTGTTGGTTCTTGTTCCCGAATTGTACTGGCAGCCGGAAGCCCTGGCAGGACTGAATCAGTCAGGGGAGGAGGGGATTCGGCAGCGTTTGCAGGGCAATCTGGTAAATTTTTCCTGCGGTCTGGTCCGGATTTCATCTGGAAAAGGGGACCTGCACTGGCATGTCCCTGCTGTTGCGAAGCGTGCGCCGGCCAACCCAGAGCCGCCTGTTGCTGAGAAGATTGAAGAAAAACAGCCGAAAGTTGAGCCCCAGGTTGTACCTCAAGCCATTTCATTGAGCGGCAAACGCTGGATGGGGCGTCTGGAGGCCTCTTCTCAGCCCGGGGAGGAACGCGTTCCGGCTGAGAAAGCGGATGCACTTCTCGATAAACCTGCCCCATTAAAAGATAATCCTCCAGAACAAAGCCCGTCGGAACAGGCTCAGGCGATTCCTCCGAAGAAGCCGCGTCAGCAACCTGTATTCTCTGAACCTGAATGGCAACCATTTCTGAAGAGCCTTGCTCAATTTTTGCGTCGTTTGGGGCAGGGCTGGTCAAAAGTGATTGGTTCCCTTAAAAAGGGAATTCAACGTCTTCTCCCCCGGTCAGTTGGGGTAGAGGTGAACCTTTCACCGGGGGTGATGCTGGCAATTGCCCTGCTTGTGCCTTTGCTCATGGCAGCCATCGGCACAACAGTTTATCTGGAACGGGGGCGAAACGAACAAAATCGCGCTTACCTGGCTACCGCCAGCCAGTATCTCACCCGGGCAGAAAGTCAGTCAGATCCTGTGCTCAAACGTCAGGATTATCTGGAAGCCCTTAACTGGCTGGGTAAATCTGGTTCTCTAAAAAATTCGGAAGAGGGACAGAAGATCCGCCAGAGCGTGCAAAGTGGGCTTGATCAGTTAGACGGGGTGAAGCGGTTGACTTTCCGTCCGGCACTTCGGGATGGTTTACCTCCTGAAGTGCATATCACTCGCATGGTGGCTTATCTGAATGATGTCTATGTGTTGGACCAAACCAGCGGGCGGGTGTTTCGGTTATTGCGTTCGGGTAGCGATTACGAACTGGATTTGAGTTTTGTCTGTGGTCCCGGGATGGCAGGAGGCAGAATCATCACCTCACTGGTCGATATTGCGCCTGCTCCCCAGTTAAAAGGGTCAAATGCCACGGTGATGGGAATGGATACAGGTGGCAATCTGGTGTTCTGTACCCCGGGGGCAACCACCATGGATCTGATGGTTTTACAAGCCCCGGGAATGGGCTGGGGAAAAATCGAAAAAATTACAGTCAATCATCGCACTTTATATGTGCTGGATCCTATCTCCAATATGGTCTATGTCTATCAGGCGGACCAGACTGTTGGTTTCAGCCCCGTGGATGAGCCCAGACTGTACTTTGGGGAAAACACCCCGCCCCTGAATGATGTGGTGGACCTGGTTGCGGATGTGGAACATCTTTATCTGCTTCATCAGGATGGACACATGTCTATTTGCTCCCACGCTGGCTTTCAGGTGGAGTGTAATAATGTTGCCGAATATGGTGATGACCGTCCTGGCAGAGCCGGAGAAGTGGAACGTTTTGAGGATGCTCAGTTTGTTCGCTTGCAGGCAACCCAGTTGCCTGAGCCCTTTATCTATATCCTGGATACCCGGGAAGATGCTGTCTATCAGTTCAGTCAGCGCAAGTTGAACTTCCAGAGGCAATATCGAAATGCCGATCCTCCTCAGGTGGCATTCCCGGCGCAGGATCCTACCGCCTTTGTGGTTACCCCAAATCGCCGGTTGATTCTTGCCTTTGGAAATGCGCTATATTTTGCCGTTATTGAATAATTTTCATGTTTCCCTGAAAAATCGCCCGCAGGAATCGAAAGGGGAACCACAGTAACAGGTGAAGCGCCAGGCTGATGGCGGAAATAATGATCCCCGCCTGGATGGCTTGAGAGAACAGGGGTGCCAGTGTGCTCGAGAGCCATCCCCCGACTCCAGAAAGCCACGCGAGTCCACCCATACCACAGGCTATCCCCAGCACAGGGAGCCATGCCCTCCGGTCTGATTCGGATGGAAACATGGTGGTGCTGATGGTGAAGGTCAAATAAAACCAGAGCCAGAAATCCGGTAACTCGGGCAGAGTTATCAGGTATGCCCAGAACAGATCGGTGTTGTATGTGCGAATGGCTTCAAACAGGGGAAGCATGCCCAGACGGGTTGCTCCAAGATAGGCAACCAGGATACCACCAGTGATTAAGGGCGCCGCGCCAATCAGCGCGTCCCGGAAAATATCCGAAGGATCTGTTTCTACAAAGCCCAGTTGCACTTTTCCATCGGGTAAAAAACGTGGCAAAAGCGAGAGCCTCCCTGTAGGCACCCTTAAAATCCACGCCATGATGAGGTGGCTGATTTCATGGAGAAATACACCCGGTAAAAACAGCAGCGCAAAAATCCCCATCGTGATAGTGGGATGACGGGTGATCAGAAAGAAGGTCAGTTGAATCTCGCGGTGCAACTGACGTTGCAGGTAAAGCAAGGGGACGGTCAAGGCAAACAACCATGCCAGACCGCCCCAAAAAGAGAACTCTCCCATGAATGAATACTCTGGGTAACTATCCAGAAACTTCTGCAGCAGCCTGGACGATTGCTGCAAATTCTGCAGGTTTCAAACTGGCGCCGCCCACCAGAGCCCCGTCAATATCGGGCATGGCGAACAATTCTGGTGCGTTCTTTGCTGTCACCGAGCCGCCGTATTGAATGCGAATCTGGTCGGCAACCGCCTGTCCGAACAGATGGGCAAGGGCAGGACGGACCACATTGGCGTGAACGGATTGAGCCACTTCTGCGGTGGCGGCGCGTCCGGTGCCAATTGCCCAGACCGGTTCATAGGCGATGACCAGTTTCAATCCATCTTCGGGAGAAAGGTCTTTCAAGCCCTCGGTAATTTGCGTCCACACGACTTCGGCGGTTTTGCTGGCTTCGTTTTCTGCCAGGGTTTCCCCCACACAGACAATGGGGGTTAATCCTGAAGCAAGAGCGGATTTGACTTTGCGGTTCACAGTCTCGTTGGTTTCTCCAAAATAAGTGCGGCGTTCAGAGTGTCCCAGAATGACATACTGGCAAAATTCGGCAACCATGTTTGGAGAAACTTCCCCGGTAAATGCCCCTGCGGCTTCCCAGTGCATGTTTTGCGCCCCAACCCCGATTCCGGTTCCTTCCACCATGTGGCGTACCATCATCAGGTACGGGAAGGGGGGACACACAGCCCGCTCAACCTGAGAAAGGGGCTGAATAGCGGGAATTAACTCATTCAGAAGAAGACGGGCTTCTTCCGCCGTTTTATTCATTTTCCAGTTTCCGGCTACAAATTTTCTACGCATGGCTTCCTCGTGGAGAAAGGATTTTCTGGTTTTCCCAGACTGAGACCTATTTTAATGCAATTTTCCCTCTGAAAAGAAAACCCATCCGGGAGGATGGGTTTTTCAAAAGCCTCTTCTGAGAGAGTTATGGGCGACTTGCACGTTGTCCCTTTTTATCCGAACGGTGGTGAGGAATTCCCCGTGAACGGGAGACAGGACGCCCGGCATTGGGACTGAGAATCAAACTCAACTGATTGAGTGCTGCGGGATCATATTCGCGATGACCACACACGTCACAGATCCAGGCGGGGAAATCAGGCACCGTAATCAATTCATCCCCTAACCAGGTGAAGTAGGTGATGAAGTGCTGATGCATTTGTCCAGCCTGGCATTGCGTGCATGGCACCGTGTAACGTTCCATAGAGCGTCTCATTTCTTCGCAGTTTCCTCTTCCAGTTCCTTCATAATTATAACGCCAGAACTGGTTCCCAGACGATTAGCGCCGGCATTCAACATGGCTCGGGCAATGGCTAAATTGCGCACGCCTCCGGAGGCTTTAACCCCCATGTCTGGACCAACCACTCTGCGCATCAGTTCAATATCTTCAACAGTTGCACCTCCCGGACCAAATCCGGTGCTGGTTTTCACAAAGTCGGCTCTGGCTTTCTGACTGAGCAGACAACCTGCAATTTTTTCTCGCTGGTTGAGAAGAGCGGTTTCGAGAATTACCTTCACCAGAGCATCCTGAGCGTGAGCGGCTTCCACCACACTGTAAATGTCTTCCAGAACGGTCTCAAAATCTCCTGCGCGGAGAAGCCCGATGGGCAAGACCATATCAATTTCCTGCGCTCCCATTTCCAGACAGGTGCGGGTCTCAAACACTTTTACCCGGGTGGGTGTGGCACCAAGAGGAAAACCGATCACTGTGCAAACTTTGACCGGTGATCCGGCAAGCGCTTTTGAAACCTGAGAAACAAAAACTGGATTTACACACACCGAGGCGAATTAATAGTGAATGGCTTCCT
>OGCI01000984.1_pt1 | contig 27150 bp, 23 predicted proteins | sample 1570021 | NCBI WGS metagenome assembly OGCI01 (sample SAMN06264664, study PRJEB24512) | hot springs metagenome | isolation source: Hot spring water | place: South Africa: Tshipise | collected 2015-06-21 | reverse complement strand
CCGCTTGGTGAGGGATGCCCATGCCACGGATGCGGGCGGGACGCCCGCGATCCCAGTGATTTTTCGAACATCCTCAGCAATGTACCCTTGTCAACTCTCCAACCCTCCTCTGAGCAGGGGATAAAATCGGTTCCCCACGCTTGCGGGGGGAACCTGAAGGAGGGGGGCAACAAACCCCCACCCCAACCCTCCTCCTAAATGCAGGGGGAGGGAGCCGAATGCTCCCCGCGCCCACAGCATCGGCAGAAGGACTGGGGGTGAAGGCAACAAAAGCGCACTATTGGACATCTTTAATCAGGTATACTCTTGTGTGATGGATGAGTGGGGAAAACGGCTTCCTGATGCCGTCAGGGAAGCCGTTAGACAAAGGATGAATAGCTCGGCAATCGAGTTCGGCTTTGCGTCCGACTTGTCGCCCGATGGTCGCTTCGGAGAAAGCTGGCTCATTCTGGCAGATTCGACTCTCCTAACCCTCACCGTAGACCGCCGCCCCCCCGAAACCAGCACCAGCGCGCGCCTGCCGTGGCTTCGGCGCTCCACCAACGGGAACGGCACAGCACACCGCGACCCAACCCAAGCCTACATCCAGCGTGTCGTACCGCTCAGCGAGGTGGAGACCTTCCGTATCCAACAGCTGGTGGGTGCGTCGGCGTTGGAAGCGGTGTTCAAAGACGGGCGCGTGGTGGAACTGATACGCTACAGCAGTAGCTTAGCCACGCTGTTCGGGCAGGTCAAACTGCGCATAGAAGCGCTCCTCAAACAAGAAGAGCCACCCCCCATCGAGCGCAAGCAACAGGTCTGTGAACACTGCGGGCGTCCCATCCCCGAAGATTCTATCTCGTGCCCTGCGTGTCGCTCCCAGAAGCAGGTGCTGATGCGCCTTCTGCAGATGGTGCGCCCCTACTGGCGCTATATGATACTCGGCTCGGTGCTGGCGATGCTCAGCGCCGCTGTGGAACTCGCACCGCCCTACCTGACCAAGATACTGATTGACGAAGTCTTGGTTCCCCGCTCCAACGCCCACCTGTTCGTGTGGCTCCTGCTGGGATTGGTAGGCATACGATTGGCAGGCACGGTGATCAACATCGCTCGCGGACGCCTCAACGCTTGGCTCGGCAGTGAAATCTCGTTCGAACTGCGCTCCAAGCTCTATCAGCATCTGCAGTGGCTCTCGCTGAGCTACTTTGACCGACGCCAGACCGGCTCGATTATGAGCCGTGTGACGCGCGACACCGATGCGCTCTACGACTTCTTAGTCAACAGCGCGCCCACGATTACGCTCAACCTGCTGATGATACTCGGCATCGGCACCGTGATGATGCTGATGGACTGGAAGTTGAGCCTGCTGGTGTTAGTGCCTGCGCCGTTCATCGTGTGGTTGTCGCACTATGCGTGGCATAAGGTGATACGCGTCTGGCGACGGCACTGGCACCGCTGGTCGCGCCTGAGTGCGCATTTGGGGGGCACTCTGAGCGGGGTGCGCGAAGTGAAAGCGTTCACCCAAGAGCAACGCGAAATAGCGACCTTCAACCGACGCAACTTTGAAATCGCCGAAACGGGCATGATCGCAGGCAAAATCAACGCCAGCGTGTTTCCCCTCATCTCGTTTCTGGTGATGTCTAGCTCGTTCGTGATTTGGTATGTCGGTGGGCGGGGCGTGCTGGAAGGCAACTTTGAACTGGGCAAGCTGGTTGCGTTCCTCTCTTATATCGGGATGCTGTTCGGACCGCTGAGCATCATCACCAACATTATGGACTGGGCGTCGCGCACCGTGACCGCCGCCGAGCGCGTGTTTGAGATTTTCGATACCGAACCCGAAGTGCGCGACAACCCCGGCGCCAAGCCCCTCACCGAGGTCAAAGGTGAGATTGTGCTGGAGAATGTCTCGTTCGGCTACGAAAAACACCACCTCGTTCTGCACGATGTGAATATCCACATTCGTCCGGGTGAGATGATTGGGCTGGTGGGTCCGTCGGGGTCGGGCAAGACCACTTTGATTAACCTCATCTGCCGATTTTATGACCCCACACGCGGGCGTATCCTGCTGGATGGCACCGACCTGCGCGACCTGAAGATGCAGGATCTGCGCCAGCATATCAGCGTGGTGCTTCAGGACTCCTTCCTGTTTCCGGGCACGGTACGGGACAATATTGCCTATGCACGCCCCAACGCCACCCAAGAGGAGATTATCGCCGCTGCTAAGGCGGCGAACGCCCACGACTTCATCATGCGCTTCCCCGACGGCTACGACACTTGGGTCGGCGAGCGCGGACATCGGCTGTCAGGGGGCGAGCGTCAGCGGATTGCGATTGCCCGTGCCATCCTGCGCAACCCCCAGATTCTGATTTTGGACGAGGCGACCGCCTCGGTGGACACCGAGACCGAACGGCTCATCCAAGAGGCGCTGGAACGGCTCGTGCAGAACCGCACCACTATAGCAATTGCCCACCGCCTCTCCACCCTGCGCAACGCCGACCGCATTATCGTGTTGGAGCGTGGGCGCGTGGTGGAAGTGGGCACCCACGACGAGCTGATGGAGCGCGAGGGCACCTACCACCGCCTCGTGACGATGCAGATGGAACTCAGCAAGTCGCGCCTGTTTGTGGGATGAAGCCAGCGCGTTGAGTGTCCGAAGTGACGCTCAGGGTGACAGGGTGGGGGGTTGTCATTTTGCCCCCTTTTGTCATTCTGAGCGCAGCGAAGAATCTCGGTGCAACCCAAAGTAGAGACCCTTCGCTGACGCTCAGGGTGACAGGGTAAGGGTTGTCATTTGAGCGAAGCGAAAAATCCCCAAGAACCCCCAGCCTAGACCCTTCGCTTAGGATGACAGACGGCTCTCCAGATGGGCAGGGTGCCCAAGATTGGCTATAATATTCTCGATGCAAGCGCTGAAGGAGTGGGCATTCCATATTGTGCAGACCTATGGATTGGGGGGGCTGTTCGGTGTCGCCTTTATCGAGTCTTCGTTTTTCCCTGTTCCGCCCGATGTGTTGTTGATTGGCATTTTGCTGGCACCCAGTCCGCCAGAACCGTTCCTCGTGGCGCTGGTCTGCACGGTCGGGAGCGTGTTGGGCGCGGGGCTGGGCTGGATTGTGGGCGCGTACGGGGGCTACCCGCTTCTCCACCGCCTCTTCAAAGAAGAGAAGGTACGCGCTGTGGAACGGCTCTACCAGCGCTACGGCTTGTACGCCATCTTCATCGCAGCGTTCACCCCCATCCCCTACAAGGTCTTCACGATTGCCAGTGGGGTCTTCCGCTACAGCATCGTGGGGATGATACTCGCCAGCGTCGTTGGGCGGGGCGCACGCTTCTTCATCGTCGCCTACCTTGTTCACTTCTACGGGGAGGCAATTCTTAAACAGTTCGACCGTGTGCTGATTGTCAGTACGATTGTGTTGGTGGTGGGAGCGATAGGCTACTTTTATTGGCGGGCACGCTATGGGCGCGTCAAGCGGTTGGAGCGCCAGCCCGTTCAGAACCCATCCACCCCGGAGAAGTGAGCCTGCCACTCGGGTGCGTCTTCCCCAAAACCGAATAGGGACGCTGAGGCTTTGCCGTAGTCGCCCGCTTGCGCCTCAGGGGTCAGCGGCTTGTTCGCCAGTTGGAACAACCGCTCCAAGCGCTTCGGGTCGCTGAGGTAGACCATCGCACTGCGCGACGGATGGAAGCGCACTTCAGAGAGCACGGGACGCACATAACGCGCCACATCGGAAGGTGCGAGCGATAACTCTATGCTCTCCAGCCCGAACGAGTGCGCCAAACTGCTCACGAAGGCGACCAGCGCGCGCCCTGCCCCCTCATCGTTCGGGCGGGTTGCTAACTCGGTCAGCGTCATAGAGCGCACTTGGGGCAGACCATCCCCCGAGCGGCTGTCGGTCAGCACGACGGCATAGCCACGCGGTTCGTCCTCCAGTTCCGCGATGTAGAACCGCTGGCGCCAGTTGGGGTCATCCCAGCGCACCCATACTCGCCAGTAGGCTTCATCCCGCACCACACTGGCAGGACGGTTGCCGTAGGCGTGCTCGTAGCAGGCTTGTACAAAGGGCAGGTCATCCACTCCTGCCGTGCGAAACCGCCATCCTGTCACATCCACGCTTTCGGTGGCGACACGCCAGAAGGGGCTGGGCATCGTGTGCCACCCTAAGCGCGCATAGAAGTCGTTAATCCCCGTGAACAGCAAACCAAAGAGAAAATCGCCTTCGTCGATCAGGCGGTTGGCGTCGTGGATGAGGTGCGAAGCGAAACCGTGACCGCGGTAATCGGGGTGCGTGCTGACATTCGCAATCCCTGCCATCGGCAGGGTATACCCGTTGAGCCTCACAAAGCGTTTGACAATCTGGACACAGGCGACCACCTCGTGGTTCACCACGCACACGCGGGTATAGTCCGCCTGCCAGAGGGGGTCTTCAAAATAACGGACGAAGTAGTCCTCGCCCGGCGAGAACACGGTTGTCCAGAGCCTGAGGCAGTTCGGACGCTCTTCGGGCAGGATTGCACGAAAGATCGGGTTCATCCCTCGTCGGGTTCAATCACCACATCGGCGTCAAACAGGTCATCTCCCTCGCCGCCGAGGCGTTTGCGGTCTTGCTCTTCCAACTCTTCAAGACTGACCTCGCCCTCAACGAACGCTTCCTCGTCGCCGTCCACGACCTTCTCCGTATCTTCTTCATCCAGCACGGAGGGCAAGAGCCACTGCTGAGGATTGACTTGACGGCACTTATCACACACAAAGCGGATGTTGACCGTCTCAAACCAGAGAGGCACTTTATCTAAGACCGTTTCACACTCTGCACACTTGATCATCGGGTTGAAGCCTCCTGTTGACGCGGGGTACTTGTTTTTTGCTGCGCCTGCTGCTCTGCATGCTCTTTAAGATACTGCTTGTGCGACAGAATGCCGTTCACCAGCATAATCACTGCTGCCAAGAGATAGAGCCACGCCAAGCGTGGATCCACATCCTGTCCTCGGTCGGCAATCGCCGAGTTGCCTCTTACAAAGCCGACGAGGGCAATGATAAACAGGATCAGCGCGATCCAAAAATCGGTCTTTTTCCACCAGCCCATAGGTTCCCAATTATACCCCTCCTCTTCAGCATCCCACGACCTCTCCTGTCATTCTGAGCGAAGCGAAGCGGAAAATCCCGAGAAACCCTCACCTTCAGGGGTACATTCATAGAGTCCAAGCTTGCGAAATGCCTGCCACTTTTAGAAGCAAGCGGTAGCACCAAGCAGAGAACTTCGGTTCTACCCGAAAAGCCCACCCTGTCACCCTGAGCGTCAGCGAAGGGTCTGGGCTTTGGGGTTCGTTGAGATTCTTCGCTTCGCTCAGAATGACAAAAGGGGGTGTTGGAATGACAGAAGGGGGTGTTGGAATGACAGAAGGGGGTGTTGGAATGACAGAAGGGGGTGTTGGAATGACAGAAGGAGGGTTTAGAATGACAGTGCCCCCCCGTATACCCCCTATGAAGCTTCTTTGCTGATCAGGGTGGCAAGGTGAACCCTCGTGGTATCAAGAGGGTGTTTTCGGGGTAATATTGTGGTTTTTGGTAGAGACACGGTGGAGCGCGCTGAGCGTCCCCCTGCAGGAAACCCTGCCCCTCCCAAGAATCGCTACGGGCGATGGACGAGCGATTGCTTTGGATACCTAGTCGGGGCAAGCGGATGGCGGGCGTGTTGCATCTGCCAGCGGGGCGTGGGCGTGTGCCCGCAGTGCTAATGTCGCACGGCTTCACCGGCAACAAGAGTGAGACGCACCGCCTGTTCGTGCATACCGCACGAATGCTCGCCGAGCGTGGGATGATGGTGCTACGCTACGATTTTCTTGGCTCAGGCGACAGTGAAGGGCTGTTTGAGGAGATGACCATCAAAGGCGAGGTGGACGATTGCCTAAGCGCCTTACAGTACCTGCGCGCCCAACGCCGCGCTGACCCCGAACGAATCGCAATGTTGGGTTTCTCGTTGGGTGGGTGCGTCACGGCGCTCGCTCAGCCCCGTGCAGGTTCGGTGCGCACGCTGGTGCTTTGGGCGCCTGTCTCCAACCCGATGAAGTGGATGCCTCCCAGTGGCATACCCGACCGCCCCCAAAATCGTGGGGGCTATTTGGTGGGCGTGAACTTCTATCGCGAACTGCCCGAAATCAAGCCGTTGGAAGCCGTACGCCAGTACAAGGGCACGGTGTTAGTGCTTCACGGTTCGGCAGACCAAGCGGTGCTCCCTGAGGAGGGGCGCGCCTACGAAAGCGCGTTCACCAGCGCTCAGCGCTTTGAGTTCCGCCTCATCCCGAACGCCGACCATATCTTCAGCACGCCCGAATGGGAGCGAAGTCTGCTGGAACAGACTGCGCAGTGGCTCCAGGAGCACTTACGATGAGCGCCCTGCCCACTCCATCACGATTCTCAGTATGCCCTCGCCACACAGGTAGAAGTTGGGCAGGATGAGGTTCTCTTGATTGGAATGGATATCCGCCGCGCCCGTGGGGAACACGAGGCAGTCTATGCCAAATCCTGCGAACACATTCGCGTCGGAACCTCCGCCCGTGCGGGTGAGCCGAGCCTCTACACCCAGCTGGCGCATTACCTTGAGCGCGGTCTGGGCTAACGGCGAATCAGGTGCGGTGCGCACGGCGTCAAAGGTTTTCGTGAGCGTGACCTCGGCGGTGCCCTCGTGTTCCTGAGCAACCTGCTCGCAGACTGCCTTCCATTTCTCGGCGAGGGCTTTCACGCGCTCGGGGTCAAAGCTTCGGAACTCGCCGACCAGCTTCACGCGGTCGGGCACGATGTTCATCGCCTGCCCCCCTTCAATCACGCCCACATTCGCGCTGGTGTCGGGGTCGATCCGTCCCCAGCTCATTTGGGCAATCGCTTTGCTTGCCATCACAATCGCATTGCGTCCCTTCTCTGGCTCCGCGCCTGCATGTGAAGCGCGTCCGTTGAACACCACTTCAAAGCGCCAGTGGGTGGGCGACTGAACAAAGATTTCTTCGGGGATTTCGCGCCCATCCACCACCAGCCCATGCTTGGCGCCCAGTTTGCGCGGGGCTAACGCCTTCGCGCCCTGCAGTCCCTTTTCCTCGCGGATAGTGAACACCACTTCCAGCGGGGGATGAGGCAGGTTGCGCTCTCGGAGCGTCTGGAGCACCTCCAGAATGATGGCGATGCCCGCCTTGTTGTCCGCCCCAAGAATGGTAGAGCCATCGGTGCGGATACGCTCGCCATCGCGCACTACTTGGATGTTGGGCGTGGGCGACACGGTGTCCATATGTGCGTTCAGCAGGAGTGGGGGCGCGTTGGTGGTGCCCTTGAAGCGCGCAATCACATTACCCCCGTCGCCTCCGATTTGCTTATGCACCTCATCCATCTCCACCGAGTCGGCGCCCAGCGCGCGCAGTCGCTCCATCAAGTAGCGTCCTATCTCGCCCTCGTTCTCGTTTCCGCTGTCTATCTTCACGAGGGCGAGGAAGGTCTCGGTCATGCGCTCGCGGTTGATGAGAAAATCGGGCGTCTGCGCCCCCAAACTGGCGACAAGCCACCACACAATAAGGCTGAGGAACAATCGGTTTCGCATCACGTTAGGCGAGTTCGCTGTTCAGAGGGAATTTCCTACTGTCGGTAGGTTGGAGAGGGAAAAGGTTGCTCAGCCTTTTTGAGACCGTCGCACGGGGGTACGCTTATGCTGAGGCAGTATCCCCCCATGCAGCCGTCTTGCATCATTTTCGCTGAGGAAGCGAGAATAGAGTTCAGTCCCAGAACCAAGATGCTCTTCCAGCACTTCGTACACCTCCAGCACCCCAACGAGCTCCCACCGTGTGTTAGGGTTGGCTTGCTCTTGGAGTTGTTGGGCGAGCTTTGTGCCCCATTCGTGTGCCATCTGTTCTGCCTGCTCATCGCTCTCTGCTTTAAGCAGAATGAGACTCTCTTCATACCATGTGCCGAGCCACTGAAGCTCCCTCTCCCAAGGCTTTAGGCGAGGGAGGGAGCCTGACGGAGGGAGCAAGAAACCCCCACCCTAACCCTCCCCATGCATTTAGGGGGAGGGAACCCGCTACTCCCCTCTCCCGCAGCGTCGGGAGAGGGGTCGGGGGTGAGGGCAACAACTGATTTGTCAACACGCTCGATGGTGTTTGACAAAGTCATGGTATAGGCATCCTGCCCGTGAACAAAACCGTGGCACGGGCATCCTGCCCGTGAACAAAACCGTGGCACGGGCATCCTGCCCGTGAAAAGTACCTCGGGCAAGATGCCCAAGCCACAGCGGGCGAGACACCCGCGCTCCCAGCATTCTCAAAACACCCTCTCAAGTGCGTTTGAAGCGCCGCTCCAGCTCGCCCCAGCTGAGGGTGAGCGTGATGGGGCGCCCGTGCGGGCAGAGGTAAGGGTTCTCGGTGCGGGCAAGGTCTTGGATGAGCTTCTCCATCTCAGGCAACTGGAGCGGGTCGCCCGCCTTGACCGCCATCTTACAAGCGCTGGTAATCCAGATTTGCTCGCGCGCCACAGGCAGACGCTTGACAACCGCCATATCAATCAGCTCATCAACAATGTCGCGCAACACCTGCACCGCATGCTTGCCGACCAGCGCGCTCGGCACCGCACGCACCAGAAAAGTATCCTGACCGAATGGCTCCAGGTGGAACCCAATCGCGTTCAGTTCGGGCAAGCGCTCTTGAAGCAGGAGCGCATCGCGCCGAGTGAGCGCTATCGGCTCTGGCTCCAACAGAGGCTGCGAGGGCACAGGGGTTCCGCCCCGATCGCGATAGAACTGCTCGTACAGCACGCGCTCGTGCGCCACATGCTGGTCAATAATCACCAAACCCTGACGCGTGGACGCCACGATGTAGGTGTTCTGCACCTGTCCCAAAATCTTGAGATCCTCCAGAAGATGGGCGAACGGCAAGTGCGCCGACTGAAACGGCTCCATCTCTGGTAAAGGGAGCGTTTCGGAAGGTGGCGCCAACACAGGAATTTCAGGCGGAGCGCTCACAGACACCGATTCGAGGGGCGCCTCTTCTGTGGAGAATAGTGCAGGGGTTTTCGCCTCCTCCGCAGGTGTCTCTAAACCCGCCCGCTGGAGAAGCATCTGATGGAGCGTCTCGGTATCGGGGGGGCGTGGCGGAGAGAGGGTCACGCTCGGAGATGGTTTTTCAGGTGCCCCCTCAGCAGGACGCAACTCCGAGGGCAGTGGCGGTCGCTCCCGCTCGGGGCGCAAGGCAGGCGGTATCATCCCATGCTCCAGCAAAGCATGGCGCACGGCTCGCTCAACCGCCTCAAACACCACCTGCTCACGCTGGAAGCGCACCTCGATCTTCGCGGGATGCACATTCACATCCACCAAGCGCGGGTCCAAGACGACCATCAACACGCAGGCGGGGTAACGCTTTTCGGGCGTGAGCGACTGGTACGCCGAGTCCAAGCCTGCGGTAAGCGTCTTGTTGCGCACAGGGCGCAAGTTCACATAGAAATATTGGTGTTGGCGCGAGGGGCGGGTGAGGTGGGGCGGGCTGACCAGCCCCGACACCTGTACGCCCTCGTGTTCGTTCTCCACCTGCACCATCCCGCTAACCAGCTCCCTGCCCCAGACCGACGCCACCGCCGACAGCAGGTCGCCTGTGCCGGGCGTGAACAGCAGTTCCTGACGCTCGTGCACAAGGCGGAACGAGACCATCGGGTAGGCAAAGGCGTACCGCGTCACGGTTTCCAGAATATGTCCCAGCTCGGTAGGCACGGTCTTGAGGAACTTGAGGCGCGCCGGCACATTGTAAAACAGCTCGCGCACGGAGACAGTCGTGCCGACAGGTGCCCCCGCCTCCTCCACCGAAACCAGTTCGCCACCCTCCACTACGATGCGTGTGCCGATGGGTTGCTCGTAGGCGCGAGTCCATATCTCCATCTTGCTCACGGAGGCGATGCTGGGGAGCGCCTCGCCACGAAAACCCAGAGTCTGGATTTGGTTTAGGTCAGAGTCGGACTGGATTTTGGAGGTGGCGTGGCGTTGGAGGGCAACGAGCGCGTCCTCGCGGGTCATCCCGATGCCGTCGTCGCGCACGCGGATGAGCTTTCGCCCCCCCATCACGACCTCGACCTCAATCCGATTGGCGCCGGCGTCCAGTGCGTTTTCAATCAACTCCTTGAGGGCAGAAGCGGGGCGCTCCACCACCTCTCCTGCGGCGATGCGGTTGACGAGTTGCTCTTCTAATGGGCGAATCGGGCGTCGTTCTGGGCGGGCACGCATAACGCAATTCTACCTAAAATGGTGTATAATAGGCTGAGGCAACCAAGCCTGAAAGGAGAAATGACGATGTGGAAATGGTTTTTGACTTCACTGACAGTAGCATGTTTGAGCTTGAGCGCTTTTGCTCAGACGCATAGCGAGTCGGGCGATGCGGGCGACCTCCCTGAGACCGCTCAGGCGACGGGTGCGGGCACAATCACCGCAATTACAGGCTCTTTGGGCAGTGATGATGTGGATATGTATGCGATTTTCATTTCAGCCCCTGCGAACTTCGTCGCAACAACAGTTGGTGGGGCTACCTTTGACACCCAGCTGTGGCTGTTTGACGCGAACGGTAAAGGTGTCCTGCACAACGATGACGCCGAGAGCACAACCGTGTCGCAGTCTCGCCTGGACAACTCTACAGGGGCGCTGACAAACCTGCCACCCGGGGTCTACTTCTTAGCTATTAGTCGGTATAATCGGGATGCCCTGGGGTGTGATGGCGGTCTGATTTGGCTCAATACGCCCTTTCGCTCCTTGCGCACGCCCGACGGACCTGAGGCAGGTTCGCGGGTTGCCAGCTGGTCGGGCATAACGACAGGAGGCGTCAGTTATACGATTTCGCTGACAGGCGCTTTGGGCGCCAACCCCGTTGATCCCGACGATTGTCCCGCTCCTGCGCCGTGGGACGAGCAGTTCTACGGTGGGGGCGATGCGGGCGACTTGCCTGCGAATGCCCAGCTGGTTACTCTGCCCGAAGCCACGCCGTGTGAGACACCGCTAACGCGTGTGCGCGGACGCATCGGCGCCAGCAACGATGTGGATATGTATGTCATCTGCATCACCGACCCTGCCCAGTTCCGCGCTTCTACGGTGGGAGGCACTTCGTTAGATACTCAGCTCTGGCTGTTCCGCTGTGATGGCACGGGCGTCGTCCACAACGACGACAATCCCGACGCCACTTCAGGACTACAATCAACGATTGACAACCGCTCAGGGTGTCTCCAGCAGGGCGGTATCTATCTGTTGGCGATTAGCCTGTACAACCGTGACCCAGTGAATGACCGAGGTCAGCCCCTTTGGAACCCGGGTGGTGCAGGACGCGGTGTGCGATGTCCTGATGACACTCTTGGAGCCAATACGGCGATTGCCGGCTGGAGTGGCAACACAACTTCCACGGGCTTTTACAACATCGCCCTGCAGGGTGCTTACTTCGTCAGCACGCAAGGCTGCCCAACCTGCGAGTCCCACAACGGCGATGTGAACGACGACGGCTGTGTGGATGACGCGGACCTGCTGGCGGTGTTGTTCGCCTTCGGTAGCACAGGCTCCAACCTCGGCCGCGTGGATGTGAACTGCGACGAGACCGTAGACGACGCCGACCTGCTGGTGGTGCTGTTCAACTTCGGTAGTGGCTGTTAGTACCTCACCCCTCTTGCCCCCTTCTCCCTTCTCAGGGGAGAGGGGGGTAGTCAATTTAAATTGATTGAGTTCAAGACCACACCTCTTACAAGCGTATACCCCGTACTTGTCATTCTGAGCGATAGCGATGCATCTCAACTAAACCCCAAGCAACAGACCCTTCGCTGCGCTCAGGGTGACAGGGTAGGGGTTGTTATTCTGAGTGCAGCGAAGAATCTCAACGAAACCCAAAGCAGAGACTCTTCGCTCGCTCAGAATGACAAAAAATGGGGGGGGGGTACAAGTGGGGTATGAAGATAGAATATATTCCAAAGATGTACTCTTGTAAACCTATGTACCCCCTCTCCGTAAGCAGAGAGGGGGTCAGATAACTATTTAGCGCCTGGGTGCGCCACCGCCTGAACCTTGCTGAGGTGCCTGCATCTCTTTCGCGTCTTTCGGCGGGGTGAAGCGGAATCGGCTGGCGGGGATAGGTTTGTCAAAGCTGTTGTAGCGGATGTCCGCTGTGAGCTTCTGAGTGATGGGGGACGACTGCTGACCACCCTGCGATTGAGCGCTCTGTACCGTTGCGGTCGCCTCAACGCGGTAGATGAGCTGGTCCTGCGCGCCGATAAACAGCCGAACCACCGTGCGCTGGTTGCCTTCGTTGTCAACCACCTCCACGATGCGGGTCTGCTTGCCAGCAATCGTTTGATTGCCTTTGAAAGCGAAGGTGCGCTTAGCGTTCGGGTCATCCAAATTCTGGTCTGCAATCCCCAGCACTAACCCCACAGGGCCTAGGGCGGCGATATTAGAACCCTTGAAGTCCTTCGGCGCAGGCTGTTTCATATACTGCTTAGCGGAGGGAACATAGACGAACATCGTCGTGCCGTCCGAAAAGAGTTGTTGCTCGCCCATGCCTGTGTTGATTTTGGCTTGGAAACGATTGGGACGCTGGATAGCGGTCTGCGCCTTCACTTGCTGACGCTGGGAGTTCCCGCCCATACTCAGTTCGACGGTGATATCCAGCGTCATATCCATCGTCTTTGCCTGGTTGAACTTCTGCTGAACTTGTTTAAGAAACGTTTTGGCATCTTGCGCAGGCGCGCCTGCCACCACAACGATACTGACTGCCAGTGCGAAAGCCCATCTCTTCATCGGTCTATTCCTCACAGATAGGATACCCCAAACGGGTACAATCAGTTCCTGAGGAGGCATAGTATCGATGGCGATTGTAGAAGTGATTGTTCCCCAATTAGGAGAAGGCTTACAAGAGGTGCGCGTGATGCGCTTTTTGAAACAGCCGGGCGACCGTGTAGAACGAGACGAACATATTTACGAAATGGAGACCGATAAGGCGAATGTAGAGGTAGAAAGCCCCTATGCAGGCGTGATTGTAGAATGGTTGGCGAAGGAGGGCGACATTTTGCCCATAGGCGCGCCGATCGCTCGGATGGAGGTAGAAGGTGCGGTTGAGGTGTCCCCTGCAGGGGGTTCCCATGCGCCCCACCCCACAGCGGCGCCTGCGCCCAGTGTGCCGTTGCCGTCGCCTCAGCCTGTGGTTGCAGGTCCGCGCACCGATGTCGTCATCCCGCCACGCACTCGCGCTTACGCTCGGCAAAAGGGCATCTCAGAAGAGGAGCTTCGCCGTGTCCCTGCCAGCACAGGCAACAAGCTGATGCCCGAAGATATTGATGCCTACTTAGCGAACCGTTCGGCAGCCGTTGCTGACGCCGAGTTCGTGGACTATCCTCTGCCCCCCCAACAGCGCACTTTCATCTACCGTATCAAACGGAGTAGCCAGCTGGTGGTGCCTGCGACCCTGCGTCGTCCTGCGCGTTGGGACTCGGTGCGCCGCATTGCCGAGGAGTTGCGCGAGCGTTCCGATGTGCCCGTCCAGCCCTCCGAGTTTCAGGTCTTCGCTTATTGTGCCACACGCGCCACCCTGAACCATCCCAAGTTCCGCTCCCAGCTGGTGGGCGAGGAGACCCTCCGTGAGTACAAACACCTGAACTTGGGCATCGCCGTCGCACGACCGGGCGACGAGCTGGTGACCGCTCTGGTCAAAGACGCCAGCGCGCTCGGTTTTGTGGAGTTCGTAAAAGCCGTGCAGACCCAAGTGCGCAAAGCGCGCGCCGGTGAAGACCAAGCCGACGCCAGTATGCAACTTCTGCTGACCTACATGGGCGGTTATCAGATGATTGATGCCATCCCCGTGCTGGTAGCGCCCGCGGTGGGCATTCTGTTCGCAGGCGACACCTTTGATGTGGACGGAGTCCCCCATGTGAACTTGGTGCTGACCTTTGACCATCGCCTTATCAACGGCGTGGGCGGCGCTGAGTTCCTCAACGAAGTCGCCCAGCATGTGGAAAACGCCGAGGCGCTGGTGAGTGAGGCGCTCTGAACACTCTACCGCTGAAGTTGCGCAAAAATCTCACCCCCTGTGTCCCCCCTCTCCTCAAGCCGAGAGGGGGCTATCTCCAGTAACCCCATTCGGGAGAAGACGACGACAGCGCTTAAGCCCGTCGTTGCCACATTCCTAAAGCCTTGTGTAGGGTTCCCGTGCCACACTCACTGTCTTTCAAGCAACCTCAATACTCCCTCTTAGCAGGAGCCTTCGCACGAATGGAGAACTAACCGATTGATTATGGCAACCACAGTGACGCTGGAACTCTTGAGGAACTATTTAGAGCGGTTCGGCTGGAACAAATACCAGATTGTGGATGAACCTCACGAACAGGAGGGTCTGCTACGCACTGGCTGGCACTCGCCTGAGGGAGACGGTGGGTTCACGATGGTGATTGACCCCATCGTGGAGAAGGCTTGCCTTTCGTTTCGGGTGCCGGCAGTTATCTTGAAGCCACCCAGCGAGTTAGATCGCGAAGTTTTGATGGACCTACTTCAGGCGATTGGCTGGATTAACTACGCCATCATCTTGGGCAAGTTCTCCTACGACCCCAGCAAAGGCGAGGTGCGCTTCAGCATTGACCTGCCGATAGATAGCAACACGCTCACCTACGACCAGTTCATCCACTGCTTGCACACGGCGGTTCACACGGTGGAATCGTACGTTCCCTTCTTAGAGGCGATTGCAAGCGGGCAGATACGCTTTGAGGAGTTCTACGAGGTCGTCACGGCGACGGCGCGTCCACGCCTGCCCGCAGCGGTACAACAACTGCTCAACGAGCTGGAGCGTCTGCTCCAAGAAGAGGCGCGCCCCTGAGCGGGTAGAATCGGGCTGTGCTCAACGCCGAACTCGCACGGCTCCTGTATGAGCTGGCTGACCTCAGCGACTATATCGGCGATAGTCCGTTCAAGTCGCGTGCCTACCGCCAAGCAGGACGCTACCTGGAGACCCTTCAAACCCCCATAGAGGTGATTGCAGAGGGGGGGCAGTCCGCTTTAGAGGCCGTTCCCTCTATCGGCAAAGCCATCGCCGAGAAGATTTTGCAATATCTGGAAACGGGCACCATCCGCAAGCATCAAGAACTGCTTAGCCAAGTGCCAGCGGGCATTCTGGAAGTGATGAGCATACCGGGCATTGGCGCTAAGACCGCCCGCCAACTGGCAGAACAGCTGGGCGTCCACGACCTTGAATCGCTCCACAATGCGCTGGAGGCGGGCGCGGTGGATGCGGTGCTGGGCGCTAAGAAGGCAGAGCGCCTGCGTCTAACCATTGACCTCCTAAAGAAGTCGCGCGTGCGCCGACCGATTGGGCGCGTGCTCCCCACCGCACGCCAACTCCTAAACCAGATAGAACAATTGCCTGGCGTGGAGCGCGCCCTCATCGGTGGTTCGGTACGACGAATGCAAGAGACGGTGGGCGATATTGACTTCCTGACAGCCACGCGGAACCCAGAGGATGTCGTTGAAGCCTTTTGTAAACTTCCGCTCGTCAAACTGGTCTATGCAAAGGGCGAGAACCGCGCGCAGGTGTTTCTGGAAGATGGTCTCCAGGTGGACTTGAAGACCGTGCCCCCAGAAAGTTGGGGCGCAGGTGCTTTGTACATCACCGGCTCAAAGGCGCACTCCATTCGGCTTCGGGAGCGGGCGATGGCGCGTGGGCTAAAGCTGAACGAGTACGGCGTTTGGCACGGAAGCGAGCGCGTTGCCAGCGAAACGGAAGAAGCAGTCTACCGCGCACTGGGGTTGGAATGGCTCCCACCTGCTATGCGCGAGGACAGTAGTGAGCTGGCACTCGCCGAACAGGGCAAGGTACCCCAGCTCGTCCAACGCTTCCAGGTGCGGGGCGACCTCCAAACCCACACGCGCTGGTCCGATGGCGACCATAGCATAGAGCAGATGCTGGAGTCGGCACGCGCTCAAGCCTACGAATACCTCGCCCTGACCGACCACGCCGAGATGTTCCTGCAGGGGAGCGATTGGCTCAGCCTGTTTCGTCAGCGTCAGCGCGAGATTGAAGCCCTCAACGAGCGCACAGGCGGACGCCCTTACCTCCTCAACGGGCTTGAGGTGAACATCATGGAGGATGGAGCGCTTGCAGTGCCCGACCTTCTCTTGCGTGAAGCCGAACTCGTGTTGGCTGGGGTTCATGATGCGCACGGTCAACCTGCCGACCAGATGACCCAACGACTGATGCGTGCCTTAGAACACCCTCTGGTGCATATTCTGGCGCACCCGACGGGTAGGCGCTTTGGCAAGCGTGAGCCGAACCCCGCCGATTGGGAGCGCCTGTTCCGACGCGCTTACGAGCTGGGTAAAGCGATTGAAATCAACGGCTACACGACGCGGATGGACCCGCCCACCCCGTTAGTGCGTCTGCTTTGCGAGAGTGGTGCGTGGGTCTCGTTAGGTACCGACTCGCACCGTGCCAGCCAGCTCTGGACGATGGAGTTGGCGGTCGGCTTGGCACAGCGGGGTTGGCTCACACCCGAACGAATCCTCAACACGCGCCCACTCACTGAACTCAAAGCATGGCTGAGGGAACGCAGGTAGTGGTGCCTGCTGAATGGTGTATAATCAAAGTGTTCGGCGGTCTCCCTAAACTCTCTGGCAGTCAGGGACGGTGATAACGATAGCACTTCAGCTCCTGCGCTCTTATGGAAACTCGTGGACAGGGATTGTGCCCCCTGAAGAGGATGAGGCGTTCCTGCGCGTGCTCTGTCAGGGTTTTGACCTGGAGATAGGCACTGCGCGCCTTCTGTTCCTCAACGACCCCTATTACCCCTACAACCAACGGTGGGGTCTGTGGGTGCAAGAGAGGAAACGCCCCGTGTTGGTCTCCATCGCCACGGCAATCCCGCTCCAGTTTTGGATGAGAGGACGCGTCGTTGACAGTTACGGGATTGCGGGTGTCACGACCCTGCACGAGTATCGTCGGCGCGGGTTGGCGCACCAACTCCTGAGAGCCATCGTCCGCACGATGTACAACGAAGCGGTGCCCGGCTTGACGCTTCAAGCGTTTGACCACGAGTTTTACCGCAAGCTGGACTGGGAGACTGTCGGCACGCTCACACGCCTACGCCTGTCGCCCAGCCATCTACCTGCCTTCCTCACACAGGGGGTGCGGACTATGCAAGAGGGCGACCCTGAAGCCGTCTTCCGCCTCTGTGAAACGACCCTGCCCCTCGAGACAGGTCGTCTCGTGCGCGATGAACTGCGCTGGAACTATATGCTTTGGAACTACCGCAACAAATGGGTCTACGAGCATCAGGGGCACATTGAGGGCTATCTGCTGTACGATTTTCTGGAAGAGGGTTGGGTTCTGAGGGTGCGGGAGCTGGTGTGGTCTACCGAACGGGCACGCAGGGCGCTCATCGGGTGGCTTGCGAGCAATCGGGAGCGCGTTCGGCAGATAGAGTTTGCAGGCACGCTCGCTGACCTTCAGCCAATCCTTCAGCACCTCACGCCCGCTTTGGGCACGGCACCTGAACGCCCGATTGCCTCGCTGGAGCGGGTGCCTGGCTTGATGTGGCGCACAACGCATCCCGAAGCGATGCTCCGAGCGCTTCTGGAAGGACTGCCTGCGCCCGAACCGTTTCTGCCGTTGATATTGGTCATCAGCGACCCCCTCTTCCCCGAAAGCCCCTGGCGCTTGGAACTGACCGCACCCGACGGACTGATACAGGTCAGCGCTCAGCAGGGGGACACTCGCGCCCATCAAGTGTGGCTCAGTTCGCGTGCATTTAGCTTACTGGTATGGGGGAGCGAAGAGCCGCACGCCTTGTGGACGAGGAAACTCCTCCGTGCGGAAGAGTCGGCTCTGCCCGTGTTGGAGGCGCTTTTTCCGCCCCAAGAGGTCTGCTTGCGTCTTTCGGACTACTTTTAGTCGTTCCACAACGCACGGCGTACCCACTGCGCCCGCTCCACCGAGACATTCTCTGGTTCAGGTGGGGGGTACACTGCCAGACTGAATAGAAGGTGGTCAGCATAGTCGCGCTGAGGTTCGTTCTGGGTCATCATGCCCAGCATTCGGTAGACGGCTAAGGCGCGCAGGGTCGTGCCCAGCGAGAGGCTCTGACTGTGCCGAAGCGTTGCCGATAGCTCATTCCACTCCTCGGCTAAGGCTTCATAGTTGAGTTGGAAGCGCGCCTCGCGTTCCGCTTGGATGAGCGTGCGCAGGGTGCCGCGCAAGCGCGCCAGCAGGTCAGGGAGCGGTTCGCGCCCGCCCACCAACGAGACTTGGACATAGCCTTCCAGAGCGAGGCTCCCCTCGCCATACAGACCGCGCACATGACAGCCGAGCGCCTGCAGGGCTTCCAACCAGCGCGTGATTTGGCGTGCCCGCTGAAGCCCCATTAGGTGCAAAAGCAGCCCCAACCGAATGCCCGACCCCAAGTTGATGGGCGAGGCGGTCAGATACCCGATTTTGGGCAGGTAGCCCCATCGCACAGGGAACGCCTCCAGCGTGCGTTCCCAGTGAACCAGCGCGTGGGTCAGCAGGTCGGGTTGCCAGCCCGCGCAGGTAATCTGCAGGCGCAGGTGGTCTTCCTCGTTCAGCACGGCGCCTTCGCTCCAGTCCGCGTTCAACAAAACCCACCGTTCGGGCGCAGTTTCCAGTAGGCTTGGGCTGATTACACGCGCCCCCACCAACAAAGCGCGCGCGTGAACCGAAAGCGTCTCTAGGGCAATCGCTGTTCCGTTCAGCCCTTCCGCCTCTAGCAACGGGCGGAGCATACCGACCACCTCGGCTAACTGTTCACGAGTGGCTCGGTGGGGAAACGGGAGCTCCAGCAGGTTCCGTGCGAGCCGAACACGCCCCGAAATCACGACATCTCTGTCGGGGGCAGACCTGTCCAGCCAACGCACCAGCGGTTCAGTCAAAACCATCTGCCCTTTTAATTCGCCTTGAGCGAGGTATCTCCTGCTATGTGGCATAATATGGCAGAGGGACGACGATGCCAGAGTTGAGACAAGATTTGATCACGCGTGAGTGGGTGGTGATTGCGACGGAGCGCAGTCGCCGCCCGAACGATTTTCGCAAGACGGGCGAAGATGGTGCCCCCAAGCCCGAGTTCGTGCCAAACTGTCCGTTCTGTGTGGGCAACGAGGGGATGACCCCGCCCGAAGTGGACGCTTTCCGTGACCCTGAAACCGCTCCAGACACGCCCGGCTGGTGGGTACGAACGGTGCCGAACAAGTTTCCTGCGCTCGCCCCGCAAGGCGACCTGACCTCACGCACGCACGGGATTTACACGCTCACTGACGGGGTTGGCGCGCACGAGGTGATTATTGAGACCCCTGTGCACAATCAGACGCCCAGCACCATGCCCGCCTCTCAGTGGCGCGAGGTCGTGCGGATGTATCAGGTACGGCTTCAGCGCCTTGCCCAAGACCCGCGCTATCAGTGCCTATTGGTCTTCCGCAACGAGGGCAAACCCGCTGGGGCATCCTTAGAGCATCCCCATTCCCAGTTGGTGGCGTTGCCGTTCGTGCCTCCTGTGCTGAGAGCTCAGATAGAGGGCATCGCGCGGTTCCAAGCCGAGCAGGCACGACACCCTTACGAGGTCATTCTGGAATACGAACTGTGCGAGGGCACGCGAGTGGTGTTGGACACGCCTCATCATCTGGTGTACGCTCCTTATGCTTCGCGCTCGCCGTTTGAGGTGCACATCTTGCCCAAGCAACGGCGCGCCCACTTCGCTGACCTGCCCGACGAGGAGCGCGACGCCTTCGCCGCTGTGCTCCAAGAGACGCTGAAGCGCTTAGACGCCACGCTGGGCACACCTGCCTACAACTTCATGCTTTTCACCGCCCCCGTGAATACGAATCCTGAAGCGGAGTTCTGGTGGTTCCTGCGCTTGGTGCCTCGGCTGAGCATCGATGCGGGCTTTGAGCTGGGCACGGGGGTCGGCATCAACATCACAGCGCCCGAGGACACTGCCCGTTTCCTGCGCGAAGCCACCGTAGCCACCGAGAGCCTAAGCCATCACTAAGAGAAGGGCAGTGGCAGGACGAGAGGCACCAGTGGCACCCTTGTGTAGGGGCAGACCCCTGTGTCTGCCCCAGACAAGGTTCCTTCGCTGAGTTCACAATCACACCAAACTGCCCACACTACGGCTTCCCCTCGCCCTCGCTGTCATTCTGACGCCCCCCACTGTCATTCCGACGCCCCCACTGTCATTCTGAGCGTAGCGAAGAATCTGCCCTCATCCCCCCACCCCCCCTTCTCCCCAAGCTTGGGGAGAAGGGGGAGCCAGACCCTTCGCTCAGGGTGACAAGGTAGGGGTTGTCATTCTGAGCGAAGCGAAGAATGACAACAGAACCCGAAGCAGAGACCCTTCGCTACGCTCAAGGTGACAGGGTGGGCTTTTCGGTTCTGCCCTGCGGTTTTATGAGCATGTTGGCTAAGTAGGAGTTCAGGGCGCGAGTGCGAATTCCCGTTTCCATGACCCGCAGGCTGGCTTTTGTATGGCTTTGGGCGATAGTGACCGCAACAGCGTTCGCACAGAGTGCCTCCAGTTCGCTCCACGAGGCTCTTGACACCCTGCTGGATGTGGCGTGGCTTCGGCACGGCTTTTGTGGTGTGGTGGTGCGCGATTTGGCGTCGGGCGAGACGCTCTACACCTGCGAGGCAGACAAGATGCTCATCCCTGCCTCCAACACCAAACTCATCACGACGGCTTCAGCACTCAGTTTGCTGGGTGCGGATTACCGTGCCGTGACGACCGTGCTGGCACAGGGAACACTTACGCCCGATGGGGCGTTGGAGGGCAATCTGATTTTGCGGGGCGGGGGCGACGCAACGCTCACCTACACCAACCTGAAAGAGTTGGCGCAGAAAGTGAAACAGGCAGGTATCACGCGGGTCAGCGGGCTACTGCTATATGACGACTCCTACTTGGATGCCGAGCGGTATGGTTTCGGATGGAACATCGACGACGAGCCGTTCGGCTATCAGGCACAGATGAGCGCACTTTGTGTGGAGCGCAACGCGGTGCGCCTGTTCGCCAAGCCTGCCGAGCGAGAGGGAGAGCTTGCCCGCCTGCGTCTGGAACCCGACACGGACTATGTGGAGGTGGTGAACCTCACCAAAACGGTCGCACGAGGCACGCCGAACACAGGGCTGAGCGTGGAGCGCCCACGCGCACGCAACCAGCTGATTGTGTCGGGCACGGTGGCTATCGGCAGTGAAGAGGCGCAGGTCGGGCGCTATGCGGTGGAGAACCCCTCACGCTATACGGCTTGGCTTTTCCGTCAAGCCCTTCGGGAGGTAGGGGTGGAGGTGGGGGGGATCAGCCCGTTGTTTGCCCCCGCAGTGGAAGCGCGCCCGATAGCCGAGCACCGCTCGCCCCCGATGCGAGAGGTCGTGGCGCTCATCAACAAGCCCAGCGACAACCTCATCAGCGAGATGACCCTCAAACTCATCGGCAAAGAGCGTCGGGGGCAGGGCACCACCTCGGCGGGTATCCAAGCCACGATGGAGTTCCTACGCGAGGCAGGGCTGGAGATGGGCGCTGTGAACTTGGTTGATGGCTCTGGGCTATCGCGCCTCAACATGATTAGCGCCGAGAACCTCGCACGCTTGCTGGTCTATATGGCGCGCTCGCCGAATGCGAAGGTCTACCGCGACTCGCTCCCCGTGTATGGGGTGGATGGCACGCTTCGCAACCGCTTGCGCGACACGCCCGTGCAGGGCAAAGGCTTCGCCAAGACAGGGAGCCTCTACCGTGTCAGCAGTCTGTCGGGCTATCTGGAGTGCCAGTCGGGGCGTCAGGTGGTGTTCGTGATTGTGATGAACGCCTACACCACTTCCGCCAGCGAGGCACGCGCCCTCCAGGACCGCCTGGTGCGATTATTGTGTGAGCGTCTCTAAACTTGCATCCCTAAAAAAGTGCAACATCCTTCGCCCAGTGGCGATTGTTGAAGTACCATTGAACGCTTCGCTGAAGTCCCTCCTCCAAACTGATTTGGGGTTCCCAGCCGAGCAGGGTGCGTGCTTTGGTGATGTCTGCCCAAGTCGCTTTCACATCGGCAGGATGCATCGGTTGGCTCGTCCAGCGCGCCTTTTTGCCGATTAGTTCCTCCAGCTTCTCAATAATCCACAACAGCGACACGGGGCGGTCGCCCCCCAGATTGATAATCTCATAGCCGAGCGGTTTCAGCCCTGCAATCGTGCCCTGCGCGATGTCGTCCACATAACTGAAATCGCGCTCTTGCAAACCGTCTCCAAAGAGCTGGAGCGGTTCCTCCTCGGCAATCCAGCGGATGAAGCGGAAGATGCTCATATCGGGGCGCCCTGCAGGACCGTACACCGTGAAGTAGCGTAGAACCGTGATGTCCAGCCCATACAGATGGTGATAGGTGTAGCACATCGTTTCGGCACCCTTTTTGGAGGATGCGTAAGGCGAGAGGGGGTGGTCGGTAGGTTGGTCTTCACGGAAGGGGCGCTCGTTGTTGCCGTACAGGCTGGAGGTCGACGCCAGCACATATTTCTGCACGCCGTGCTGTCGGCACAGCTCCAGCAGGTTTAGCGCGCCCGTAGTGTTGGTGCTGATGTAGACCCACGGGTTCTCCACACTTTGGCGCACGCCCGCACGCGCTGCGAGATTGATGACCGCGTCGTAAGGGAGATGGGCTTCAAAGGTCGCCTTAGTCGGCTCCCACTCGCTGATGTCCAAAGAGATAAACTTCAGGTTCGGATAGCGTTGGAGCTGTTCCAATCGCCAATGTTTCAGCTTGGGGTCATAGGCGTCATTGAGGTTATCTACACCAATTACTTCGTTACCCTGCTCTAAGAGAAACTCTGCCGTTTTTGAGCTGATAAAACCCGCACAACCTGTCAAGAAAATTCTCACTTTTTGCCTCCAGCGCTCAGGATGACAGAGATTGTACCGTAAAGCGTGTTCAGAACGCCCGTTTGCCGTCTCGGATACGCTCGTAGAGGGCCTCATAGGCGCGCACGGTGTGCCGAATGTCAAACTGCTCCTGGGCGCGCCGAAGTGCCTGCTGACCCATCTGCAGGCGCAGTTCGGGCTGGTCTATCAGGCTCTGGATTGCATCCGCTAAGGCGGGTTCGTCGTCGGAGGGCACGATGAGTCCTGACTTGCCCTCTTCCACCAGTTCGGGGATACCGCCCACGCGCGTGCCGACCACAGGCAGACCGCTGGCCATCGCCTCCTGAACCGACATCGGGTTGCCCTCCACGCGAGAGCACAGCACGAATATATCGGAAGCGTTCAGGATGTCGGGAATGTCGGCGCGTATGCCCAGCATCTTCACGCGCTCGGTCAGCCCCAGTGCTTGCACCTGCTGGCGTACCTCGTTTTCCAACTCGCCCCCACCCACCAGCACAAGGTACAACGGCATAGAAGCCTTGAGACGGCGGAAGGCATTCACCAGCAGGGCGTGGTTCTTGAGCGCCACGAAGCGCCCCACATGGGTAATCACCAGCGCTTCGGGTTCAATCCCATGCTCTGCACGCCAGCGGGTGCGTCGTTCGGGGTTGGGAGCGTACTCTTCAGTAGGGATGCCGTTGGGGATGAGTGGGGCATTTTTGTAGCCGTAGGTCTGCTCAATCGTGTGGCGCACCTCTTCCGCAATCGCCACAGGCACCACTTTGCCGATTCGGTAGCGGAAGGCTAAGGTGCGCGTGATTTGTCCCACACGCACGCCCATATCTTTGCCTGCGAGACTATGCACCGTATAAACCCTAACAGGGGTACGATGTTTGATCATAAGGGGATAGGCGTAGTTCAGCCCCAACAGGTGCGTATGCACGACTTGCGGGCGGTATCGCCGAAAGAGCGCGTCCAGTTTCTTGTACACTCCATAGTCTGCTTTGTCGCCCTTGCCCAGAAAGTGGAGTGGGATTTGATGCTCTTGAACGAGGCGCTCATAGTGGGTTCCCTTCGGATTGCCCAGACAAACGCAAATTGGTTGGTACCTCGTGCGGTCGTGGTGGAGGAGCAGATTGAGCACCACCCGCTCGGCTCCGCCTGTCACGAGTGAGGTAATCACCTGAAACAAGGGAGCGTCGCTCATGCGGTGGGGCTTTCTTGGGGGTCTGGTTCGTTGTCGATCTGCCCAGTGCGTTTCCAGTGGGGGATAATCTCCACTAGCGACCACATCAGAATCACGGGAAGCGCCTCTGAACGGTGCAGAAGCGTGTGTAGGGAGTCGTAGGCTAACACACCCACAGTTGCCCCCACCACGCCCACAATCATCGCACGCGCCATCGAGTCTCTGACCTGATAGAACACCACCAAAGAGCGCACGAAGAAGATTATCAGAGTGAGTGCCAACAGCGCTGTGCCGATGATACCGATGTCAGTCAGACGCTTCAGCCAAGCGAAGTGCATGTGTGCCTTTTCGATGTAAATATTTCGGAATCTTGGATTTTGGAGGCCCAACTCGTGCAAACTAATATAGCGTCCGTAGGTGGACTCCAGTCCAGAGCCGAAGAGGGTCTGGAATGTTGTGCGATTGCGCATAGACCATTCCCACGCTTCGCGTTCGCGCTCGCGCGCTTGGAATGATGGGTCGAGACGGGGGTCGCCTCCAAAAGCATAGTTGCGCGACCAGCGTTCGGTGGTCGTCTGGTAAATTCGTGTCGCGATCTGATTTATTCTGGGGGAGAGTAATCCAGCAAGTAAAAACAACCCTGCGATAGACACGATGGCCAATTGCCTCATTAGAGCATGGGGAGGCTTCCAAAGCGTTGCGATTGGGAGGACTAATAGTATCCCACCCCAGAGTATACGATTTTGAGTGATCAAAATTGCATAAGCAGTTGCAGCAATAAAAGCCAGCACAATAGCGTTATTCCGCCAACCTCGCAAATACCCCAACGAATAGAGAGCAAAAAAGAAGCCTATCATAAAGAGGTACAAGGCAGCTGGGTCACGAATGCGATAGTCGCCTGTGGATGCATCAATCCCCGCAGCTTGAAGTTGAAAGAGAATCTTGAAAAATATCGGTAGTGGAGCAAAATATTCCCACAGAATACTGCCCGCCCCCACCATCATCACAAAGCCGAGCAAAACAAAAACGCGCTTTGCTCGCTGATAGTCGCGCAGCAACACAATCAAGGGTAGAATTCCAATCCAAAACATATGGTAGTCAAGATACCTAAATAGCCCTGCACGGTAAAAGCCTAGCGCCACTTCCTCTGAGCCCGGAGGAAGTTGGTGATATTGAAAGAGATAAATGTAAATGACATGCGCCATGTGGTAGACCCAATACATCAAAATACCTAAGATAATCCAGTTGAAAAGTCTTGGGCGCTCGCTTTTAGGGGTCTGCAGGTATTCATAAATCGCCCGAACTGACAAAATCGCTAGTAGGAGCAAAGTAAGCACTCGTATCCCAGTTCCCCCACCAGGACCAACAGCAAAATAGAAAGCGTTTCCGAAAAGCCCAGCACCGAGACAGATAAAAACTACAACGCTAATCTCAGGGACGAGAAGAGCGATTGGTATAATCATCACCAAGACTGCGAACGCAATCGCACGATTTTCTTGCCCCTGAAGGATTAATCCTAGTATGACGAGATTAGCTAGAACCAAAGCGATGGTAGTGATTAATAGCGTCCATCTCTCTTGGTTCAGTAGTCCTGAGAGGCGTGCTGAGATTGCCTCCCAAGGGCGAGCCAACAGTTCTGCTACTCTTTTCGGTTCGCGTGCTGTTTTTATAGCCATCTTGCCCTTAAATTATGGCACATTCCGCGCCAAACTCCATCGTCTAAGAACGAAAGCGGTATCGTATCAAGGTCGATACCGCTTCAAGCCCATCTGTCCATCGTATCTTTTTGCCTTCGCGTTTGGTTCTCGGCTGGTAGTTGGTGAGTTCCACCTCCACAATCGGGATACCTCGCCTAAGCGTTTTGGCGGTCACCTCAGGGCAAAACTCAAAGCGTTCGCACTTTAGGTTATAGGATCGAAGAAGGTCAGTGCGGAACGCTTTGTAGCAAGTCGCTTCGTCGGTGAGTCGGTAGAAGAACAACAAACGCACCGCCCACGCCAAAATCACATTCGCCATTTTGTTGGGAAAGGGCATGTCTTTGGGTAGCCCTTTGAAAAACCGAGAGCCATAGACGACTTGTGCCTTGCCTTCAATAATTGGCGCAACCACTTTGGGAATCTCGTTCGGGTCATATTCCAAATCGGCATCTTGAATAATCACAACATCTCCCGAAACATGTTCCAGACCGGTTCGGATGGCTGCGCCCTTACCACGATTCTCAGGGTGGCGAACCACGATGATATCGGGTATTGAAGCTAAAATTTCAGGCGTCTTGTCACGGGAGTGGTCATCCACAACGATAATCTCTTTACGAAACGGGGCGGCTTTTAGGCGCTCGATGAGGGTGGCTATCGTGCGCTCTTCGTTGTAGACGGGTACAATCACGCTAACAAGCAGGTTTTCTTGCATAGCAGATTCCTCATCAAGTGCGAAAATGTAGCCCTCGAGATCTCCCCCTTAGGAGAGCATCCCGCAAAGAGGCGGTTCGTGTTTGCATCGACGGTTCGTGCCACCATCGGCTTAATTATGGCACATTTTCTGCCAGATTGGAGATCTGTTCGCCAGAAAACTGAGCCTTATCCAAATGCTCCTGCCCGAGAGTGGATAGAGCGCCCTTCTTTGCAAGCCCCGCACCAATGAAACCAACTGCGATAGCCCAAACAACAGGATCCATTTCGTAGCGAAACCGATTATTTTCGCCCGTCTCAAAAAAAAGATACATACTAAAGATATAAATATTAGGTTTATAAAACATACAAATAGAATTTTCCTATGGGTTTATTTGAGCGCAAAGAAACATAGCTTTTTGCGAGGAGCGCAATCAAGCCAAATGAGTAGAGGAAAACATTAACAAAACCCATATTGAACGCCTTTTGCAGGAGGCTGATGGTGTCGTCCTTGAGTTCCTCTCGCGAATGGAACACAAACCGAAGCTGGAAAACATATGACCACCAACGGTCATAGGTGGCAATACGATTGTAGTTAGGTTCGAGGAACGGTGGGTAGTCGGATGCAGGCATAAAAAACAGACCAATGGAGCGCAAGAATACTCTTATAATAATCTTAGGGTCAGACCTAAGAATTTCTATCACATCCGATTGGTACTGCTTGGAAATGTTTA
>OGCI01000983.1_pt1 | contig 27215 bp, 23 predicted proteins | sample 1570021 | NCBI WGS metagenome assembly OGCI01 (sample SAMN06264664, study PRJEB24512) | hot springs metagenome | isolation source: Hot spring water | place: South Africa: Tshipise | collected 2015-06-21 | reverse complement strand
GTGCTTTTAGAGGTGCTGGATGCGCTTTTGTTTTACGTCCAGCAGGGCGCAGGCCTGATCCGCCTGGACGCGGTGGGTTTCATCTGGAAAGAACCGGGCACCACCTGTCTGCACCTCGAGGGCGCTCACCGCATCGTAAAGCTCATGCGGCTGGTGCTGGATGCGACCGCGCCGCAGGTGGTTCTGATTACCGAGACCAACGTACCGCACCAGGACAACATCTCGTATTTTGGGAACGGGCACGACGAGGCCCAGATGGTCTACCAGTTCCCCCTGCCCCCGCTGGTGCTGCACACCTTCCGCACCGGCGATGCCAGCAAACTTGCGGCCTGGGCAGCGGGCCTAGAGCCCCCCTCGGAGCGCACCACCTTTTTCAACTTCCTGGCCTCGCATGATGGGCTGGGCGTGGTGCCCGCCAATGGCATTCTGGAGCCTGAAGAAATTGCTGCCCTCGTTCAGCAGACCCTCGATCACGGAGGGCGGGTCAACTACAAAGACACGCCGGAAGGCCCGGTGCCCTACGAACTGTGCCTGACCCTATTTGATGCGCTCAACCATCCGCACAGCGATGAGGACGAAGACCTCAAGATTGCCCGCTTCATGGCCGCCAATGCCGTTCTCCTGAGCTTGCAGGGTGTGCCAGGGGTCTACATCCACAGCCTCTTTGGTTCCCCCTCCGACCATGCCGGCCTGGCAGAAAGCGGGATCAACCGCCGCCTCAACCGGCACAAGTTCACCGGGCCGGAGCTCGATGGGCTGCTCTCCAATCCCCACTCGCGCGCCCACAAGGTGCTGGCCCGCTTCACCCACCTGCTCAAGGTGCGGGCGTCTCACCCGGCTTTTCATCCCAATGCACCACAGACCGTCATGGCCTCGAGGGAGGTGCTGCGTATCATCCGGGGCTACCGCGACCGGCAGGTGGGCTGCTACATCAACGTAACCCCCAAGCCCCAGCCCATCCAGCGGGTGGGGCGCGACCTGATCAGCGGAAAATACTTTGCCGGGCAGATTCCACCGTATGGCGTGCTGTGGCTGGTTTGAAGCGGGGCCAGCCTTCAGCGCACCGACCCGGCCAGCAGGTACTGGGCCGCATAGTAGAGCGGCAGGCCCAGCAACGGATTCAGCGGCTGCTGCACCACAAAGCGCTGCCGGGCCACAAACAGGTCGGAAAGGTAGAAGAGGAGCGCGCCCAGCCGCACCTCTGGCCGGGGTACGCCCAGCCCCACCCAGAGCATCAGGCTGATGACCACCCCGTAGGCCAGCACCGGGGCCTTCCAGCCTCCCAGATAGGGCCACAGCCAGCGCATCCAGAAGTACCCGGCCAGCAGCACCAGCAGCAAACCCCACAGGGAGGGCGCACCTACCTGCAAGAAAGCCCCCAGGTAGGCCAGGTGGGCCAGCAGAAAGGCCACCAGACCCCCCAGAAAAGCCCGGCTCGAGGCCAACAGCAAAAGCACATCCCCCACCGCAGAAAGCAGCAGCCCAGCAAAGACGAGCTGGGCAAATAAGCTATCCAGGCCCAGGCTAAGGGCAAAGAGCAGGAAGCCCAACGAGCACAGAGATTTGAAGAGGGCTCGAGCCGAGCGCCGCTTCTGCCACTCTGCCCACAGCAAGCCCAGCAGGCTGAAAACCCCCAGTCCAGGCCAAAGCCAGCTCCATTCGTTCATTGCGCTCCGCACCCTCTTGAGACGGCCTTTAGACGAAGCCCAGTTTACCCTGGCTCGCGCTACAATCGGAATTAACCATGACGCACTGGGCCAGCATACCGCGGGTGGGGCTTCTGGGGTTTGTTTTGACCGGGGCCCTGGCCCTGGCCGCGCCTCCCCTGCCCACACCCCCTTCCAACCTGGCCGACCTCGACCAGGACGGCTATCCCGACGTTGCCGAGTTTCACAGCAGCGCCCAGCGGGAGGCTTTTCTGGAGTGGTTTGCGGCCATCGCCGAAGCCCAGTTCACCGCCCCCTCGCCGGCCTGGCTACCCCAGGAGCAAGACTGTGCGGGCCTGCTGCGTTTTGCCTTTTTTGAAGCCCTGAAGCCAAAGACTGCGGCCTGGTTCCAGAAGTTCCCCTACCTGCCCAGGGTGCAGGCCCCTCCCATTAGCGCCTATCCCCTGCCCCAGATTGGCCGTGCGGTCTTCCGCATTGCCCCGGGGGCCTACCGTCCCGACGATGTGCAGGCAGGCCGCCTGGTGGGGTGGGCCAGCGCCATGTACCTGATGCGCTACTCGAGCGTCTTCCTGGGCCGCACCCCGGACAAGGCCCGGCGCGGCGACCTCTTGTTTTTTGTGCGCCCTTTGGCCCGGGGCTCGGCCTATCACAGCATGGTGTATCTGGGAAACAACCTGGTGGTCTACCACACCGGCTACGCCCCTTCCGAAGGGGGCGAGGTGCGGTTGCTGAGCCTGGAAACCCTGAGCAAACACCCCCAGAAATACTGGCATCCCCGGCCCGACAACCCCCACTTTTTGGGGTTTTACCGCTGGAAACTTGTGAGCTACTAGGTTGTCGGTTTGGCTGAACTCGAGCGTTTTCCGTTGGTTTGTACGCGCAGGGCCTTTTAGGCGGATTCAGGAGGCAGATGTTATGAAGGGTTTTGGGCGAGCGGGGTTGGGCATTTTAGGAGCGGTTTTGCTGAGTTTGCTGCCGGGGTCGGCCCAGCGCCCGGAACCCCAATTGTATGGGGGCGGCACCTACAGCCCCACCCAGCAGGTGCGGCTGGAGTATTTCCTGCCCGGAGGCGGCAGCAGCCAGATTCGCCTCCTGCGGATTCAGAACCCCCAAAAGGTGGTGGAGCTGGGGGGGCCGCGCGACTTTCAGCACACCCACGAGCTGGATCTGTGGCCGGTACGCACCGTGCCGGTCTTTCGCCCCCAGAACAGGCCCTACGGCGAGGTGAGCCTGGGTCGCCTGCCCGAAGGGCTGTACCTGGCCCAGATCGGCACCCCCCGCCCCACCTCGGCCACGCTGGTCCTGGTGACCAACCTGGGGCTGGTGGTCAAGTCGGATTCAGAGCGCCTACTGACCTATACCGCCAGCCTGGAGAACGGGCAGCCCCGTACCGCCCAGATTTTTGTTTCCAGGGACAAACGCATCGTGCAGCAGGTGCGGGCCGAAGGCGGGCTGGCCCAGCTTCAAAGCAACCTGCTCGGCGCCGACAACCTGTTTGTGGCGGCCCGCTCGGGCACTGCCTGGGCCTTTAGCAATGCCTACTGGCAGCGCTGGAACCAACAGCAAAACCGGGTCTACCTGGTCACCGACCGCCCGGTCTACCGCCCCGGCCACACGGTGTTCTTCAAGGGCACCGCCCGCAGCGCCAGCGGGCTGCGCCCCCTTGTGGGCCAGCCGGTCGAGGTGGCGGTGCACGACCACCACGACAACGAGGTGTTCTCGGGCCGCTTCACCACCGACCGCTACGGCAGCTTTTCCGGTCAGTTCCGCGTCGGGCTGGACGCGCGGCTGGGGGGGTATACCCTGGTGGCGCGGGTGCAGGGCGAGGCGCACTCGAGCGAGTTCGAGGTGCAGGAGTTCGTCAAGCCCGAGTACAGCGTGCGCGTGACCCCCGAGAAGCCCGTGGCGGTGCAGGGGGAGAAGGCCCGCTTTGTGGTGAAGGGCGAGTATCTGTTTGGCGGGCCGGTTTCGGGTGGCAGGGTCAGTTACGCCCTTATCCAGCGGCCCTACTACCGCTTTGCCTATGTCTCGAGCTTCGGCTTCTACCAGACCGAGGAGTACCAGGACACCTACGAGGGCAAGATCGTCGAGCGCGGCGAGGGGCGGCTCAACGCCCAGGGGGAGCTGGTGGTGGAGGTGCCACTAAAACCTGAGGGGGAGGACTACCGGCTGACCCTCGAGGCCGGCGTGAGCGATGAGGCTGGGCGGGAGATCAGCGCAAACGGCTTCCTCACCGCCTACCGCGCGGGCATCGTGCTGGACGTCCGCACCGACCAGTACGCCTACCAGACCCAGGACACCCTGACCGCCACCGTGCGGGCCCAGGACCTGGAGGGCAACCCGGTCTCGGTGCCCTTTACCCTGAGCGCCAACCGCGCCTACTGGGTGCGGGGCCAAGGCGAGCAGCGCGAGCCGGGAGCCCGAGTCCAGGGGCGCACCGACGCCAAAGGCCAGGCCAGCGTGCAGCTCAAGCTGCCCAGGCAGGGCTCGTATGCCCTGGTGGTGCAGGCCCGCGACCGCGCCGGGCGGGCCACCCAGGCCGAGAACTGGGTCTGGGTCTCGGATGGTTCGTACTGGTACTGGGACTACAAGAGCCTGAAGATTACCGTGGACAAGCCCGAGTACCGGGTGGGCCAGACGGCCCGCTTTGTGGTGCAGTCGCCGGTCTCGGACGGCTGGGCCCTGGTAAACCTGGAGGGCCCTGGCCTCAGCAAACCCGAAATTGTGCGCTTCCAGGGCTCCACCTTCACCTACGAGCTAAAGCTCACCCCGGAGATGGCCCCCAACGGCTACCTTTCGGTTACGGTGCTGGGGGGCGGCGCATACTACAGCGAGGTGGCGGGCTTCTTGCTGCCGCCCGTGGAGAAATTCCTGAACGTGGCGGTGGCCTCCGACAAGGCCACCTACAAACCCGGCGAGACCGCCGTCTACCACCTCAAGGTAACCGATGGGAACGGGCGCCCGGTGCAGAGCCAGGTCACGCTGGGCCTGGTGGACGAGGCCATCTATCTGGTGCGCTCCGAGAAGGCCCCGGACATCCGGGCCTTCTTCTGGGGCCTGAGGTCCAACCTGGTGGGCACCCAGACCGCCGGGGGCTACTACTTTGGCAACGTGGCCCCCGCGCCCAGTACGGCGGCTCGAGCCCCCATGAACCAAGCAGTGTTTGGGCAGAGCAAGGAGGCGCTGGCCGCCCCCAAGGTGCGCGAGGACTTCCGCGATACCATCCTCTGGCTGCCCGAGGTCGAAACCGACGCCCAGGGCGAGGCCCGCGTGGAGGCCCGCCTCCCCGACAACCTGACCCAGTGGCGCCTGACGGCCCGGGCCATCTCGCTTTCGGACAGCGTGGGGCAGGCCACCCAGACCATAACCACCACCCTGCCGGTGATTGCCCGGCTGAGCACGCCGCGCTTCTTGGTGCGCGGGGACGAGGCCACGCTGCGGGTCATCGGGCAGAACAACCTGGAAAAAAGCCAGGACGGCCAGCTCCGGCTCGAGGCCACCGGGCTGACCCTGCTCACCCCCCCCACCACCCTGGCGCAGCTTCCCGCGGGGGGCCGGGCTGCCGCCGGCTACCGGGTACGCGCCGACCAGAGCGGCAGCGCCACCCTGCAGGCCGCGGCCCTCACCCCCGCCGCCTCCGATGCCCTGCGCACCCGGCTGCCCATCTTTCCCAAAGGGCTCAAGCAGGAGATGGGCTGGGCCGGGCAGTCGGGGGATAGCTGGAGGTTTAACCTGCCCGCCGGCACCGACCTCGGCCAGACGCAAGGCCGGCTCTACCTCACCCCTTCGCTGGCCGCCGCCGTGGCCCCGGCCCTGGGCTACCTGGCCGGCTACCCCTATGGCTGCTCCGAGCAGACCATGAGCCGCTTTTTGCCCAGCGTACTGGCCAAACAGGCAGGGGGGTTGGCCCAGTTGCCGCCAGAGCTGGCACAAAACCTCGACGACTTTGTGGCCGCAGGGCTCAAACGGCTCTACGACTTCCAGCACGAGGACGGCGGCTGGGGCTTCTGGCAGCACGACGATTCCTCGGTGTACATCTCCTCGTATGTGCTGACCGGGCTGTTGCAAGCCCAGCAGGCCGGTTACCCGGTGCGTAAGGAGGTGCTCGAGCAGGGCGTGGCCTACCTGCTCAAAACCCTCAACCGCCCCGACGCCCACACCTACGCCGCCGATGCGGTGGCTTATGCCGCCTATGCCTTTGCCCTGGCCGGGCCAGCGTACATGCCCAACGAACGCTCTTCTATCGGGATGGAATTCGCCCGAGCACCCAAGGGTTGGCAGCACGCCCACCGGCCGCACCTGACCCGAACCGCTTATCAGCAGACCCCGCCGCTGGATTTTGGCTACCTGCAAGACTACCTGAAAAGACCCGACCTCACCCCCTACGGCCATGCCCTCATCGTGCTGGCCTATCTGCAAAACGGCAACCGGGCCCAGGCCGAGCAAGCCCTGGAGGGTCTGCTGGCCAAACGAACCGAACGGGAGCGCACCGCCTACTGGGAGGTGCGCTCGCCGCGCTGGGCCTGGAACGACGACCGCCTCGAGGCCACCGCTCGAGGTCTGGAGGCCCTGGCCAAGCTGCGCCCCAATCACCCCGCCATTCCCAAGATTGTGAACTGGCTGATGCAGGAGCGCAGAGGGGCCCGCTGGGTCTCCACCAAGGACACCGCCGCGGTAGTTCTGGCCGCCCTGGCCCTGGCCAAAGCCACCGGCGAGCAGCCCGGCGAGCAGGCGGTGCAGGTTCGGGTGAATGGGCAAGCGCAGAGCCTGAAGGTTCCGGCCAAGGGGGCCGAGCTCACCTTGGAAGGCTTGAGGGCGGGCGAGAACGAAATACAGGTCATCGGCAGCCAGCGCCTGTATGTGAGCGGCAGCCTGAGCTACTTCGAGGAACGCGAATACCTGCAGCCCGAGGCCAGAGGGCTACGGGTGGCCCGCACCTACCAGAAGCTCACCCCCCGCTACGATGCCAAAGCCGAACGTTTTGTCTACGAGCGCACCCCCTGGGGCCCGGTCAAGGCGGGCGAGCTGGTGCTGGTAACCCTGACCGTGCGCCCCGAGCAGGGCGCGCTCCGGTACGTGGTGGTGGAGGAACCCACCCCAGCCGGCCTGGTGGTGGTGGAAAACGACGATTCCTTCCGCATCGCCGGGGTGCGCTCCCGCTACGGCGACGACTACTACGGCTGGAACTACTGGTTCGATGGGCGGGAGATCCGCGACCGGCAGGTGGAGTTCTTCTTCAGTTACCTGAGCGGGCCGGTTACCTTCACCTATGTGCTGCGGGCCGAGACCCCCGGCAGCTTCACCGCGCTGCCCACCCTGGCCTGGATGATGTACGAGCCGGAGGTGCGGGGGGTTGGAACAGCCCAGCAGGTGCGGGTGACGGAGTAAGTGAGCAGGGGAAGTATGTCCTCACCGGCAGGTCTTTTGGTGCTTTTGCTGGCCCTGCTGGGCCCTGCCCTGGCGCAAACCTGGCAAACCGCCCACGCCCCCGGTTTTGTGGTGCAGGTCGCGGCAAAGGCCGACGCAGCGCACCTGCGCGAGGTTTTTGCGGTTTTGCAAAAGGCCCGCCGGGACTTAAAGGCCGCCGGTTACCCGCTTGTGTCAAGGGTGAGCGTGGTCATCCACCCCGACCTGAGGTCCTACACCCGCGCCACCAGGCTCCCGTGGTTTGTGCTGGCCGCCGCCAACCGCCAGAAGCACCGGATTGACACCCAGCGCTTGCGGGTTCTGCTGGAGCGGGGGGGCCTGGAGCGCACCCTGCGCCACGAGCTTTTTCACCTGGCCCAGCCCGAGGGCTGGCCCCGCTGGAAGGCCGAGGGGCTGGCCATGCGCTTTGCGGGTGAAGCGCCCACCGCCCCGCCCCTCGAGGCCGTCGGCGAGGCTGAACTCGAGCGCCTCCTGGCAAGCCCACCCGACCCCCAGACCCTCCGTCGGGCCATGGCCACCGCCTATCGCTGGAGCGGCCCGCTTAGGTGAGGTTCCCGTAGCGTAAACCACCTCGAGCGCTTCCGTCCTTGCGGCGCCCTCTTCGGATGTACTATCCCAAGCGAAGCACCCGCCCCTCCCAGGCTGGTTCTGGAACTACCCCCAGCAAAGCAGCCGCGGTAGGCGCCAGTTCCAGAAGACTCACCTGTTCGGCAATTTGCAGGCCTCTGGCAATCCCAGACCCCCAGGCAATAAAGGGCACAGTCATATCCTCGGGGTGCTCGCTGCCGTGCATCCTGAGGTGCCCGCCGTGGTCACTCATCAGCAGAAGAAGCGTGTCTAAGGGCAAAGCCTCCAGTACCCGGCCTAGCAGGGTGTCCACATGCTCCACCTGCCGCAGGTAGGCCGGGCTCATCCAGCCTTCCAGGTGCCCCACTTCATCCACACTGCCCAGATATAAGAAGGTGAAATCGAGCTCACCCGACTTGATGTAAGGCATCGCTGCCTCCACCACCCGCACATCGGAGACCTCTGGGTTGTGGTCGTAAGCAATTAGCTTTGAAACCGCCAGGCTCAGGGGGCGGGCCACATCGCGCAGGGGCTCCCAGGAGTAAAACATCCCGCTGCGCCTGCCAGAGTGTTTGAGCACCTCAAAAAGCCCCGGCACCGGGCGGGCCATCGGCGTATAGGTGTTGGTTAACACATTGTGCCGCTCGGGGGGCAGGCTATGAAAAATGCTCATGTGGCAGGGCAGGGTGATGCTGGGGAACACCGACCGGGCACAGAGGGTAGAGGCCCCCTCCTGCATAAGGGTCAGCAAAGTGGGGAGATGGGCGGCCTCCAGGGCGTCGGGCCGCAGGCCATCTATGGTGATGTACAGCAATCTGGTCATTGGTTCTCAGTCTTAGACCAGAATCCAGGCGTCATCGGGTACGCTAAGGCGCACCCGGTCACCCCGCTGGACCAGCACCTGGTTGGGCACAAAAACCGTCCAGAGGTCTGGGCCTACCCGCACCAGCACCTGCTGCTCGGCCCCCAGGTAGGTGACCAGTTCCACCACGCCACTAAACGGGCCATGGGCGTTGAGTTCGATGCGTTCAGGACGTACCCCGATCTGGCGGGGGGGCGCAACCGGCAGGTTGACCTCGTACCCGCTGATACGAAAACCCCCCGGTATCTTTTCCGGGGTAAAGAGGTTCATGGAGCCGATAAAGGTGGCCACGAAAGCGGTCTGGGGCCGGGTGTAAAGGTCCCGGGGAGAACCAATCTGCTCGATGCGGCCCTGGTTCATCACCACCACCCGATCGGACATGCTCATGGCCTCTTCCTGGTCGTGGGTAACCAGCAGGGTGGTGATGCCAAGCTCGAGCTGCAGTCTTCTGAGCTCGGTTCGCAGTCCGGCGCGAATTTTGGCATCCAGCGCCGATAGGGGCTCATCCAGGAGCAAGACCCGCGGCTCTGGAGCCAGCGCTCGAGCCAAGGCCACCCGCTGTCGCTGCCCGCCCGAGAGGTTCTGTACCGGCCGGTTTTCAAAGCCCAAAAGACCCACCAGCTCGAGCATCTCCCCCACCCGCTTCTTGAGGCGCTCAACAGGCCAGCGGGCCACCCGGAGCCCAAAGCCAATGTTGCCAGCCACGCTCAGGTTGGGAAACAGGGCGTAATTTTGGAAGACCATCCCCACCCTTCGCTCCTCAGCAGGAAGGTCGGTTACGTCTTGCTCGCCAAAGTAAACCCGCCCCTGATCGGGCCGCTCAAAGCCAGCAATCATGCGCAAAGTGGTGGTCTTCCCACAACCCGAAGGGCCCAGCAGCGATACCAGTTCGCCTGGCGCTACCTGAAGGCTCACCCCCTCCACTGCCGTCTTGCCCTGAAAATGTTTGGATAATGCCTGAAGTTGGATTCCCACCCTTTGCATCGAGTACCCTCTACCTCCTCCGCCGCTAAATTACCGACACCCTGGCATCTTTTCGTAAAGAAAGCGCCCAGAAGCCCAGCCCCCAAGCTGCCAGAAAGGACAGCACCGTAATGGCCGCGCTGCCGTTGCCATCGGTACGGGCCAGCTGCACCTGGTAGACCGGCAGGGTTTCCCAGAGTGTGCCAATAAGAAGCTGGGTAAGGGCAAACTCCCCGAAAGCCGCACTAAAGGCCAGCACCCCACCCGACAAAACCCCCGGCAACACCGTGGGCAGGATTACCCAGGCTAAGGTTTTGGCGTCGTCGGCCCCAAGGCTGCGGGCGGCCTCGGCCAGGGCCTTGATGTCGGCGGCCGCAAAGGCGTTGTCCACCGCCCGATAGGCGTAGGGCAACGAGATAACCGTTACCGCCGCTATCAGCAATAAAGGGGTCTGGGCCAACTGCAGCGGCGGGCTGGAGTAAAGCGAGATCAGGCCTACCGCCAGAATCACCCCGGGGAACACAAAAGGCCAGAGCGTCAGAAACTCGAGCACCCCCGCCACCTTTGGGTAATACATCCGCACCACAAAGAGGGTGGGCACCAAAAAGAAAATCGAAAGGGCCACCACCGAGAACGAAAGTAGCGCAGTGCGGCCCAGCGAGAGCCAGAAGCGCTGGTTCTCGAGCAGATTGGCCCAGTGTTTGAGGGTGTAGCCCTCGGGCAAAAGGGCCGTCCAGCTCGTGGCCACGCTATAAGCCAGCGAGGCCAGGATGGGCAAAAACAGGTAAAGCCCCAGGGCCACAAGCAACAAACGTCGAAAAATATGGCTCATACCTGCTCCATCCGTGCAGCCCAGCGGCGGCTCAGGCGATAGATCACCAACGAGACCGCCAGCACCAGGGCCATCATGAGGGCCAGCGTGGAAGCCAGCACCGGGTTATAACCGATATCGCCCCCGACCTGAAAGCCAATCTGCAAGGGCAGCAGGTTACGCTGCCCCTGGGTCAGGGCATACACCGTGGCGTAGGCCCCGAAGGCATTGGCGAAGAGCAGCACAAACGAGCCCAGAATCGAGGGCAACAGCACCGGCAGCCCCACCCGCCACCAGAAGCCCCAGGTACTGCTGCCCAGGCTACGGGCGGCCTCGAGCCACTCCCGCTGGATGGCCCCAAAAGCCGGGAGCATCAGCACGGTCATGAGGGGCCACTGGAAGTAGAGGTAGACCCAGTACAGCCCCTCTTTGCCGTAGATATCAACCGGGGGTAGGCCCAGCCCCTTCAGTATCAGATTGAAAAAACCATTGCCCCCCAACAGCACGATAAAGGCAAAGGCCAGCGGTGGCCCGGCAAAGTTGGCAGCCACCGCCGAAAGGCCAGTGGTGAAGCGCTTGACGAAAGGGTTAGGGGAAGACCACAGGGCCCAGGCCGTAAGGGTACCCAGGATCGCACCTTGCAGGGCACTAAAGAAGGCCAGCTCAAAAGAGTTGCGCAGAGCCCGCAAGTAGAGGGGTTTAGTGGCCTCGCCCCAGGAGGCTAGGCTGAAATGCCCCTCGCTCCAGAAAACCCGCACCAGCAAAAGCCCCGGTAAAACCTCGAAGAGGAGCAAAAAGACCCCAAAGGCAAGGGCTATTCCCAGGCTGGCCCAGCGCAGTCCCAGGCTCATGGCCCACCCTCCAGACCAAACCATCCCCGGCCAGGGCCAGGGAGGTTAGTTGCAGTGTGGGTGTGAAAGAAGACCACTCGGCTTCCTTGTCCTTTGGTGGCTTTAGGATATGTCGATCAAGCGCCCAGTGAAACCATCGAACCGGGCCATTCGTAAAGCCCACAGAGAGGCGAAGGCTAGTTCCCCACCACCTCAAGGGCCCACTTCTCGCCCATGTCCTTGGCTACCGCTTCCATATTCAGCCAGTTGGTAATGGGTTTTGCCACTTTGTACTGGGCTTGGGGCAAGAGGCCCTTTTCTACGTCTTCGGGCAGCTTCACGTTGCGGATGGGCCGCGCTCCCGCACGGGCAAAGGCAATCTGGCCTTCGTCGGAGAGAACGGTCTCCAGCCAGAGCTTGGCTGCATTGGGGCGGCGGGTAAACTTGTTGAGCACGGTGGCGTAGGGGCCGTAGGTAGAGCCATCGGTGGGCACAGAAATGACCAGTTCGGGGATGTCCTTACGCCAATTCAAAGCGCGGAAGTCCCAGTCCAGCGTAATACCAATCTCGCCCTTGGCCAGAAGGTCTTTGGAAGGGGCGACTGGCTTGAGGTTGCCCGACCGGGCGAGTTGGGTGAACAACTTGATGCCAGGGTCAATGTTGCGGTCAGAGCCGCCATTGGCAAAAGCCGCCGCAATCACAGCGTACTGGCCCAGTGCCGCCCGGCGCGGATCGGCCACCGCAATAAGGCCCTTATACTCGGGCTTCAGGAGGTCTTTGAAGCTCTTGGGGGGATTCTTGACCACCTTGGTGTTGGTCACCAGCACGATGGTGCCATAGTAGGTAGCGGTGCAGCGGCCCAGGGGATCCTTGGCCCAGAGGGGGATGTCGTTCCACTGGCTGGGCTTGTAGGCCATCAGAATATCTTCCCGAATGGCAATGGTGCAGAACTGGTAGCCAATGTCAAAAGCGTCGGCCACGGGGTTGTTGCGCTCGGCCTTGACCTTGGCAATCTCCTCGGCGGAGGACATATCGGTGTCGCTATGCTTGAGACCGTAGCGCTTGGTCATGATTTCGGCAATGGTTCCATAGCCGGCCCAGTCGGCGGGTGAGCCGTAGGTAACAATCTGTCCCTCTTTTTTGGCCCCCTCAATCAGGGCCTGTAGGCCTTGGGCTAGGGCAAATATCCCAACCACGACGATGGCTAAAGCTGCAAGTCTTCTCATGTAATTTCCTCCACAGGCAAGCTACGGGTCTTGTGTCAGTATTGCGTCAAGCACAATTGCGGTCGCTTTAAAACACAGCGGGCCCCTTAGTTGCACTTTTTGTTCCCCGCCACTTTACCCAACGCGGCCAGCAAATGCAAGCCAAAAAAGCACCCCCCATTCAGAGGGGTGCTTTGTACACGATCCACCCGCCCGAGCAAACCCCAGCAGATGCGGTTCAGGCACTGGGTTGTCCGGCTGTTGGCGTCTCCATCAAGCTGCGCCAGAGCCAGAGGGTATGCCAGGAATTCTGAATGAGGGGGATACCGTAGAGGCGTCTAGGCCATGCCCAGCTCGCGTTTGAGACGGGCCAGGTCATCCTCGACTTCCTTGTCGCTGCCCAGGCTCTCGAGCTCTTTCTCCACGTCGCTTTTATCCAGCTCCGAAAGGGCCGCGTGCCGGTCTTCCATGGCCTCGATGCGGCGCTCCATGTCCTCGAAGGCCTGCACCGCGCTGTGGGCATCCACCTTGGACTCGAACTTACGCACGGCCTCAGCGGCTTCCACACCCTTCTTGCGGGCAATCAGCAGGGCTTTTTTGGCCTCGGCTTCCTGAATTTTGCCTTCCAGGGCCTTGAGCTGGGTGGTGAGCTGGTTGACCAGGGTCTGCTGCTGGGCCACCTGCTGGGCAAAGCCGTCGGAAAGGGCATGGGCCTGTTGTTTGCGCTTCAGGGCCTCGCGGGCCAGGTCTTCCCGCTCGCTTTTGAGGGCCTCGGCGGCTTTTTGCTCCCAGGCCCGTGCCTGCTCGGCGTAGTTTTGCTGCTCGCGCTCGAGCTTCTTCAGCTCGGCCATGGCCTCCGCCACTTCCATCCGAGCGTCCCGCAGTGTAGCCCGCATATCTTCCAGGGCCTGTTCGATGATCTTTTCGGGGTCTTCGGCCCGTTTGATCAGGTCGTTGATGTTGGCCCGGATTAGGCGGGAAAGGCGGTCAAGAATACCCATGTTTGAGCCTCCTGTGGAACTTCAGTGTAGCGCACGAGTATGGCGCTCACAACCGCTGACAAACACCCAATGTTTGCTGGCTATGCTCACCCTTAGCGCAGGCCCAACTGCCGTTGCGAGAGAATATGATAAGGCCTGGCGCAGATAATGTATAGATGCTATCTACAACAGCGCCACCCGGGAAAGGTTCAAGCGCGGATGTGGCCGGAAAGCCGGGGTCGCCGTAGTATCTTTGCATGACCGCTCCCCTCTCCCAAGCCCAGGTGCGCGAGGCCATCCAGCAGCACCTGCTCGAGGCGCTCCCCAGGCCCGACGCCGCCCACCGCCCCGAGCTGGCCGAGTACGCCCGGATGCTGCGCGACTACCCCGAGCGCGGCGGCAAGATGCTGCGCGGGATGCTTTTGGTCTACACCGGACTGGCCTACGGGGCCGAGCTCCAGCCGCTCCTGCCCATTGCGGCGGCCCTCGAGCTCTTCCAGAACTGGGCCCTGATCCACGACGACATCGAGGACGCCTCCGACGAGCGGCGGGGCAAGCCCGCCCTGCACAAACTGTACGGCGTGCCATTGGCGCTCAACGCAGGCGATGCCCTGCACGCTTTGCAGTGGGCCCTCCTGGTTCGCTCGAGCGCACCCCAAGATGTGCTTCTGGAGTTTGCCCGGCTGGTCGAGCGGACCGCCCAGGGCCAGCACCTCGAGATGACCTGGATGGAAGGCCAGCGCTTCGACCTGCAGGAAGCCGACTACCTGGAGATGGTGGGGCACAAGGCCGCCTACTACACCGCCGTGGCCCCCCTGCGGCTGGGCGCCCTGGCCGCCGGGGTGGAGCCCCCCGAGGCCTTCGAGGAGGCCGGGATGAAGCTCGGGATCGGCTTTCAGATTGTGGACGACGTGCTCAACCTCGAGGGCGACCCCAGCAAGTACGGCAAGGAAATTGCCGGCGATCTGTGGGAGGGCAAGCGCACCCTCATTCTGCTGCGCTTCTTGCAAACCGCCGGGGCCGAGGAGCGCCAGCGGGCCGAGGCCTTGCTCCGCATTCCCAGGGAGCAAAAGCCCGCCCAGGAAGTGGGCTGGCTGCACCAGCGCCTGCTGCAATCGGGGGCGGTGGCTTATGCCCAGCAGACAGCCGAGCGGCTGCTGGCCGAAGGGCTGGCAGCGCTAAAGCCTGTGTTGCTCGAGGCCCCCAGGCGCACAGTGGGGGGGGTGGTGTTGGAGCTGTTACAAAGCCTGGTTCGGCGCGAGGCTTGAAGTACAAAACCTTGTACAATACTTGGTATGAAAACCCTGGACCTCGAACGTGACCTCGTGCCCGTGTCCGAATTCCGCTCAAACGCGGCTGCGCTCCTTAAACGTGTCCAAGAGGGCAGCCGACTCATCCTCACCCAAAACGGCAGGGCAGCGGGGGTGCTGCTGGGTGTGCGCGATTACAAGGAAATGGAGACCCGGTTGATGGAACTTGAGATGGCCGTCAACTCTTTGATCGAGGTGAGTAAAGGCCATTGGACCGACAAAGACGAGGCGATGAAGCGCATAGATCAAGAGGTCGAGCGTGCGTATCCGAAACCCGCCAGGCGTTGACCGGCAAATACAGACCGCGCTCGTCAGCCAGCCCTCCCTAGCCGCCGCACTTCAGCTGCGAAAAGAACTGGATGAGGCATTCCAGCAGATAGAGCAGTTCCCCGAGACAGGCCGAATGCAGAACCCTCCACGGGAAGACTTGCGCCTGATCCTGGTGGGCCAGTACAGGCTGCTGTATCTGATTGACTACGAGGAAAACCTAATCACCCTGGTTTCCTTTGTGTATGCCGGGCTGCCAGGCGATGCCCTCGACTAGCCCAACGAGGCCCAACCCAGGGTTTCCTACACTGTAAAAATTTGGCGCGCACGGAGCAAAGGCTTGTGGTTTTACCTCTCACCGCCGCACCACCAGCGCCACCCCCACCACCGCCAGCCCCATGCCCAGGATGGCCCAGCCCCCTAGCCGCTCGCCAAACAAAAAGTAGGCTTCCAGCGCCGTGGCCGGGGGCACCAGGTAGAACAGGCTGGCCACGCTGCTGGCCGAGTTGTGCCGGATCAGGTACATCAGGAGCAGAATAGCCCCTATCGAGAGCACCAGCACCAGCCAGGTCAGGGCAAAGACAAACTGCGGCGTCCACCGGATCTGCATGGTCTCGCCAAACAGCAGCGCCAGGACAAATAACCCGGCAGAAGCAGCCACGTACTGCACCACCGTCCCACCCACCAGCGGCATCTGCGAGGCAAAGCGCTTGTGGTAGAGGGTGCCCAGGGTGGTGCAGAGCAGGGCCAGGCTAATGGCCACAAAGGCCGAAGGCTCGATATGCAGGATGCGAGCACTCAGGGCCTTCTCCCCTACCACCAGCCCCACCCCCACCAAGCCCAGCAAAAGTCCGGCCCACTGCACGGCGTTCACCCGCTCGCGCAGCAGGAGCTGGGCCAGCACCGCGGTCAGGATGGGCTGCAAACCCACAATCAGGGCCGAAAGGCCCGCGGGCATTCCCCTCGAGATGGCAAAAAACACCCCGCCCAGGTAGCCCGCATGCAGCAATAGCCCCGAAACGCCCAGGTGCAGCCGGAGGGCCCAGCCCTGGGGCCAGGGCGCACGCAAAAGCCAGGCCAGGGCGGTCAGCAGCCCCACCACCAGCACCATCCGCACCCACAAAAAGGTGAAGGGCTCGGCGTAGGGCAGGCCCAGCTTGGCCCCCACAAAGCCGGTGCTCCACAAAAGCACAAACAGCAGGGGGGCTAGGGTCGCCAGGCGCAAGCTAGACCCCCATCCCTTGCAGCAGCCATAAGGCCCCCATCCCCACCAGCAGCGTCAGCAATATGTTCTTGAAGCGCCAGGCCACCACCGCTGCGATAATTCCGGCCAGCAAACGCTCGTTGTCCAGCCCGATGGCCCACTGACCCCCCGAGGTCAGCAGGGCCGGAAAAACCAGGCCAGCCAGGGTGGCCGCCGGCACGTAGCGCAGGGCCTGTTGCAGGTGGGGCGGCAGGCTGAAGCGTTCCAGCATCGCCAGGGGAAGGTAGCGCAGCGCAAAAGCAATCAGGGTCATGCCCAGGAGGGTAATCCAGAGCTCGAGGTCGCTCATGGGAGGTCTCCCCGTCCTGCGCCCCTATTTTCCAGCCACACCCCGGCCCAGATGCCGGCCAGGGCCCCAATAAACAGCCCCGAGCGGTAGGGCAGGCCCATCAGGGCAGTAGAGACCAGCCCCCCCACCAGGGCCGCCAGCAGGCTGGGCCGGTTCTGCACCGCCGGCACCAGCAGCACCAGAAAACACAGCGGCACCGCAAAGTCCAGCGACCAGGCCTCGGGCAAGCGTGCCCCCAAGAACGCCCCAAGAAAGGTGGAAGCCACCCAGCCCAGCCAGAGCACCGCGCCCATGCCCAGGTAAAACCAGGGGGTCAGGCGCGGGCCCAGGGTCTTGTACTCGCCCAGCGCCAGGGCAAAGTTCTGATCGACCATCAGGAAGGCGGCCAGCAACTTCATGCGCCCGGAGAGGGCTTCCAGGGGCTTGGCCAGGGCGCTGCTGTACATAAGGTAGCGCAGGTTCACCACCAGCGTCGCCAGCCAGACAAAGAAGACAGAGGCTCCCGCGCCCATCAGCTGCAGGGCCACCAGCTGCGCGGCCCCGGCAAAGACCAGCCCCGACATCAGGGTCACCTCCGCTGTGCTCAAACCGGCCTTGATGCCTGCAATACCGGTTACCAGGCCAAAAGGCACAATGCCCACCGAGACCGGCAGCGACACCAGCGCACCCCGCACAAAAGCTGCCCGAAGCGTAGAGGGAATGTTCATGGCCATTGCTTCATCTGCTCCTCGACCAGATTGGAGCTGCACAGCGTTGCCGCTACCTGCTTGGCGGCCCTAAAGGCCCACCCTTCAAGCTGCACAGCAACCCCACTCAGGCCAGGCCCTACAGCAACAAACATACCGTAAAAAAGCACCCCTTAGACCGGCCCGTTCACTTCGAGGCTTCTAGTTTCACCCCTACGGTGGTGCGCGGTTTGAATCCGGGTAAGCTGGGGCTCAAGTAGCGCCCTGCCTCGCTGTTGTCTTGCAAAAAGCGTGCGAAAAATGCCGTGGCAAAGTGTCGTGCCAGGTCGTGGGCGCGTTCCCGATCCCACACCGGCTCCCAGCAACGCCAGTAGTCTTCTTCGCGGCCCCGCACCTCCAGGGGGCACTCCACAAAGGGGTTGTGCTGGGCGGCAGATAGGGTCAGGAGGTACTTGTTTGGCGAGCCGGCCTGGCGGAAGTATTCCAAAGCATCGCGGCGGTAGGTGGCCACGTCGTCGGCCTCACCCACGGCTACGAACAAAGGAAGTTTGAAGTTTGCCAGCGATTTTGCTCCAATCCAGGGCTGGCCGTAGGGGGCCATGGCAAACACCGCCTTGATGCGCGGATCGGGCTTGACCACGTTTACACCGCGCCGGCCCTCGAGCTGCGCAAAAAAGGGCAGGGCAAAACAGGGGCCCTCGTTGCTCGTAGCACGGCAGTACTCGCCCAAGGCCCGGCCATCGAGACCGGCCCCTGCTGCATTAATCACCGCGTAACCCCCATAGCTGTAGCCCAGCAGGCCCACCTTGCTGGCATCTGCGCTGGGCATCTGCCGGGCCACCTCAGCAATGGCAAACAAAATATCCAGCGGCCTGTCCACAATGCTGCTGATGTAGTTTTGCTGGGTCAGGGTCTGGTAGGTCGAGCCGGGGTGGTCGAGGCTCGCCACCACAAACCCCCAGCTGGCCAGGTGCTCGTTGAGGTAGGCAAACTGAAAGCGGGTTCCGGGCTGCCCGTGGGAGGCCACAAGCAGGGGAAATGGGCCGCCCGCGGGTGCGGCATCCCGGTTGGCGCGTCCGGCGATTCGAACCGGGGTCTGCCCTACCTGGGCTTGGTAGGTGAGGCTTTGCTCCGTTCCGGTGGTGGGATACCAGACCTCGGCGGTGATGGTTCGTTGCCGGCTCGAGTCGGTCAGGTGCAGGGTCTTGACCCCGACCGCCGCACCACCTCGAGCGGCCAGTGGCGGTGCATCTGGACGTTTCACACTCACTCCTTGGGCCATCGCCAGGCTGCCGAGTAAGAGCGGCATTACCAGGCTCTTCAGGGTGCTTTGCAGGTATGCTTTCAAGCCGAGACCCCCCGGTACGACAAAGGCCCCACCCGCAGGGCCTTTGCCTTTACCATCTGCACCCTTGCGTGCAGCACACTTTAGCTTACCCGCTCCACCCGGATCATGTTGGTGGTGCCGCGCACCCCAAAAGGCACCCCAGCCGCAATCACCACATACTCGCCCACCTCTACCAGTCCGGTCTCCTTGGCCTTGGCCACCGCAATCTCGACCATGTCGTCGGTGTCTTTGGGGTCAGGGGCCAGGAGGGGCAGCACATCCGAGACCAGCGCAAGCTGGTTGCGCACATAGGGGTTGGGGGTCAGGGCCAGAATCGGTACCGGTGGCCGGGTACGGGCTACCCGGCGGGCCGCCCCTCCGGTAGCGGTAAATACCACCACAGCCTTGGCCCCGGTGGACTCCACCACATCGTCCACGGCTCGAGCAATGGCGTCCTGCACTGTGCGGTTGGCCGGTGGGCGCAAAGCATTCAGGCGGTCTTTGTACTCCTGGGTAGCCTCAATGGTCCTGGCTACCCGGCTCATGAAGGAAACCGCCTCGACTGGATACTGACCCATTGCGGTCTCGGCCGAAAGCATGACGGCATCGGTGCCATCAAAGATGGCGTTGGCCACATCCGAGGCTTCGGCCCGGGTGGGGCTGGGGTTCTTGATCATGGACTCCAGCATCTGGGTGGCGGTAATAACCGCCTTGCCCGCCTGCACAGCCTTGAGGATGATGCGCTTCTGCACCGCAGGAACTTCCTCCAGCGGCATCTCCACCCCCAGGTCGCCACGGGCCACCATGATGCCATCGGCCTCTTCCAGAATTTCGTCGAAGCGGGCCACCGCGCTGGGTTTTTCGATTTTTGCCATAAGCCGCGCGCGGGAGCTGTGGCGGGTCAGATAGTGGCGGGCCAGCAGTAAGTCGTCGCGGCTGCGCACAAAGCTGATGGCTACCCAGTCCACATCCAGCTCGGCACCCAGGGCAAGGTCTTCAATGTCTTTATCGGTCAGGGCGGGAATCGAGAGGTCGGCCCCGGGTATGTTGATGCCCTTGTTGTTGGACAGTCGTCCCCCAACCATGACGGTGGTGTGAATGTCGTTAATGCGAACCTCATCGACCCGCAGGCGGATATTCCCATCGTCCAGGAGCAGCATCTGCCCCGGCGCAACATCGTTGGGTAAGCCGCGGTAGGTGGTCGAGACCCGGGTTTCATCCCCCTCGATGGGCTCGGAGGTGATGGTGAACTTTTGCCCTGGCTTAAGCTCCACCGCGCCCTCGCGAAAGCGCCCACAGCGGATCTTGGGGCCCTGCAGGTCTTGCAGGATGGCCACGGTGCGGTCAAGGGCGCTCGAGGCTTCCCGGATCATCCGCACCGATTCGCGGTGGTCCTGGGGCATTCCGTGCGAAAAGTTGAGGCGGAAAACATCCACCCCGGCCTCAATCAAGGCCCGGATCATCTCGGGTGCGCTCGAGGCAGGCCCCAAAGTGGCAACAATTTTGGTTCTTTTTAGAAGTCCCATAGTTTTACTCTCGGGCCAACCTGGCCTGTGCTGCTCGCCCTTATTTTTTGAAGGCCCCAAAGCCCAGGTAACGCGCTGCGGCACCCAGCTCCTCTTCGATGCGCAAAAGCTGGTTGTATTTGGCCAGGCGATCCGAGCGGCTGGCCGAGCCGGTCTTGATCTGGCCCGCGTTGACCGCCACCGCGATATCGGCAATGGTGCTGTCCTCGGTCTCGCCCGAGCGGTGCGAGAGGATGGTGGTGTAACCGCTGCGGTGGGCCAGCCGGATGGCCTCGAGGGTCTCGGAGAGGGTGCCGATCTGGTTGACCTTGACCAGGATGGAGTTGCCCACCCCCATCTCGATGCCGCGCTGGAGAATGGCCGGGTTGGTCACAAACAGGTCGTCGCCTACCAGCTGGATTCGCTGGCCCAGCCGCTCCGTCAGCAGTTGCCAGGTCTCCCAGTCGTCCTCGGCCAGCCCGTCCTCGATGGAAACGATGGGGTACTGGTTCACCCAGTTTTCCCAGTAGGCCACCATCTCCGCACCGGTGAGCGATTTACCGTCGGCCTCGAGCACATACCTGCCCTCCTGGTAGAACTCCGAGCTGGCCGGGTCGAGGGCAATGGCAATCTCCTGGCCGGGTTTGTAACCGGCTTTCTCGATGGCCGTAAGAAGCACCTCAACCGCCTCTACGTTTGAGCGCAGGTCAGGGGCAAACCCCCCCTCGTCCCCCACGTTGGTGTTGTAGCCCTTGGCCTTCAGCACCGCCTTGAGGGCATGGAAGGTCTCGACCCCGGCCCGCAAGGCTTCACTAAAGGTGGGAAAGCCGCCCGGCACCAGCATGAACTCCTGGAAATCCACGTTGTTGTCTGCGTGCTTACCCCCATTGATCACGTTCATCAGGGGCACCGGCAGGGTCACGCCCTGCACCCCTCCCAGGTAGCGGAAGAGCGGCAGACCCAGCCCGTCGGCTGCCGCATGGGCGGTGGCCAGCGAAACCGCCAGAATGGCGTTGGCGCCCAGGTTGCCCTTGTTGGGGGTGCCGTCGAGTTCCAGCATGGTTTTGTCCACCGCTTCCTGGTTGAGCGCATCCAGCCCGATTACCTCGTCGGCGATGCGCTCGTTGATGGCGGCAACCGCCCGCAACACCCCCTTGCCCCCAAAGCGGGGACCGCCATCCCGTAGCTCAACCGCTTCGTGGGCGCCGGTTGAGGCACCCGAGGGCACCATAGCCCGCCCGCGGGCCCCCGACTCCAGCACCACCTCGGCCTCGACGGTAGGGTTACCGCGCGAATCGAGCACTTCCCGCCCTTTGATTTCAACGATCGTGGTCATCTGGTCATGCCTCCTTGCTGGAAACGCTTCTATTTCCTGCAACCGCTTAAGAGTCTACACCTCGAGGTCAGGGTTTCGGTCAAGAAAAACCCTGCGGCCTGAAGAAAAGGGCCCGGTAAAACAGCCTCAAACCCGCAGGGGAACCACCACCGCCAGATAACCAGTATCCTCCACAGCCTGCACCACGCTGGGGGTGGTGGGGCCGGATAGCTTGATCCGCACCGCACCCTCGATGGGGGCCAGGGCATCAATCAAGTACTGGGCGTTGTAGGCCACCATCAGCTGGGGCTCGCCTGAAGAATCAACGCGCAGTTCTTCCCGACCACGGCCATAATCACCCTCGGCGTCAATATCTAGCTTGCCGTCGCTGAACAGCAGGTTGACGCGGTGGTTGTTGCGGTCAGACAGCACCGCCACCCGCTTAAGGCTTTCGCGCAATGCTTCAGCCGGCAAAGTGGCTTCCAGGACAAAGCTCTGGGGAATCACCCGGGCGTAGTCGGGGAACTCACCCTCCATCAGCTTGACCGACATCTGCACCGCCTCACCCACCAAGGTCAGCATCCCCTCGCCCACGGCCAGGGCCACCTCGCCCTGGGCATCCTTAAAAACCCGCACGATCTCGTCGGCGCTGCGGGCCGGAATCACCAGCTTGCGGGTTTGCAGCTGCATGGGCAGGTCGTAGCGGGCCAGGCGAAAACCGTCGGAAGCCACCGCCCGCAAACCGGTAGGGGACATCTCGAGCTGCACCCCCCGGAAAATGGCCCGGTACTCCTCGCTGCTGGCCGCATAGCGCACCCGGGTAATGGCCTGGGCCAGCCGTGCCGCAGCAATCTTTTCTGGACCCGCTGCGGCAAAAGCCAGGGTGGGATAGCCATCCGGACTGGTGGTGGCAAGCTGGGTGTTGAAGGCCCCGGAGTGCAGCTCCAGGCGTTCGCCATTCCCAAAAATCAGTTCCACCATCTCGCCCGGGGCACTGCGCACAATTTGCACAAAGGTCTGCGCTGGTATCAGCACCTGGCCCAGGCCCTGTACCTCGGCGGGGAGCCTGACCTCGATGTCCACTTCGCCGTTGGTGCCACGCAAAATTAGGCCCTGCTGGGAGAGTTCGATGGGCAAATAGGTCAGGATGGGGTTGGAACTGCGGCTAGGAATGATCCGCTCGAGAATCGAAAGTCCTTCGACAAGGGTACGTTTGGGGATGCGAACTTCCACGCTGGCCTCCATTTTGGGCAAGTGGTTGGGGCCGTGACCCCGCTTGGCCCACACATTCTAACAGTCAACCCAGCTTGCTGAAATCGGGTTTGCGCTTCTCAATAAATGCGCTGAAGGCTTCGCGGGCTTCGGGTGAGCTAAGCTGGCGGATAAACTGCACACCCTCAGCGCGCATGGTCTGCTCGATCTGGCTCAGGTAGGGCTTTTTGAGCAACTGCTTGGTCAGCCGCAGGGCCTGGGCTGGCTTTTCAGCAAGTTTTTGGGCCACACCCAGGGCGTGTTCTAGAAGCTGGTTGCTGGGAAGGATGCCGTTGAGCATTCCAACGGCCAGGGCCTGTTCGGCAGTAAACACCTCCCCTAGCAGCAGCATTTCGGCAGCCCGTTGATAGCCAGCAACCTTGGGCAACAGGAAGCTCGAGGCCGCTTCCGGCACGAGCCCCAGGTTGACAAAAGGGAGCTGGAAACGGGCTTCGGGGGTGGCATACACCAGATCACAGTGCAGCAATAAGGTGGTTCCAACCCCCACCGCCAGGCCGTCCACAACAGCGATGAGGGGTTTCTCCAGGTGACTCAAGGCATGCAGGAAGCGAAACACTGGACTTTGGGTATCGCTGGGGGGATTATTGAGAAAGTCTTGAATGTCGTTGCCGCTGGTAAAAACGCCCGGCTGCCCGGTTAACAGCACCACCCGCACGGCTGGATCGCTGTTGGCTTGGTCGAGGGCCTGGGCCAAGGCCTCATACATTGCTGTGGTGATGGCGTTCTTGCGCTCGGGTCGGTTGAAGCTGAGTCTTAGGATTCCGTTTTCCAGTGCTTGATGGATGTGCTGCATAAGGCTCCTCGAGGTTTGGTTCTTTTTTGAGTTGCTTGTAAAGTGCACCTGAATTTAAATTCCTACGTCTTTTAAAGAAATTTTAAAATTAGTAATAGTAGTAATAGGGCCTGTGGATATGTGGATAAGGGCCATTTAATACCCATTGGCATCGAATTTGGCCTGTGGATAAAGGGTGTGGAAAATTGTGCATAAGCTGTGGATAAGCTGTGGAGAAAGTGGGCACTTATCCACAGGCATGCTGTGCACGCACTTATCCACAGGTCTATCCACAGGGTTATCCACATCTTATCCACAGGGTTATCCACAGGGTGAATTAATTTATCCACAGTTTTGCGGGCTTCAATTATGTTTTTCAATTACACCACGCGCCGAAGGGGGGAGGGCTTGCGGGGCATTAGCGTAGCCGCTCCTTGATGCCCTTAATGGCTTGTTGGATGCTGGGGTCGGTATCCAGGCTTTCCTGGATTTTCTGTATCGCATAAAGCACCGTGGTGTGGTCGCGCCCGTCAAAAAACTGCCCAATTTCTGGTAGGGAGGCATGGGTCATTTCACGAATCAGGTACATGGCGATCTGGCGGGGAATCACCACTTCCTTGCGTCGGCCTGCACCACGTACTTCCTCTAGTTTTAGATTGTAGTGTTCGGCCACAGCTTTGAGGATTTCTTCCGGGCTCTGGCTGGTCTCGGAAGCTGCGAACACATCGGAAAGCGCTTTGATGGCCACTGCTTTGCTTAGCTGCACGCCGTTGAGCGAAGCGTAGGCGATAACCCGCATCAGGGCCCCCTCGAGCTCGCGGATGTTGGAGGTGATTTGTTTGGCGATGTACTCCAGCACCTCTTCGGGAATGCGCATGTTGCGGTATTCGGAGTTCATTTTGAGGATGGCCACACGGGTCTCGAGGTCGGGGGGCTGAATATCGGTGATCAGGCCCCACTCAAAACGGCTGCGCAGCCGGGCCTCGAGGGTCAGGATGTCTTTGGGGGGTCGGTCGGACGATAGGATGATCTGTTTGCGGGCCTCGTAAAGGGCGTTGAAGGTATGGAAAAACTCCTCCTGGGTGCGCTCCTTTCCGGCGATGAACTGGATATCGTCTACCAGCAGCAAATCCACAGAGCGGTAGCGATCGCGGAACTCGGTCATACGGTCTTCACGAATGGCGTTGATAAGCTCGTTGGTGAAGGTCTCGGTGGAGACGTACTCGATTTTCTTGTCGGGAAAGCGCTGGGCTACCGAGTGCCCCACTGCGTGCATCAGGTGGGTTTTGCCGAGACCCACACCGCCGTAGATGAACAAGGGGTTGTAGGCATTGCCGGGCGATTCGGCCACGGCTACGGCGGCAGCGTGGGCAAGGTTGTTGTTCTGCCCCACCACAAAGTTCTCGAAGATGTACTTGGGGTTTAGTCGGGCCCGGGCCTCCTGCGGCTTGGCGGGGGTGGAGGCAGAAAAAATGTCTTCCTGTACGGGTTTTCCTGGAACCACCCGCAGCTCGAAACGAGGGGTTTGTGCCCCCAGCCGGGTTAGGGCCTCGGTGAGCAACTCTGCGTAGTGGTCTTCAATCCAGCCTTTGAAGAAGCTGGTGGGTACGCCCAGCTCGAGTGAGCCGTTGACCACCCCCAGCGGCTGAATCTTCTCGAACCAGGTGTGGTACTCCACCTCGGTGATGCTTTGGCGCACGTACTCGAGCACATTCTGCCAAACAGTGTTTTGGGTCAAGGCTAATCCTCCCGCAATAGACAGGTTTGTACATTCTACTGAGTTATCCACAGGCAGGAAATCCCCTGTGGATAATTCTGTGTGGGTGTGAACAAAGAGCCCATCCCTTGCAAGAGGCCCATTCTAATCAAAATAGCAGGGTTGTGCGCAATTTAGAGTGGTCTTCAAGAAGGGCACTCTTCGGGCTTAATTTTGCCGCTGGGAACAGCGGTAAAAACAGCGAAGACTGCGATATATCGCTGGCAGCGGCTGCGATGGGGGTAGAGAATTTCACATGCCGACCCTCTGCTACAATGCAAGGTTAGGAGCTGGATGGATGAAGGCCTATGACGTGATTGTGGTGGGTGGGGGCCATGCCGGTATCGAGGCCGCCTGGGCTGCGGCCAGGCTAGGGGCAAGGGTGGGGTTGGTTACTTCTAACCCCGAACGTATAGGCTTGATGCCCTGTAATCCCGCGGTGGGTGGACCAGGTAAAAGTCAGTTGGTGGCAGAGCTCGAGGCCCTGGGTGGTTTGATGGGCAAGCTGGCCGATGCCACCGCCATTCACACCCGTGTCCTCAATCGCTCTAAGGGCCCTGCGGTGCAGAGTTTGCGCGTTCAAGTAGACCGCGACCTTTATGCCCTGGAAGCCCAGCGGGTCTTGCTGGCGCACCCCCAGATTGAAAGCATACGGGCCGAAGTGTCGGCTTTGTGGATCGAACAAGGGGTACTGCGGGGGGTATTGACGGTAGATGGACGTCGGCTGGCAGGCCAGGCCGTGGTGATAGCCAGCGGCACCTTCCTACAGGGCGTGGTCTGGTATGGACGGCAGTCCCGGCCTGCTGGACGGCAGGGCGAGCCTCCGGCCCGCTTTCTATCCCAGAGCCTGCGCGCTGTAGATCACCGCTTGCTGCGCTTCAAGACCGGTACCCCGCCCCGTATTCAGGCCGACTCGGTGGACTACGAAAAGCTGGAGGTGGTACCCGCGGACGACCCCCCTGAAACCTTTGCCGGAAAACCAGGTCCTCATGCGACCGCACGCCCCACCTGGCAGACCCGAACCACGGAAGCCACCCATCGGCTCATCCAGGAAAACCTGCACCTTTCGCCTTTGTATGGGGGTGATATCGAAGGCGTGGGGCCCCGCTACTGTCCCTCCATTGAGGATAAAGTGGTGCGTTTTAGCGACAAGGAAACACATGTGCTCTTTGTAGAGCCCGATGGTCTGCATACAACCGAGCTGTATTTGCAGGGCTTCAGCTCTTCCCTGCCCCCAGAATTGCAGGTGCGCATGGTGCAAACCCTTCCGGGTTTCGAAAAGGCTATTATTCAGCGCTTTGCCTATGCGGTGGAATACGACGCGGTAGACCCCCTGGAACTAACCCCAGGGCTTCAGTCCCGCAAGCTACCAGGGTTGTTTACCGCCGGGCAGCTCAATGGCACCTCGGGCTACGAGGAGGCGGCTGCCCAGGGCCTGCTGGCAGGCTTGAATGCAGCCCGCTATGCCATGGGCCTGACCGAGGTCTGCTTACCGCGGGAGTCTGGCTATATCGGGGTAATGGTGGATGATCTGGTTCACCGCGGGGTAGATGAACCCTACCGCATGATGACCTCGAGGGTGGAGCTTCGCCTGCTGTGTCGTGCCGACAACGCCGACGAGCGCCTGGTGCCGCTGGCCGCCACCTGGGGTTTGCGCCCGATGGCGGATTTGCAGGCGGTGCGGGCCAAGTATGCACGGGTTGAGGGTGAACTGCTCCGCTTACAAAAGAGCCGTCTGGATGGGGTTTCGGCCCTGCAATACCTGCGCCGCCCCGAGGCCAGCTATGAGCAGTTGTTGCAGGTTATTGGCCAGCCCGAGGTGCCTTTGGCCAAAGCAGAGGCCTACCAGGTAGAGGTGCGGGCCAAGTACGCGGGTTATATGGAACGTCAGGCCAGGCTGAGAGAAAAACTCAAAGAGCTCGAGACCTACCTTTTGCCCAGAACCCTCGACTATGCTCAGGTACCCAGTCTTTCCAAGGAAGCTGTAGAAAAACTGGGCCGAATTCGACCCCATTCGGTGGCGGAGGCCTCGAGGGTCCCTGGCATTCGCGACTCCGACCTGACGGCGCTTCTGGTGTACATCACCAAGATGCCTGCTCCGGCCTGAGGCCCACTTGGGGGCAATGTTTCACGTTTTACA
>OGCI01000982.1_pt1 | contig 27216 bp, 23 predicted proteins | sample 1570021 | NCBI WGS metagenome assembly OGCI01 (sample SAMN06264664, study PRJEB24512) | hot springs metagenome | isolation source: Hot spring water | place: South Africa: Tshipise | collected 2015-06-21 | reverse complement strand
CGGCATCACCCAGCACATAGGGGCGTCTGTGGTCGAATACAACGGGAAGGCCATAACCTTCATCGATACGCCGGGCCACGAATCCTTCACGGCGCTGCGCGCCAGGGGGGCGAAGGTAACGGATATAGCCGTTCTGGTCGTGGCGGCGGACGACGGGGTCATGCCGCAGACCATAGAGGCCATAGACCACGCACGGGCGGCGGGAGTGCCCATCATGGTGGCGGTCAACAAGATAGATAAGCCGGAGGCCAACCCCACGCGGGTCAGGCAACAGCTCACGGAATTCAACCTGGTTCCCGAGGAGTGGGGCGGGGACACGGTTTTCGTGGACATATCAGCGAAGCAACAAAGCAACCTTGACCATCTTCTGGAAATGATCCTCCTCCTTGCGGAGATCTACGATATTCGCGCCAACCCCGATGCCCCGGCCAGCGGGAACATCATCGAGGCGAGGCTGGACAGGGGGCGGGGGCCTGTGGCGACGCTGCTGGTGAAAAGGGGGACCTTGAGGAAGGGAGACTCCCTGGTGGCGGGCAGGGCGTACGGCAGGGTGAGGGCGCTAGTGGACGACAAGGGGCGCCTGGTGGATGAAGCAGGGCCTTCCATGCCGGTGGAGATACTGGGGATGGGTTCGGTTCCCGCGGCAGGGGACGAGTTCGTGGTGGTGGAGGACGAGAGGAAGGCCAGGTCGATAGTGGAGGCGAGGATGGCGCGCGAGAAGGCGCGGGTGGAGGAACGCCCGGCGCGCACGCTGACCCTGGAAGACCTCTTCCGCCAGATCCAGGAGGGGGAGGCACAGGAATGCAACCTGATCATCAAGGCGGATACCCAGGGCTCCGTGGAAGCGGTCAGGGACTCGGTGGGCAAGATAAAGGTGGGCGATATCGCGCTGAACGTCATTCACGCCGGCGTGGGGGGCATTAACGAGAACGACGTGATGCTGGCCAAGGCCTCGGATGCCATCATCCTGGGCTTCAATGTGAGGCCGGATTCCAAGTCCCAGGCCATAGCGGACAGGGAAAAGGTGGAAATTCGGACCTACCGCGTGATATACCAGCTGCTCGAGGAGCTGGAGGCGGCGCTGCGCGGCATGCTCAAGCCGGAATACGAGGAGGTCAAGACCGGCCTGCTGGAGGTCAAAGCGGTTTTCCGCGTGCCCCGGCAGGGGGCGGTGGCGGGTGCCCTGGTGAAAGAGGGGGAGATAAACAGGAATTCGCGCGTGAGGCTGGTGAGGGACGGGGCGATCGTCTACGAGGGGGAGGTGGCCTCGTTGCGCCGCTTCAAGGACGACGTGCGATCCGTTTCCGCGGGATACGAATGCGGGGTGGCGCTGGAAAATTTCCAGGACATCAAGGAGGGGGATCTCATAGAGGTAGTGGAATTGCGTGAGAAGATGCAGGAAGGGGAGATGCCGAGCTCCTGAGGAGGTCGCCGCCATGTACGTGGGAGCTTTGAGGCTGGACTTGTATATGCCGGAGTGCAGGAGCCTCAAGGAGAAACGCCAGATATTGAAGAGCATCATCGACCGCACCCGTAACCGCTTCAACGTCGCCGTTGCCGAGGTGGACAAGCAGGACTTGTGGCAGCTCTCCAGCCTGGGGGTCACCTGCGTGAGCAACAGCGAGTACGCGGCACGGGAAACACTACACAGGGTGGATCGCAGCGTGCGGGCCTTGGGAAAAGCTGAGGTCCTCGATTCGCCCATCACCATCTTCACTCCCTGATATCTCCCGGAATATGCGCGAGGTGGTGCCGCTTGATTCCCGACCGCATGAAAAGGGTCAACGAAGCGTGCAAGGAAGCCCTTGGCGAGATCGTCCAGAGGGACATGAAGGACCCCCGCGTCTCTTTCGTCACCGTCACCAAGGTCGAGGTTTCGCCGGACCTGCGGGTGGCGCACGTCTGGATGAGCGTCCTGGGCTCGCAGGAGGAGTGGGATGTGGCCATGGGGGCCCTGGAGAAGGCAAGGGGTTTCATGCGTAGGGAGCTGGGAAGGCGGGTGAGGCTGCGCTACACGCCGGAGCTCTTCCTCCATCGCGACCTGGGAGCGGAGACGAGCCAGAGGGTTCAGGAAGTGCTGCACGAACTGGAGGAAGGTGGATGATGAAGGAGATGGAGGCCGTGGCGAAGGCCATCGAGGAAGCCCGCCTTATCGCCGTCTCGTCGCACGAGAACCCCGATGGCGACAGCTTGGGTTCCCATCTCGGGCTGACACTCGTGCTGCGCTCGCGGGGGAAGGCGGTCTTCTCATCCTTGCCGGAGCCGGAAAGGTACCCGCCGCAATATCGATTCCTGCCCGGGAGGGATCACCTCTCCTCGCCGGGAGAGATGGAGGGGATCCCGGACTTGTTCGTGGCCCTGGACTGCAGCAACCTGGATAGGCTGGGGGAGCTGCGGCAGTTGGCGGAAAGGGCGGGCCTGCTGGTGAACATCGACCATCACGAGGACAACAGGATGTTCGCGCCCATAAACCTCGTGGACCCGGAGGCCTCGTCCACTTCCGAGATCGTCTTCAAGCTCGTCAGGGGGGCCGGCTGGAAAGTGGGAGCGGATGTGGCCACCTGCCTGTACACGGGGGTGATCACCGATACCGGGCGTTTCCAGCACCTGAACACCAAGCCCGAGACCTTCATGGTCGCCTACCAGCTGGCCCTGGAGGGCGCGGACATCAGCCGGGTGGGAAAGGAGGTGTACGAGAGCCAGTCGCTCCCCTACACCCGCCTTTTAGGAATAACCCTGCAGCGCGTCGAGGTCATCGAGGAATACGGCCTGGCATACAGCTACATAACGCGTGCGGACCTCGCGGAAACCGGGGCTTCCCTCCCCGAGACGGAGGACCTCATAGATTACCTGCGCTCCGTGCGCGGCACCAGGATGGCCGCCGTGTTCAAGGAGCTCGAGGACGGGAGGGTGCGCGTAAGCCTCCGCTCCCGGGACGAGTTCCAGGTGGGCCCCATAGCGCGCGCGCTGGGGGGAGGGGGCCACGCGTCAGCCGCAGGCTACACCTCCCAGAGGGACCTCCAGGGGAGCCTGGAGGAGTTGCTGGATGCGTTGCGGGAAGCCCGTGGCGGGTCCTGAGCCCTGCGGGCTTGTCATCCTGGACAAGCCTTCCGGACCCACCTCGCACGACCTCGTGGACGAGGTGAGGAGATTCCTCGGGGTTCCGAGGATAGGGCATACGGGCACCCTCGACCCCATGGCCACGGGGCTCTTGCTGGTTCTCGTGGGGCGGGCGACGAAACTGCAGGCATATATTCCAGGAGATCCCAAGATTTACCAGGGCACGGTGGCGCTCGGGGTAAGCACGGACACCATGGATGCCGAGGGCCGGGTGACCGAGGTCGTCCCTTACGCGGGGGGCGAGAGCGAGGTGGAGAAGGCCCTTTGCTCGCTGGTGGGAGAGCGCGAGCAGGTGCCGCCCATGTATTCGGCGGCAAAGCACCGGGGGAAGCCCCTTTATTACTATGCGAGGCGCGGTAAAGAGGTCGACCGCAAGAGCAGGAGGGTCAGGATATATGGCGCGGAGATGACCGCCTTCCGGCGCAGCGGAGGAGGGGCGGAGGTGGACTTCACCCTCTCCTGCTCCCCGGGGACCTACGTGCGGGAGATAGCCTCTTCGCTGGGAGAGATGCTGGGATGCGGAGGCTCGCTTGCGCGCCTGCGCAGGGTCGCCTCCGGCCCTTTCACGATCGAGGAAGCCGTAACCCTGCATGAACTGCGGGCACGCGCGCTCGCGGGCCAGGAGTTCCTCCTTGCCCCCCTGCAGGCCCTTCGCGGGTATCCCCGCCTGGAGTTGCGCCGGGAATACGAGAGGAGGGCACGCAACGGCGCCCCCCTGAGCCCGGACATGTTCCTGGAAGCCGGGGATGACTTCTCGGCCGGGGAGCGGGTGGCGGTGGCCGTGGGGGGCGACCTGATCGGGGTCTACGAGCGTGCGCAAGATGAGCCCCGGCTCCTGCGCGCGAAAAGGCTATTATAATCTTCTGGGAAGGAGAGGACGGGAAGAGGTTGGTAGAGGGATGGAGATCATACCCGGCATAGAGGCGGTGCCCGACGATATCGGCGAGACGGTGGTCACCATCGGCATGTTCGACGGCGTCCACCGCGGCCACCGCAGGATAATCTCCGTCGCCCACGAGGAGGCGCGCGATCTCGGCCTGCGCTGCGTGGTGTTCACCTTCGACCGCCATCCCCTGGAGGTGCTCAGCCCCGGGAAGCACCCCAAGCTGCTCTCTTCCAGCGCCCAGAAGCTTCGCCTGCTGGAGGAACTGGACGTCGACACGGTGCTCATGGCGCATTTCGACGAGGCTTTCGCGGGCATTACCGCGGAGAGGTTCGTGTCCGAACTGCTGGCGGGGAAGCTGCAGGCGCGCGAGGTGGTGCTGGGCGAGAACTTCCGTTTCGGGAAAAGCGGCCAGGGCGATGTTGCCCTGCTGGTGTCCCTAGGGTCCCATTACGGCATGGGGGTGACGGTCGTTCCCCTGCTGCGCGAGAACGGCGAGATAATATCCAGCACGGCCATCAGGAAGATGGTGGAAGAGGGCGAGGTCGAGGAAGCGGCTCGGCGGCTGGGATGGGACTACCTGGTGGAGGGGGTGGTGGTAAGGGGCGACGGCAGGGGAAGGAAGCTGGGCTTCCCCACCGCCAACATAGAGGTGCACGACGAGCGCTGCATCCCGGCCAAGGGGGTGTATTCCGGCGAGGCGCACCTCGAGGGCCGGGCCATGCCCGCGGTGAGCTACATAGGGGAAGCCCCCACCTTTGCCCACCCGCATCTGGGGAGAAGGATAGAGGTGCACATAATCGATTGGGAGGGGGAGGACCTTTACCAGCAGTACCTGGGCGTCTCATTCCGCCGCAGGTTGCGGGGGGAGGGGAAGTTCCCCGACGCCCAGGCTCTCCGCGACCAGATAGAAAAAGATGTGCGGAGGGCACGCGACGACGCCTCCCGGTAACCCTTACGAGCTGCAAAGACGCAGGTTCGTTTACTGCTGTCTCCCTCTGTGCTATCATCGAGCAAATGTCAGGATGCAGAACGTTGGGGCGTGAAAGCCGCCCGAACCTAGGCCTAGGGAAGGAGGTCGCCGCCCCCCTCCTTGGGTCTACGGGGATATAGGAGGTGAAAGGCATGACCCTCAGCAGCGAGGAGAAACTCCCCATAATCGAGGAGTTTCAGGCTCACGAAAAGGACACGGGTTCCGCGGAAGTACAGATCGCCCTTCTCACCAAGCGCATCGATGAGCTGACCGAGCATCTCAAGGTGCACAAGAAGGACCACCACTCGCGGCGCGGTCTGCTGAAGATGGTCGGGAAGAGGAGGAGGCTTCTCGACTACCTCAAGGAGAAGGACGTGGAAAGGTACCGCCAGCTCATCGAGAAGCTCGGGCTTCGTCGCTGACAGGCTGGCCAGTAATCGACTTTGCAAGAGAACGAATGGAGATGATTCCGAAGATGACCGAGGAACAGGTAAAGCATTTCTCGACCGATCTGTTCGGCAAGACGATCGAGTTCGAGGTGGGGAAACTTGCCACCCTGGCGGACGGAGCGGTGGTGGTTTCCTGCGGCGGCACGGACATACTGGTGACCGCCATGGGGTCCAGGAACGAGGTGGACAGGGATTTCTTCCCCCTGGTGGTGGACGTCGAGGAGAGGATGTACGCGGCGGGCAAGATCCCGGGGGGGTTCTTCCGGCGGGAAGGCAGGCCCTCCGAGAAGTCCATACTGACGGCGCGGCTCATCGACAGGCCGCTGCGCCCCAATTTCCCGGAGGGGATGCGCATCGAGGTGCAGGTGATCGCGACCATCCTCTCCGTTGACCAGGCCAATCACCCGGATGTGCTGGCGGTGAACGGGGCCTCGGCGGCGCTGTGCATATCGGACATACCCTTCAACGGGCCGGTGGGAGCGGTGCGTGTGGGCATGTTCCCGGAGGGTTTCGCCATCAACCCCACCATACAGGAGATGGAAAACAGCGCGCTGGACCTGGTGGTCGCCGGCGTCCTCAACGCGGAGAGCAACGAGGTGGACATCATCATGGTGGAGGCGGCCGCCTCCCAGGTCCCGGAGAGCGACATAGTGGACGCGCTGGACTTCTCCAAGCAGGGGATCCGGGAGATGATACGCATCCAGCAGCAGATGGTGCAGGAGATAGGCAAGGCGAAGAGGGACGTGAACCTCAAGAAGTTCGACCTGGAGGCGGTGGAGAGGCGCTTTCCGGAGATGGGCACCCGGGTCGAGTCCATGGTGCGGGAGATGGCCCGCAACCAGCTGGACAAGCCGGAGAGGGACAGGGCGCTGGAGAGCCTGCAGAACGAGTTCATCCTGCAGGCGGAGATAGAGGGGACCACGGAGGAGTTCCTCCTCTCCCTCAAGGAACACTACAGCCAGCTGGTGGGGAGAGCCATGCGCCGCATGATCGTGGAGGAGGACATGCGCATAGATGGCCGCAGGCCGGAGGAAATCCGGCCCATTACCTGCGAGGTGGGCCTGGTCTCCCGGACGCACGGTTCCGGCCTTTTCGCCCGCGGGCTCACCCAGGTGCTGACCCTGCTCACCCTGGGCCCCATCAGTGACATGCAGAGGATCGACGACCTTTCGCCCGATGAGGGCAAGCGCTTTCTCCATCATTACAACTTCCCGCCCTTCAGCGTGGGAGAGACGGGGATGCTCAGGGGCCCGCGCCGGCGGGAGATAGGTCACGGGGCGCTCGCCGAGAGGGCGCTGGTGAGCCTCATACCCGACGAGGACCGCTTCCCCTACACCATCCGTTTGGTTTCCGAGGTGCTCTCATCGAACGGTTCCACCTCCATGGCGTCGGTATGCGCCTCGAGCCTCGCGCTCATGGACGCCGGCGTGCCCCTCAAGGAGAGGAAGGCGGTCGCGGGCATCGCCATGGGCCTCATAAAGGAGGAGGACAGGGTGGCCGTGCTCACCGACATACAGGGAATCGAGGACAAGTACGGGGATATGGATTTCAAGGTCGCCGGCACCTCCGACGGGGTTACCGCCCTGCAGATGGACATGAAGATACGGGGCATCAGCGTGGAGACCATGCAGCGCGCGCTGGAACAGGCTCGCGAGGCGCGTATGTACGTCCTGAGAAAGATCGGGGAGACCATATCCGAACCGCGCGCCGAGCTCTCTCCCTACGCGCCGCGCGTGATCTCTTTCGAGGTGCCGGTGGACAAGATCCGCGAGGTCATAGGGCCGGGCGGCAAGGTGATCCACCGCATCGTGGCGGAGCACGACGTGGAACTGGACATCGAGGACGACGGCCGCGTGTTCATCACCGCGAAGGACCTGGCCAGTGCCGAGGCGGCGAGAAAGATGGTGGAGCAGATCATCCGCGAGGCCCAGCCGGGAGAGCAGTTCGAAGGCACCGTCACCAGGACCACCAGCTTCGGCGCCTTCGTGGAGTACCTGCCAGGGAAGGAGGGCCTCATCCATATCTCCAAGCTGTCCGACCGCCACGTGGCCAAGGTGGAGGACGTGATCAACGTCGGCGACAGGGTGAAGGTGGAGGTCATGGAGATCGACAAGCTGGGGCGCGTGAACCTGCGGGGCATCGGCCTGCGGGTTCCGGAGGGCGCCGAGGTCGCGCAGGCGGACGACAGGAAATCCCAGCCGCAGCGGGACGGCAGGTACCAGCCGCGCCATCAACCCGGACTCCAGGGAAAACAGGATGGGAAAAACAGGGGGAGAGGCGAGCCCAACCGCTTCAGGCAGGACAGGAAAGGCCTGTAGGGATACCGTCGCCTCCATGAATACGGCCCACTACCAGCGCACGGAGAACGCCAACGGCATACGCGTTCTCACCGAAAGCATGCCCAATCTCCGCAGCGTCACCGCCGGTTTCTGGGTAGGCGTAGGCTCGCGGGACGAGCCGCTCGAGCTCTCGGGGATCAGCCATTTCATCGAGCACCTGCTCTTCAAGGGCACGGAAAAGCGGTCGGCACGCGGCATAGCGGAGGAGTTCGACGCCATGGGGGGCGAGCTGAACGCCTTCTCCGCCAAGGAGTACACCTGCTTCTACGCCAAGGTGCTGGACGAGAAGGTGGAGAAAGCGCTGGAGATAATGGTGGACATGCTGCTGCGCTCCGTCATGCGCCCCAAGGATGTGGACGCGGAGAGGAAGGTCATCCTGGAGGAGATCGCGATGCACGAGGATTCCCCGGACGACATCATCCACGACCTCTTCGTCTCCGCGCTGTGGGAATCCCATCCCCTGGGGCAGAGCGTGCTGGGGAACCACAACGTCATCAGCACCTTGTCCAGCGAGGAGATACGGGCTTATTTCAAGCGTTTCTACCGGCCCGAGAACATAGTGGTGGCAGTGGCGGGGAACGTGGAACACGAACGCGTGGTGGAGATGGTCGACGAGCTGATGAACATCGACGGCGGTGGCGAGCGGCATCGCAGGCACTCCGTGGTGCCGGACATCAGGCCGCACACCGTGGTTTACGACCGTCCCACCGAGCAGGCGCATATCGTCCTGGGCACCCAGGGACTGCCGCGCAACCACCCCGCCCGCTTTTCCCTCGCCGTGCTGGACAACATCCTGGGGGGCGGGATGAGTTCCAGGCTTTTCCAGAAGGTGAGGGAAGAGAGGTCGCTGGCCTATTCCATTTTCTCCTACCATTCCATGTACGTGGAGACGGGCCTGGTGGCCGTCTACGCGGGCACCAACCCCGAGAATGCTGCGGCGGTTATGGAGCTGATAAAGGAGGAACTGGACCACATCCTGGAACGGGGCATCACCCGGGAGGAGCTCGAGCGCGCCAAGGGGCACATCAAAGGGAGCCTGGTCCTCAGCCTGGAGGATAGCGGCAGCCGCATGACCAGGCTGGGCAAGGCGGAGGTATGCGGGAGCGAGCTCCTTACCCTGGACGGGTTGCTGTCAAAGATCGACGCGGTGACCACCGAGGACATCCTGCGCCTCGCCGGCGAGCTCTTCAGCTCCCGCAAGCTGGTCGCCACGGTGATAGGCCCCTTCGGCGACCGCGAAATACAGGGCCATCTGTTCTAAGCGCCTCGCTGGCCGCAAGAGAAGGCGCGAAAAGAGCTCCTCGCAAAAACACCGCCAGGGCGGGAAACCGCGGCTTTTCCAGCATGAGACCCGCCTCCGGGGCTTCACGCCCCGCGTCCGAGGGTCCTGGTAATATAGAAATGCGGTCACGGCAGCCGCAAGGGGGTTTACCCGGGGCGGACGCTATGTCTTTGATGGACGATCCCGTTAAGGCCTGCGAGAGGAAAGCGAGGGAGTGAGGAAGATGAAGGTCGGTGTCTGCGGAGCTGGCGGGCGCATGGGAAGGGAGGTGTGCCGGACCATTGCGGGAGAGGACGACATGGAGCTGGCATGCGCGGTGGACCCCGCCTTTTCCGGAAGGGACCTCTCGGAGCTCGTGCCGGAAATACCGTCGGGCCTCATCGTCGCGGATAGCGTTGAGGCCATGTCCGAGGCGGGGGTGGAGGTTATGGTAGATTTTTCCATAGCCGAGGCGGCGCGCGTCAACCTGCCTCGCGTTCTGCGCAAGGGCATACACTGCGTCGTGGGTACCACCGGGTTAGCGCAGGCGGACCTGGAGGAGCTGGAGGAGGGAGCACGCGAGGGGGGCGCCGCGTGCCTGCTGGCTCCCAACTTTGCGCTGGGCGCGGTGCTCATGATGGATTTCGCCCGGCGGGCCTCGCGCTTCCTCGGGCGTTGCGAGATCATCGAGCTCCACCACGCTGCAAAGCTGGACGCCCCCTCCGGAACGGCACTCAATACCGCCCGCGCGATCCTCGAGGAAAGGGGACGGCAGGGCGTTAGCGCGAGCGGGAACGGTCCGCGCGGCCTGCTGGTGGGGGACATCAACGTCCATTCCGTGCGCCTTCCGGGCCTGGTGGCCCACCAGGAGGTGATCTTCGGGGGACAGGGGCAGGTGCTTACCATACGCCACGATTCCCTGGACAGGACATCCTTCATGCCGGGGGTGGTCATGGCCGTGCGGGGAGTGGCGCGGCTGCGGGGTTTGGTGATGGGGCTGGAAAACATCATGGAACTCTGAGGCGGGAGCGGGTGAGAGCTCATGCCGGGGCTAGTCCCCGGCGCCGAAAGGTGAAAGCGCGCCGATTGTGGAAGTAATAATTTAAGGCGATATTGCCTTGCCCGATTACGGGCGGATCCTGAGATGTGAGACGGGCGGCCGGAGGCGAGAGGTCGGGTATAAGGTGTCGAATGCGAAAGCGGGAACGAGAGGGAAAAGCGGGGGGAGAGGAAGACCGCGGTCGCGGACGGCGAGAGGAAAGGCCTCCCCGCGCGCCCGGCGTGGCCTGCCGCGTAACCTGCGGGAGATCTACGGCGTCCTCCTGGTGGTCGCTTCCGCCCTGCTCTTCCTGGCCTTCTTCCTCTCCAGCCTGGGTCCGGTGGGTCGCGGCATGGAGTGGTTTTTCTCCTACCTGCTGGGTTACATGCGCTTCCCGCTGCCCTTTCTCCTCCTGCTGCTGGGTGTGGCCTTGTTCCTCGGCAGGTTGGGGGAGATGGAGGAGGGAAAGCCCGCCGGCTGGCGCGTGACCTGGGTCGAGCTGGCGGGCATCGCGGTCTTGGTCCTCGCGGTGTGCGCCCTCCTCCACCTGAGGGTGGGTTCCCCGCAAGACATGTTCGTAAGGGAGAACCTTTTCGACGGAGGCGGCCTGCTCGGGGCGATTATCACCTGGCCGCTGGTGAAGATGATGGGCAGGGCGGGAGCTTACGTACTGGTGATAGGGATGATAATCGTGGGCATCCTCCTCTTCACGGGGCTGACGGTATCCCAGTACCTGCAGGAAAGGGTGGAGAGGAGAAAGCGGGAACGGGAGCTCAAGCGTTCCCTGGCGAGGGAAAAGGCGCTGTCGGCGCGGGACGAGGCCAAAGCCGCCGGAAAGGGGGCAAAGGAGCCGGCGGGAAGGCGGGCCGGACTCCCGGAGATGGCGGTGGAGGCGCTGCCCGGAGAGACGAGGCCTCCCCTGCCGCCGTCGGAGAAAGTCCCGGAGGCCGCCCTGGTGGTGGAGGAGAGCGGGCAGGTGGCCATCGAGGTGGAGGAGCTGGAAAGGGGCAGGCCCTACCGCTTGCCGCCCCCGGAGCTCCTGGTGCGCTCCCTTGACCGCAACCCCGTGTCGCACAAGAGCATCAACGAGAGCATCTCCGTGCTCGAGAGGACCCTGCGCGATTTCGATGTGGACGCGGCCGTCACCCACGTAACCCGCGGCCCCACGGTTACCCGTTTCGAGGTGGAGCTGGGATCCGGCGTAAAGGTGAACCGCGTACTGAGCTTGAGCGACGATATCGCCTACGCGCTGGCCTCGCCCGACATAAGGATCATCACCCCCATACCCGGCAAATCGGCGCTGGGGATCGAGATACCAAACCGGGAACGCGACCTGGTGTCCCTGGGGGACATCCTCTCTACCCCCCAGGCCCGCAAGGTAAGCTCCCCCCTGCGGGTGGGCCTGGGGATGGACATCTCCGGCCACCCCGTGATCGTAGACCTGCGGGACATGCCGCATCTCCTCCTGGCGGGGGCCACGGGCACGGGAAAAAGCTGTTGCATAAACGCCATGATCACCTCGGTGCTCATGACCTCGCCTCCGCAGGAGGTGCGCATGCTCCTCATAGACCCCAAGTACGTGGAGCTGAGCCACTTCAACGGCTTACCCCATCTCCTGGCACCGGTGGTGACCGACCCCAAGAAAGCCTCGGGTGCCCTATCCTGGGTGGTGCGGGAGATGGAGGCGCGCTACCAGGTCCTCTCTCGCGCGGGAGTGAAGAACATCGTCTCCTATAAGGCCGCCCTCAGGGAGGGGTTGCAGAAAGAGGTCGACGAGAAGGGCGAGAGGGCGTTTCCTCCCATGCCCTACATCCTGGTTTGCATCGACGAGCTGGCGGACCTGATGATGGTGGCTCTCGCCGAGGTGGAGGACTCCATCGCCAGGATAGCCCAGATGGCCAGGGCGGTTGGCATACACCTGGTGGTGGCCACGCAGCGCCCCTCCGTGGACGTGGTCACCGGCCTCATCAAGGCCAATATGCCCTCACGCGTCGCCTTCACGGTGGCCAGCCAGGCGGATTCCAGGGTCATCCTGGACGTGGGCGGTGCCGAGAAGCTGGTGGGACACGGGGATATGCTCTTCCTGCCCGCGGGAAGCTCCCGTCCCTTGAGGGTACAGGGCGCCTTCATATCCGAGAGGGAGATAGCGGCCATTGTCGCATTCATAAAGCGCCAGAGGCAGGCGGAGTACAGGGAGGACATACTCGAGGAGGTGGGGGGAGAGAGAAGGGAGCAGCTGAGGGAGGACGAGCTCCTGGAAGAGGCCATGGAGATCGTGGTGCGTTCGGGGATGGCCTCCGCGTCGCTGTTGCAGAGGAAGCTGCGCATCGGGTATGCGCGTGCCGCGCGCCTGGTGGACCTGCTGGAGGACCTTGGCGTCGTGGGGGGCTATGAGGGCAGCAAGCCGCGCGCGGTCCTCATGACCCCGGAGGAGCTCGAGGAGAGGAGGCGCAGGAAAGCCGCGGCCGAGACGGAAGGCGCATAGATTGCTTCTTGATTCCATCGGTGGTCGTTTTGGTATAATTTATCAAAGGGTTATGTGTGCGGAGTCATAAGGCGGGCGCGGTAAGCGGGTGCCGACAACGCCAATCCATACGGGTCGGCGCGGGGGTATGGGCAGCAAGGGAAATGGGAGGTTGCGGTGGCCAACAGGGTTGCGCAAGAGGTTGAGAAAATCCTATCCGCCGCGGTGGGCGATTTCATTGCCAAGGCGACCTTGAAGAAGAACTGCGAGCTGATCGGCACGACCCCGGACGATCTTACCGTGGAACAGCTTCCTGAGCTGGCAGAGAAGATAGAGAAGTCCATCTCCTTTTTCTCGGGAAAGGATGTCGGCGTCGGCGTGGCCGACAAGATAAAGACCATCAGGGCCTGATCCTGCACGTGGCATCGCGGGAAAGCTAACCCCGCGATGGCTTTTCCATCGTACCGCGCATGGAAAACCCGCCACCCCGACCGCTTCCGGACCTGCCGCGCGGGCGGCGGATGGAAGGAAGCGCGGGGCGTCGAACGGCAAGGATCCTGCGCAGGGCCGGAGGCGCGGAAGCGCTGCCTCCGGGAGGGAAACGCGGTGAAAGGGAAGAAAGACGCGAGGAACTTCTTCCTCCTGACCCTGGGATGCCCCAAGAACGAGGTCGACTCCGACCTCATAACCTCGCGTTTGCTGGCAGGGGGGTGGAGGCGGGTGGAAAGGCCGGAGGATGCCGACCTCTTGCTGGTGAACACCTGTTCGTTCATCGTCCCCGCGGTGCAGGAATCCTTGGAAGCCGTGCTGGAACTGGGCGAACGCAAGGCGGAGGGGGAGAAGCGCCTGGCGGTGGTGGGGTGCCTGGTGGCGCGCTATGGAGAGAGGACGCTGCGCTCCCTTCTCCCCGAGGTCGACGTCTTCGCGGCGCCCTCGCAATACCCGGCGTTCCCCGCTATCTTGCAGGGAGGAGGAGCGGAGGATACCGCCCCTGCCTCGCGAGAGCGCGTGTTCTCCTCCACCTTGGGGAGGGGGTACGTGTACGTGAAGGTGGCCGAGGGCTGCGACCGGCGCTGCGCATATTGCACCATCCCAGGCATACGCGGACCCCTGCGTTCGCGCCCCTGGGAGGAAATAAAAGGAGAGGCGCGCTTCTTCCTGTCAAGGGGGGCGAAGGAGCTCATCCTGGTGGCCCAGGACGTCACCTCCTACGGAAGGGACCTCTACGGTGCCGCCTCCCTCCCCATGTTGCTGGATAAGCTGCTGGAGCTGGAGGGCGATTACCGGCTGCGGATCATGTACATGCACCCGGAGGGCGTCGGCGACGGCTTGCTTGCGCGCATGCAAGACCCGCGTGTCCATCCCTACCTGGACCTGCCCATGCAGCACGTGGAGGAGCGCATACTGCGGTCCATGGGCAGGAGGGGAGGGACCGCATCCTTCAGGCGGCTGCTGGAAAGGATAAGGGACCGCCTGCCCGGCGCCGCCCTGCGGGCGACGTTCATGGTGGGATACCCCGGCGAGGACGAGAGGGCTTTCGCCTCGCTTATGGATTTCGTCGCGGAGAGCCGTTTTGACTGGTTAGGTCTTTTTGGCTATTCTCAGGAAGAAGGCACGGCTGCATATTCCCTCGCTGGCACATGTCCGCCTGGGGTCATCGAGAGGCGCCTGGGAGAGATACGGGGGCTCCAGGAGGAAATCATGCGCGAGAATGCCGCACGCATGGTGGGAGGGAGACTGCGGGTGCTGGTGGAGGGGGAGAGCGACGAGGCGCCCCCTTACTGGGAAGCCAGGTCCTACCGCGAGGCGCCGGAGGTGGACGGGGTGATCTTCCTGCCCGCCTCGCGGGGGCTGCGCGCGGGAAGCTGGTGCGAGGTGCAGGTGGAGTCCACGGAAGGGATTGATCTCATTGCCGTTCCCTGTGCTCAGCAGAGCGATGTCTAAGATAACGTCCGCGGAAGATGACAACTGGAATCTCCCCAACGCATTGACCATGGCCCGCATAGTGATAGCCCCCCTCATCGTCATCCTGCTCATGGACGAGGACCGCAGGCGCGACCGGCTCGCAGCGGCGGCGGTGGCGGTAGCGGCGCTGACCGACTTCCTGGACGGTTTCGTCGCGAGGAAGCAGGGCAAGGAAACCAGGCTGGGCCAGTTCCTGGATCCCCTGGCGGACAAGATATGCATATCCACCGCCTTCCTCATGCTGGCAAAACGACGCCGGCTGCCCGCCTGGGTGCCGGGCGTCATCATCGGCAGGGAGGTCGCCATAACCCTCTTTCGCGTCTACGCTGGCGCGCGCGGGGGGTCGGTGCCGGCCAGCATATGGGGGAAGCTGAAGACCAATTCGCAGCTCCTGGCCCTTCTCCTCGTGATCCTCGAGAAAGATACCTCCCCGCGCAGGGCAATGCAGAAGGCCGCGGTTGCCCTGGCCGTTTTCCTCACCCTCTATTCGGGGCTGGACTACATGCTCAAGGCCCGCCGTTACCTGGGCGAAGGCGAGGGTGGTTGAGCGGTGAAGAGGTGCGCGTTGATCTCCGTGGGCGACGAGCTCCTTGACGGGAGGACGCGGGACACCAACGCGGATTTTCTCGCCGAGAGGATGCAGGCGCTGGGCCTGAAGGTCGCCCTGCGGCTGGCGGTGGGCGACGACCTGGACGCGATAGCGCGAGCCTTTTCCCTCGCCTTGGTCCTTTGCGACCTGGTGCTGGTGACGGGGGGCCTCGGCCCCACCGAAGACGACATTACCCGGGAGGCGGTGGCACGTGCCCTCGAGGCGAGGCTGCAGAGGGATGGCCGTATAGAGGAACGGCTGCGCTCCTTCTTCGCTGGATTGGGAAGGGAGATGTCGCCCAGCAACGCCAGGCAGGCGGACCGCATAGAGGGCGCGGAATGGATCCTTCCGCGCCTGGGAACGGCGCCCGGACAATGGATAGAGCGGGAGGGAAAGGTGGCCGTCCTCCTGCCGGGGGTGCCGCGGGAAATGATGGACATGGTGGAGGGGGACGTGGTGCCCCGGCTCAAGGGCGCACTGGAGGGCGCGGGTGAGTTGACCGCCACCCTTCTGGTGGCGGCGAGGCCGGAGTCGGAGGTGGGAGAGCTGGTGGGCGGGGCGGTCTCGGGCATCGAGGGCCTGCGCGTTTCCTACCGAACCATGACGGGACAGATAGAGGTAAGGCTCTCGTCGCGGGACGAGGAGGCTCTCTCCGGCGGGCTCGCGAGAACGAGGGAAGCGCTGGGCGGCTGGGTGGTTGCAGAGGGTGCGGAGACCCTGGAGGAAAACCTTGGAAAGGAGCTGGAAGCGCGCGGGCTTACCCTGGCGGTGGCCGAATCCTGCACCGGCGGCATGGTGGGGGAGAGGATAACCCGCGTTCCCGGTAGTTCCCGCTATTACCGGGGAGGAGTGGTGGCCTACACTTACGAAGCCAAGGAGAAGCTCCTCGGGGTCGCTCCCGCCCTGCTGCGGGAAAAGGGAGCGGTCAACGAGGAGGTCGCGGTGGCCATGGCCGGTGGGATCCGCAAGCTCTTGGAGGCCGATATCGGGCTCTCCGTAAGCGGCGTTGCGGGCCCGGATAGCGGGGGGGAGAGGGAGGCGGTGGGCACCGTCGTCTTCGGCCTGGCCGACGCGCAGGGAGGGCGTGGCTTAAAGTACCGCCTTCCCGGGAACCGTGAAATGGTCAGGGAATACGCCGCCAATATCGCCCTGACCTTCGTTCTCTTCTACCTGCGCGGCATGGAGGTCGGGGATGTCCGGTGACAGGCTGCGCCTTTTCCTGGCCGTGGACATACCCGAGGAGACGAGGCGCCTGCTCGCTGCCGCGCTGGAGAGATATGGCGGGGAGATCCCGGAAGCCAGGTGGGTGAAGGCTGAAAACCTTCATATAACCCTGAAATTTATCGGCGGTTACGAGGAGGAGAAACTGGAAAGGCTGTCGAACGAGATACGGAAAACGGCCGCGTTGAGCGCCCCTTTCCGGGCGGCGCTGGGAGGATGCGGCGGCTTTCCTTCCCCGCGCAAGGCCAGGGTGCTGTGGGTGGGCATGCGCGGCGGCCAGGAGGAGGCCGCGGGGTTAGCCGGCAAGCTCGACGCGCGCCTGGAGAAGGTCGGGGTAAAGCGCGAGGACAGGCCCTTCAAGGGCCACCTTACCGTGGCCCGTTTGCGGCGTCCGGCGGATTGTTCCTCGCTTCTCGGGATGATGGAAGGGGAATTGGAGCCCCTTGCGGAGATGCCCTTCGAGGTGAGGGAGATCACCTTCTACCGCAGCATACTGGGCCCGGGAGGGCCGACCTACGTGCCTCTGGAGAAGATAGCCCTGGGGGAAGGAGAGGATGGGAAAGGTTAAGCTCGCACCCTCGCTGCTCAACGCGGACTTCTCGGATCTGCGGCGCGCCCTCTCATTCATCGAGGATACGGCGGATGCCGTGCACCTGGACGTCATGGACGGGAACTTCGTTCCCAACATAACCTTCGGCCCCCTGGTGGTGAGGGCGGTGCGGTCCATCACCGAGCTGCCCCTGGACGTGCATCTCATGATCGCCAATCCTGCCGAGTACGTCGAGGACTTCGTGGAGGCCGGGGCGGACTGGGTATCCTTCCACAGCGAGGTGACCAGGTACCCCGGGGAAATCCTGGGGCTCATACGCAACCTGGGCAGGAGGCCGGGTCTGGTCATCAACCCCCAGACGCCGGCGAGCCGCGTTTTCGAATATCTCGACCTGGTGGATTTCATCCTGGTGATGACGGTCATGCCCGGTTTTGGAGGGCAGGAGCTCCTGGCTGAACCGCTCGGCAAGGTGAGGGAGATAAAGGAGGAGGCCGCGCGGCAGGGATTGCAGGTCGAGGTGGAGGTGGATGGCGGGGTGAAGACGGAGAACCTTCCGCTGGTCCTGGAGTCCGGTGCGGACATCGTGGTGGTGGGATCCTCCATCTACCGCGCGCCGGACCCGCGGCAGGCGGCCCGGGAGATACGCCGCCTGCTCGATCCTTGAACCGCCCACCTGCCAGGCCGGCAACGTGCGCCGGACATGGACATCAAATTTTCAAGCATCTATAATATTCATAACTGACGGGTCTTCGGGGCAGGGTGAAAACCCCGACCGGCGGTGAGAGTCCGCGAGCCTGATGGCTGAGCCGGTGAAATTCCGGCACCGACGGTTAAAGTCCGGATGGGAGAAGACCTCCAGGCGGCCTTATGTGGCGCCGGGTTTTCTCCCGGTGCCCTTTTTGTTGGCGGATGCGCCGCGTAGGCGCGCCGGGGGCCCCTGGCGAGCAGGAGGCGGGGGACCCTCGCGGCGCGGTCTTGAGGGCAGCGTCCGCGCCCCGGGGCGGAGACGGAGGGGAGGGGAAGAGAGAGCTTCCGAGAGCATGATGGAAGGCGAGGAAAAAGGCGCGGCCTTCATGAGGATGGCCTTGTCCCTAGCGGCCAGGGGGAAAGGGATGGCCCACCCTAATCCCATGGTGGGAGCCGTGGTGGTGAAGGGAGGGAAAGTGATAGGAAAGGGCTACCACCGCGGGCCCCATTCGCCGCATGCGGAGGTGCTGGCCCTGGCCCAGGCGGGCGGGGATGCGGAGGGGGGAGACCTGTACGTGACTCTGGAGCCCTGCAACCATCACGGCAGGACGCCCCCCTGCACGGAGGCCATACTGCGTGCGGGCATAAGGAGGGTGGTGATCGCCGCGCCGGATCCCAATCCCAACGTCGCGGGAGGGGGGGCGGAAAGGCTGCGCTCGCAAGGGGTGCTCGTGGAGGTGGGCGTGCTGCGGGAGGAGAGCGAGGACATGAACGCCGCCTACAGGAAATACGTGGCCACGGGCATGCCGCTGGTGACGGTGAAGGTGGCCGCTACCGCGGACGGGAAAGCGGCCGCGAGGGGCGGCAGGTCCCGCTGGATAACGGGGGAGGCGGCCAGGAGGTTGGCGCACGCGATGCGGCGGGAGAGCGACGCGGTACTGGTGGGAAGAGGTACGGTGGACGCGGATGATCCGGAACTGACCGTGCGCATGGTGCCCCTGCGGGGGGCACGGCCTCCCCTGCGCGTGGTGGTGGATTCGCGCCTCTCCCTCAGCCTGAAGAGTAGGCTGGCGCAGGGAGGAGAACCCCGCGTGATCGTAGCCACCACTGAGGGGCATGACGCGGGAAAGGCGGAGGCCTTGCGGGAGCGGGGGGTGGAGGTCCTGGCACTGCCCGGGGACGAGGCGGGAAGGGTGGACCTGAGGGAACTGCTGGCAGCCCTGGGCAGGAGGGAGGTCGCGCATCTGCTGGTGGAGGGAGGGCCCACCCTGGTGAGCGCGCTTTTCCGCCTGGGCCTGGTGGACCGCCTGTCCCTCTTCGTGGCGGGCAAGGTTTTCGGGGACAGCGAGGCGAGGTCATGGGTGGAGGGCGCCGTCGTGGAGGATCCCTCGCAGGCCTTGCGCCTTAAATGGAGGAGGTCGCGCCGCCTGGGGGATGACCTCCTGCTGGAGGCGGATGTCGCATGCGGTTGGGAAGACCCTGGCGAAAAGGCTCATTCTGCCAAGGTGAAGGACGGGGGCCGTTAGGGATGTTCACGGGGATCATCGAGGAACTGGGAGAGCTCAGGAAGTCGCGGCTGACGTCGCGGGGAGGATGTCTCGAGATCTCCTGCCGGAAGATATGGAAAGATATGGTAATCGGTGACTCGGTGGCGGTGAACGGCGTCTGTCTCACGGTGACAAGGGCAGGGGCGGGAGCTTTCGAGGCCGACGTCTCGCCGGAGAGCCTGCAGCGCACCAATCTCAGCCGGCTGAAAAGCGGGGAGGCCGTGAACCTGGAACGGGCGCTGACCCTGCAATCGCGCCTGGGCGGGCACCTGGTGCAGGGCCACGTCGACGACGTAGGGTCGTTGGAGGCGATACGGGAGAGCGGCGACGGGCGCGTCTTCACCTTCACCGCTCCCCCGCGCGTGATGGAATACCTGGTGGAGAAGGGCTCCGTAGCGGTGGACGGGATCAGCCTGACCGTCAGCGAGTTGCGCGCCGACGGGTTCTGCGTGGCCGTCATCCCCCATACCCTCGAAACGACAAACCTCGGGAGGCGCAGGTTGGGGGATACGGTGAACCTCGAGGTGGATATCATAGCCAAGTACGTGCGCTCCTATCTCGAGCGCGGCGCGGCGAAGGAGGAAGGGGAGGCGGCGGTACCCGATACCCTCTACCGCAAGCTCGTGGAGGGAGGTTATCTGTGAGAGCTCGGCATGGCGATATGGCGGTGAGAGACGGTGCGCCATGCCGTTCCTCGCCCGGCCTTCGGGACCTGGCGGATAGACGGTCCGAGAGAAAACGGTAGCAGGAGGAAGTGCGGTGATGGAAGAGCGTGAGGAAGAGAAGGAAGAAAGGGCCGTGGTCGTGCAGGAGGAGAGCCCTTTCGACAGTATCGAGGAAGCCATTGAGGAGATCCAGGCCGGCCGCATCGTCATCGTGGTGGACGACGAGGACCGCGAGAACGAGGGCGATTTCCTCATGGCGGCGGAAAAAGTGACCCCCGAGGCCATAAACTTCATGGCCAAGCACGGCAGGGGTTTGATCTGCATGCCCTGCATCGCCAGCAGGCTGGACGAGCTGCATATCGAGCCCATGGTGACGAACAACACCTCCACCCACGAGACGGCCTTCACCGTCTCCATAGGCGCCAAGGGCAAGATAAGCACAGGCATATCCGCGCGGGACCGGGCGGTGACCATACAGACCGTCCTCGATCCGCTCACCAGGCCGGAGGACATATCCAAGCCGGGGCACGTTTTTCCCCTGCGGGCCAGGGAGGGAGGCGTGCTCAGGCGAGCCGGGCACACGGAGGCTGCGGTGGACCTGGCGCGCCTGGCCGGCCTTTTCCCCGCGGGGGTCATCTGCGAGATTATGAACGAGGACGGCACCATGGCCCGCGTTCCCCAGCTGGCGGAGATAAAGAAGCGGTTCGGGCTCAAGATGGTCACCATCGAGGATCTCATACGCTACCGTAACCGCAAGGAGAAGCTGGTGCGTCGCGTGGCGGAGGTGCGCCTGCCCACGCAGTACGGGGAGTTCCGCGCTATCGGTTACGAGTCCCAGGTGGATGGCCGCTGCCACCTCGCCCTGGTGAAGGGAGAGGTGGAGGGGAAGGAAAACGTGCTGGTCAGGGTGCACTCGGAGTGCCTCACCGGGGACGTTTTCGCATCGCTGCGTTGTGATTGCGGGGTGCAGCTCCGCCTGGCCCTGCAGATGATCGAGGAGGAAGGGGAGGGAGTCCTCCTCTATATCATCGGCCACGAGGGGAGGGGCATAGGGCTTCCGCACAAGCTGCGCGCCTACATGCTGCAGGAGGAGGGAAAGGACACGGTGGAGGCCAACCTGGAGCTGGGGTTCCCCCCCGACGCCAGGGATTACGGCATCGGGGCCCAGATATTGCAGGACCTGGGGCTCAGCACCATGCGCCTGCTCACCAACAACCCCGCGAAGCGCGTGGGTTTGGAGGGATACGGCCTGAAGGTCGTGGAACGTATCCCCCTGGTCATAGAGCCCTGCGAGGAAAACTACGAGTATCTCAGGGCCAAGAAGGAGAAACTGAACCACCTGCTGGAGTTCTGAAGGGAGAGGAGAGGCAAGATGACAGATTACGAGGGAAACCTGGTAGCGAGCGGCCTCAGCTTCGCTATCGTGGTCAGCCGCTTCAACGAGTTCATCAGCACGCGCCTCCTGGATGGGGCGATGGACGCCCTTAAACGCCACGACGCAGACATGGACAGGGTGGACGTGGCCTGGGTGCCGGGGTCCTTCGAGATCCCGCTGGTGGCTTCACGGCTGGCCGCGTCGGGGCGGTACGACGCCATCATCTGCCTGGGCGCCGTCATCCGTGGTTCGACCCCCCATTTCGAGTACGTGGCAGCCGAGGTCAGCAAGGGGATAGCCCGCGTCAACCTGGAGAGAGAAGTGCCCACCGCCTTCGGCATCATCACCGCAGACAGCATAGAGCAGGCCGTGGAGCGCGCAGGGGCCAAGCAGGGGAACAAGGGCTGGCAGGCGGCGCTGAGCGCGGTGGAGATGGCCAACCTCATGAGAAAGCTGGCATAACGGCAGACCCCCCTCCGCCCGTTTGCGACCCCGGCCCCTCCGGCATGTAGGGGGCAAAATGCCCTTCGCATAGGCATGTCCTGCCTTGTAGCGGCCTCACTCCCCATATTTCGCCGCATAAAACCTTTAACCCGTTTTGCCGATAAAACGGAATGGTAGGCGGAAAACCGCGGGACCACGAGGATGGTAGGCGGAATTGACGGGAAAGGTCGCTCAGGGTTATTTGAGGAGCGATGACCCGCTCCTCACGCGTTCGCTTGCTCGCCTGGCCCCAGGCGAGGAACGGCGCCTTGCCGAGATGGGTCTGCATCCCAGGGAATTCATGGAAATGACGCTGCGCTATCTCTCGGCGCGCGGGACGGGAGAAAAGGCGGATCCCTCTTCCCTGGTCGCATCCGTGGAGGAATTCTCGCGCCGCCATGACCACCCCTGGGAGTGGGTCAAGAAGCTGCTGCGCGCGTTCTTCGAGGCGTCGGCAGATTCCAGGGAGGGCGGAGTGGCGGCGGGGGCGAGGCCCGCTTTCGCGGACGTGAAGGCCCAGAGGGACCTGGAGCTCCTGCTCTGCGAGACCTGCCTGCGGATAGAAGCGGCGAAGAGGAAGGAGCTGGCGGAGAACCTGCGGGACATAGACCGGTTCCCCGACACCATAGCCGCCACCCTTGACCCCCTCACCTTGAGCAAGGTCGCACTGGGCCGTCTCAAGCACATCACTGGCGCGGAGACAGGTGCCATTTGCAGGCTGGACTCGGGGCGCAGGCTGCTCCCGGAGGTGGGAGACGATGCGCTGACCGCCGCCAGTCCCCTGACGTTGCCCGAAGAAGCGGCAGGGGCGCTGCTGGAGAAGGGAGAGACCGTTGTCATCGGAAGCGGCTCCGGAACCGCCGACGCGATGATCGCAGAGCTCAGCCTCGGGGACCTCCTCGTCCTGCCGCTGGTCATAAGGGGGCGCACCACCGAGGCCGCGCTCCTCGCTTGCCCCCGGTCATCCCCGGGGTTGACGCGGGAAAGGGTGGAGCTGGCGGAGAGGTTCGCCAACCGGCTGGCGGTGGCCCTAGAAAACGCGAGGCTCCATGACCGCGAGCAGAGGAAGATCAGGGAAACGGTGGCGCTGCTGGAGATAACGCGGGCCATCAATTCCACCCTCGACCTGAAAGACATATTGCACAAGGTGGTGAGGATGAGCATCGACCTCTTCCCGGCGGTGATGTGCTCCGTTTACCTTCTCGATGACGGCCGCTGCAAGATGGGCGCCTGGTACGGATTCATCGAGGAAGGGCTGTGGAAGGAGGAGAGGGAGAGCGGTTTCGCCCTGGAAGAACTGGGGGGTGACGAACTCGCCGCCCTGCTCGCCGGGAAGCCGGTCAGCATCGCCTCGCAGGAGGCGGGCTTCCTGCTCTCCCCGCAGGTGCTGCGCGAGCACAACGTGGACAGCGTGCTCCTCTATCCGCTGCGGGCGAGGGAGAGGATGAGCGGCGTGATGGCGCTGTTGCTTCCCCCGCGCGGCTCACGAGGCCTGGAAAAGGAGGAGATGGAGGTGGTGGCGGCCATAGCATCCCAGGCCACCATGGCCATAGAGAACGCCTCCCTGTACGAGGACATCGAGCGCAGCTACTTCTCGACCGTGCAAGCCCTGGCCAAGGCCATCGAGGTGAAGGACCCCTATACCCGCGGTCATTCGGAGAGGGTGACCGCGTACGCGCTGATGATCGCCGAGGCCATGCGCCTCGATGAGAGGGAGAAGCAGAAGCTCAAGTACGCGGCCACCCTGCACGATATCGGCAAGATCGGCATCGCCGGGAGGGTTCTGAACAAGCCGGGAACCCTCACCGAGGAAGAATATTCGCACGTTAAGACGCACCCCGCCCTCGGCGACAGCATCGTAGAGCCCGTGGAGTTCCTGCAGGGCCCGCGCCCCATCATCCTCCATCACCACGAGAGGTATGACGGGACCGGTTACCCGCAGGGGCTGAAAGGGGAGGATATACCCATGTGCGCGCGCATCCTCTCGGTGGCCGATGCCTTCGAGGCCATGCGCTCTGACCGCCCTTACAGGAGAGCCCTCCCCTTCGAGGAGGCGCGGCGCGAGCTCATCCGCAACGCAGGCACGCAGTTCGATCCCAAGGTGGTGGAGATATTCCTGGATATCCTGGAGAAGAACAGGGGTGATCCCATCAAGAGGTAAGCGGCGGCGCGGGAAGGCGTAACGAAGGAAAGCGTGGTCCCGAGCGGGGAGCACGAGTTTCTCGGAGGTATGGTAATTGTTCGACGAGATACTGCGTGGCGAAGCCGGTGTGGGGTTAAACGCCGGCAGGAAATACAAGATACTGGTGGTCGACGACGACCCCAACATCCGCGAGCTCATCGTGGAGACCCTCAGCGAGGAGAGGTACAGCCCCATCGAGGCGAGGGACGGAAAGGAAGCCCTGCTCCTCTGCGAGAGGGAGCGCCCCGACCTGGTCGTCCTCGACGTGATGATGCCGGACCTGGACGGGCTGGAGGTGTGCCTGCGCCTGCGGGGAGACCTGCTCACCAGCCATATCCCCATCATCCTCCTCACCGCAAAGGGCATGCTGGAGGACAAGCTGAAGGGCATCGACACCGGCGCGGACGACTATATAACCAAGCCTTTCGACCCGCTGGAGCTGGAGGCGAGGATCAGCATGCACCTGCGGCGCTCCATACGTGACGGAGAGGCGAGTCCCCTCACCGGCCTCCCCGGCAACCGCGCCATCGAGGAGAACATCGCGGCGCGCATCCAGAGCGGCGAGAAGTTCGCCGTCTGCTACGCCGACCTGGACGACTTCAAGGCCTACAACGACCGGTACGGTTTCCTCGCCGGCAGCGAGGTCATAAAGATGACCGCGCAATCGATACTGGAAGCCCTGGACAAGTACGGGAGCGAGGGCGATTTCGTAGGCCATATCGGGGGCGACGATTTCATCGTGGTCACCGAGATGGAGAGGGCCCCGCTCATTTCCCAGGAACTGATAAGGCTTTTCGACACGCGCATACCCTCGCATTACGAACCCGAGGATCGCGAGAGGGGCTACATCGTGAGCACCGACCGCCAGGGCAACGTGCACCATTTCCCCATCATGTCCATAAGCATCGCCATCGTACACAACACTTACCGGGAACTGGACCATCCGGGCAAGGTGGCGCAGATCGCGGCGGAGCTCAAGAAATATGTCAAGAACATGTCCGGCAGCAACTTCGTGTTTGACCGCCGCCGCAGGGATTGAGCGTAAGGATGATGAGGAAGACGAAGGGATCGGGTAGGGGCCTCGTGGAGGCCGTGAAAGAGGAGCCGTACCGGGGAAGCCTGAAGGGCGGCTTGCGCCGCAGGGAAGAAGTGCGCGTGCTCCTCACCTCCACGCGTTTCGTCGCCTCGCTCTTCTGGCTCACCATCATCGTCGCCACCATGCTCTTCGTCATGCCCTACGGCGAGCGCAACGCCTCCCCCCTCTTTTACGCTTTCGTGGCCATGTCTATCGTCGTGTACCTGGGGCACCGCTTCTTTCCTTACGAGGGTTACCGGCCCCTCGCCTTCGCCTCGCTGCTGCTGGCAACCGATGCCCTGATCGCCCTGATGGTATATCTTACCGGGGGGAGCAAGAGCGCGCTCTCCCTCCTCTTCATCACGGTGATCATATTCTCATCCGCCTATTTCGAACTGCTGGAGAACTTGCTTTTCACCGCCGTGACCTGCGCCGTGTACTTCGTGCCTTTCTTTTACGAGAACCTGCCCTTCGAGGAATTGAAGGACATGGTCATGGCAATTCCCATATATTTCCTCATAGCACTCTGCGGATTCTTCGTGATCAGCAAGGCCAGGGAACAGGAACACGAGAAACAGATCATCTCCCACCTCCTGGATCAGGCGGACAGCAAGAGCCGTGAGCTGTCGGCCCTTTACGCGGTGTCCCTGAAGTTCGCCTCCACGCTCAACGAGAGCGAGATCATCGACATCCTGATGAGCAACTCCGGGGAACTGGTGGCGAGCGACGCCATGGCCCTCTGCATGCTCGGCGAGGAAGGGAGGCTGAGGCTGAGGGCAAGCGAGGGGCGCGTCAATCCCTACCTGCTTGTGGAGAAGGAGGAGGGGAACCCCCTCTACGTCTCCGCGTCGGCGGTGCTGCCGGTCATCCTCAGGGAGGTGGAGGAGGACCCGCGTTTCCAGTCCTTCCTGGAGAAGCTGGGGTTCACCTCCATGATCACCGTGCCGCTTTACGCCAGCGCCAGCGTGATCGGGGTGTTCGCCTGCTTCTCACACCGGCGGGAAATGTATGACGATGACGCGGCGCGCATACTCCTCACCATGGCCAGCGAGTCGGCCATAGCGCTGGAAAAGGCGGGCCTCTACAGGACCATACTGGAGGACAAGGGGAAGATAGAGACCATTATCAATTCCCTTGAGGACGGCTTGCTGGTCATCGACGAGGATGCCCGCCTGGTGCTGGCCAACCCCTCCATCGCGAACCTGCTCGGCCTGGAGGAGGACCGCTACATGCTTCCCCTGCGGGAGGTGCTGGGCAGGGCGGGCCAAAGGGTGGAGTTCCACGAGGTTTCATGCGAGGAAGCCCTGCGGAAAGTGCTCCTGGAAGGCAGCAACGTGAAGAACGAGATGGTGCTGGAGAGAGATTACACCACTTTCTTCCATGTCCTCTGGGTGCCTCTCAGGGACGCACTGGGAAAGGTCAACGGGGCGGTCGTCCTCTTCCACGACGTGACTGATTTCGTGGAACTGGACCGCATGAAATCCGATTTCATATCCATCGTCTCCCACGAGCTGAAGACGCCTCTCACTTCCATCAAGGGTTTTGTCCGCCTGCTGGACGCGGAGAGGGTGGGGCCCGTGAACGAGAAGCAGAGGCATTACCTGGAGATCGTGGCGCGGCAGACGGAATCGCTCAGCAAGCTCATAAACGATTTGCTGGATCTTTCCCGCATCGAGGCGGGGATAATAGAGGTCAAGAGGGACGAGGTGAACCTGCGACAGGTGGCGCTGGACGTGCTGGCGCAACTGGATAACCTCGCTCAGGAAAAGGGGATAAGCATGCGCACCGACTTCCCCGACGATCTTCCCCCGGTGAGCGGTGATGCCGATCGCCTGGGGCAGGTCTTCATGAACCTCATCCATAACGCCATAAAGTTCACCCCCCCGGGAGGGCGGGTGGACGTGGAGGCATTCCGCCAGGGTGACCACTGCCTGGTGAGGATAAGGGACACGGGGCTGGGCATCTCGGCGCAGGACCTCCCGAAGGTATTCAACAAGTTTTACCAGGTCGATTCATCGACCACGCGCCAGCAGAGTGGCACGGGGCTGGGGCTTTCTATCTGCCGTGAACTGGTGCACGCACACGGCGGCAGGATATGGGTGGAGAGCGCGCGGGGGAAGGGCACCACCTTCAGCTTCACCCTGCCATTGAGAGGGAAGATACCGCTGCCGGCGAGGGACGCGGAAACGCCGCGCAGGAGGAAGGCCACGGGATAAGCGCGCTCCCCGCGCACCCGTTAAGCCGGGAGCGGCCGCAGGGGAGCCCCATGAAATATGTCTAGGTTCAGAAACATGGTGGACACCCCCTATACTTGCTTTGTAGTAAAAGAAGCAGAGCAAGGAGGTGTCC
>OGCI01000980.1_pt1 | contig 27246 bp, 26 predicted proteins | sample 1570021 | NCBI WGS metagenome assembly OGCI01 (sample SAMN06264664, study PRJEB24512) | hot springs metagenome | isolation source: Hot spring water | place: South Africa: Tshipise | collected 2015-06-21 | reverse complement strand
TTGCATTTCACGAAAGTTCACGGTCGGCTGATCATGCATCAGGCCCGTTCGGACTTGTCGGGTCTTGTGAACTCAACTGAAATGCGCCCAATTTGAGAGGTGCGCGCAAACTGTGACAGGCCGTTTGCAGCGCTGTGGGGTACCTCCCCCCCAGCCTCGCTTCGCTCAGCTTGCCCCCTCCCCGACGCGGGAGGGGGCAGCGAGGCGCGTGAGTGCCGAGCGGGGGTGAGGTCAACACCTCCGCACCGAGCAAATCGCCGAGAATCTTTGCTCGCACTCAGTTTGAGGGGTGCATTTCACAAAAGCTCACACCAGAGCGGCTTCAGAAATCCGCCTCAGTTCGCTTGCACTCGTGAACCCAACTGAAATGCACCCCTTGCGCCATGTTGCCGGTTACCCGACTGCGGGCTGTGTTCATGAAGCTGTCTACTGTCCTGTGCAACTACAACACGCGCGATGAGCTGGCCCGCGCCCTGGAGTCGCTGCTGGCGACACAGGGCGACCTCGACCAGGAGATCATCGTCGTGGACAACGCCTCGCGCGATGGCAGTGCGGCCATGGTACGCGCCCGCTTCCCCTCTGTGACGGTGATCGAAGCGGGAGCCAACCGCTGGTTCAGTGGGGGCAACAACCTGGGATTGCGCGCCGCGCAGGGGGAATACGCGCTGATCCTCAATCCAGATACGATCCTGCAACCCGACACCCTGGCGACCCTGGTTGACTATCTGGACGGACATCCGACGGTCGGCGCGGTGACGGCGCGCATGACTTTCGCCGATGGGACGTTGCAGCGCAACGGCTCGCGCTTTCCGACTTTCGCCGATGCGCTGCTCTCCTACACGTTCCTAGGCGTCCTGTTCCCGCGCTGGCGCGCCCGTCGGCGGCGGGCCATGTGGTATGAAGACTGGGATCGCCTGAGCACGCGGGCGGTCGAAGTCGCCCCCGGCTCGTGCCTGATGGCGCGCCGGACGATCCTGGCGCAGATCGGTTATTTTGACGAGCGGCTCAAGCTGTTCTTCACCGACGACGACCTGTGTCGCCGGATCGTGGGCACGGGCGCGGCGATCCACTATGTGGCCGAAGCGGTGTTGATTCACGATGAGCACGCCAGCCTCAGCCAGGTGCCGCGCCTGACGCAGCGCATCTACTGGCAGGACCTGCTGACCTATACGCGCATTTATCACGGGCGGGTGGCAGCCTGGACGCTGGCGCTGTTGCTGCTGCCGACCCGCGCAGCGATGGCGGCCAGGCGCGGCCTGTACGCCACCAGGAGCGAGCGCCCACAGCGCACAGCCGCCGACTGACAACTGATGACTCTCAACTCTCGACTCAATGACTCAGGAAAACCGCCTATGAGTACCCAGGTTCTCGTCACCGGCGCTGCCGGTTTCATCGGTAGCCATCTTGTCGAAGCGCTCGTCCGCCAGGGCGCGCGTGTGCGCGCCTTCGTGCGCTACAACTCCGCTCATCGCACCGGCAACCTGGAACTGTTGCCGCCGGACGTGCGCGCTGAGGTCGAAGTATATTTGGGCGATCTGCGCGACGCCGACGCCGTCGTGCGCGCCATGCGCGGGGTGGAGCGGGTCTATCACCTGGGCGCGGTGATCACCATCCCCTATTCCTATCAGCATCCGCGCGAGGTGCTCGACGTGAACGTGGGCGGCACGCTCAACGTGCTGATCGCTGCCCGCGACCTGGGAGTAGAGGGCATCGCCATCGCTTCGACCAGCGAAGTCTACGGCACGGCGCAGACCGAGCCGATCAGCGAACAACACCCCCTGCACCCGCAGTCGCCCTATGCCGCGTCGAAGGCAGCCGCTGACGCGCTAGCGATCAGCTTTCACGCGGCCTATGGGTTGCCGGTGCGTATTGTGCGTCCGTTCAACACCTTTGGCCCGCGCCAGAGCGCCCGCGCCGTCATCCCCACCATCATCAGCCAGGCGCTGGCGCGCGACGAGGTACGGTTGGGCGCGCTGCACCCCACGCGCGACCTGACCTACGTCACCGACACGGTGCGCGGTTTCCTGCTGGCGATGGCTTCCAGCGAGGCCATCGGTCGCCCGGTGAATCTGGGCACGGGGCGCTCGATCACCATCGGCGACCTGGCCCGCCTGGTCATCCGGCTGATCGGGCGCGAGGTGCCGCTGGTCAGCGAGGCAGCGCGCGTGCGCCCGGAGACAAGCGAGGTGTTGCGTTTGCGCTCCGACAACCGGCTGGCCCGCGAATTGATCGGCTGGGAGCCGCAGGTTTCCCTGGAGGAGGGATTGCAGCGCACCATCGCCTGGATGCGCGATCACTTGCACCTGTTCGACCCAGGGCGCTATGCGTACTGATGGTCCCCAGACCAGGGCGGAATCGCCCGATCTTGTGCTGGTCCGGCGGCTCTTGACTTCTCCCGCGCAAGCCCGTATGCTAGGCCCCAGCAATCCTGGCGGCCCATATTTTCCAACGGTATCGGCCCATGTCTCTTGCTGAGCGTATTCTGAACAAACTCGTTTTTCTCTACGGCCCCGACCGCGGCCAGTCCTGTTTTCAGCAGTTGATGCCCCGTCTCGACGACTTCCGCGCCCATCATCCCGAACTCTCTGCTCAACCGGTTGCCGCGCACGAACGCTTCACCGAGCGCGACGCCGTGCTGATCACCTATGGCGACTCGCTGCGCGCGGAGGGCGAAGCTCCCCTGCAGACGTTGCACCGTTTCCTGAAGGCACGGCTGGCGGGGGTGATTTCCACGGTGCATATCCTGCCCTTCTTCCCCTACTCGTCCGACGACGGCTTCTCGGTGATTGACTATCTGGCCGTCAACCCCGACCTGGGCACCTGGGACGACATCGCCCGCTTGCGGGGCGACTTCAAGCTGATGTTCGATGCGGTCATCAACCACATTTCGGCGCACAGTGCCTGGTTCCAGGGTTTCGTCAGCGGCGACCCAACCTACCGCGATTTCTTCATCACCGTAGACTCGTCTACCGATCTGTCGAGCGTGGTGCGCCCGCGCACGCTGCCGCTGTTGACGCCAGTGCAGACAGCAGAGGGCGTGCGTCACGTCTGGACGACGTTCAGCGCCGATCAGATCGATCTCAACTACGCCAATCCTGCCGTGCTGCTGCATATCCTGGACGTGTTGCTGTTCTACGTGGCGCAGGGGACCAGCCTGATTCGCCTGGATGCCATCGCCTACCTGTGGAAGCGCGTGGGCACTTCCTGCATTCATCTGCCAGAGACGCATACCGTCGTGCGCCTGTTCCGCGATGTGCTGGATTATGTCGCGCCCGCCGTAGCGCTGATCACCGAGACGAACGTCCCGCACAAGGAGAACGTCTCCTACTTCGGCAACGGGACGGACGAAGCGCAACTGGTCTATCAGTTTGCCCTGCCGCCGCTGCTGGCGCATACCTTCGCCACCGGCGACGCCAGCGCCCTCAGCCGCTGGGCAGCGGGCCTGGAGAAGGTGTCCGATCAGACCTCGTATTTCAACTTCACCGCCTCGCACGATGGGATCGGCGTGCGTCCGGTAGAGGGCATCCTGGCTCCCGAAGAGATCGCCGCGCTGGTGTCGCGGGCGCGGGCGCATGGCGGCGACGTGTCGTACAAGACCAATAGCGACGGCTCGCGCAGCCCTTACGAACTGAACATCAACTACTTCGACATGCTTTCCAACCCGCAGAGCGACGAGCCGCTCTCATTGCAGGCGCGGCGTTTCCTGGCCGCGCAGGCCATCCAACTGGCCTTTGTGGGTGTGCCGGGCATTTACATTCACAGCCTGCTGGGGTCGCGCAACTGGTACGAGGGAGTGACCCGCACCGGCATCCTGCGGGCGGTCAACCGCGAGAAGCTGGCCTATGATGAGGTAGAGGCGGCGCTGTCCGACCCGGCCTCGCTGCGCAGCCAGGTTTTCTATCCCTACTGCAGGCTGCTCACCCGGCGCGCCGCCGAACGCGCTTTCCATCCCAACGGTCCACAGCAGGTGTTGACGCTGCATCCGGCGGTCTTCGCGTTGCTGCGCACGTCGCCGCAGGGGGATGAGCACGTACTGACGTTGACCAACGTTTCCGGCGGGCCTATCACCGTTGACCTGGGCGGCGTTGCCCTGGACGGCGCGCGCGCGTTCTGCGACGTTCTCAGCGAGCGGCGGGTCAGCGCGGGCGACGCTCTGCGCCTGGAGCCGTACGAAGTGCTGTGGCTCAAAGCAGAACGGTAGGGCGGAGGCCTCGCGGTGATCGTTCTTGCTGATGGCTGATGGCCGGGCGCGGATGGCCCTCTGGCAGGAGAGTATCCCCATGCGCATTGGATTTGTCGCCACACGTATCGCCGGTGTAGACGGCGTCTCGCTGGAGATCGCCAAGATAGCCGCTGTCCTGGAGCGGATGGGCCACGAGACCTTCTATTGCGCTGGCGAACTGGGTGAGTACGCTCAGCCGGGCCTGGAAGTGCCCGCTTTTCACTTCCGCGACCCTGAAGCGATCGCCATTCACGACGAAGCCTTCAGCGGAGTCGAGGAATCGCGCGAGCTATATCAGCGCATTGCCAGAGCCGCCACCCCGCTCAAAGACAGCCTGTATGAATTCGTCGAGCGCTTCCGGCTCGACTTGCTGATCACCCAGAACGCGCAGGCGATCCCCATGCAGATTCCGCTGGGCGTGGCCCTGCGCGATTTCATCGGCGAGACGCACATCCCGACCATCGGCCATCATCACGACTTCTACTGGGAGCGCGAACGCTTTCTGGTCAACCGCATCCCGGATATCCTGGCGACCGCTTTCCCCGCCGAGGCCACCTCGCTGCGCCATGTGGTGATCAGCACGGCCATACAGCGCGAGCTATATCTGCGTCGTCGCCTGCTGGCGACATACCTCCCGAATGTGTTCGACTTCCGCAATCCGCCCCCGCCGCCGGATGACTACGCCCTGACCGTCCGCGAAGAACTGGGCATTGCCCCCGACGAACGGCTGATCCTGCAGCCGACGCGCATCATTCGCCGCAAGAACATCGAGCGGGCAGTCGAGTTGGTGCGGCAACTGGGCGAACGCGACCCGCGCCATCGCTACGTCCTGGTGATCACCGGCTACGCGGGCGACGAAACCGACAGCTACTACGAGTGGCTGCTGGAGCAGGTGCAGCGGGCGGGCATCCGCGCCCTGTTCATCGGCGACCGCATCACTGAAAAGCGGGGGGTGCAGGACGGGCGGCGCACCTACACCCTGTGGGACATCTACCCGCACGCCGATTTCGTGACCTACCTCAGTTCGTATGAAGGCTTCGGCAATGCCCTGATCGAGACGCTCTACTTCCGCAAACCGCTCATTGTCAATGCCTATATCCCCTATCGCTCCGACATCAAACCGGCGGGCGTGCGCGCCGTCGAGATTCGCGAGGACGTGACGGCGGAGGCTGTCGGTCAGGTGCTGGCCCTGCTGGACGATCCGGCAGCGGTCGCCGCGATGGTGGAGCATAACTATCAGGTGGGGCTGCAGCACTTCTCCTACGAAGTGTTGGAGGCGCGGCTGCGCACGCTGCTATAATCTGCAAAATCGTGTATAAGATCGTGCGAATCTTGTAGATTCTCGATCCTGGAGCCTGCATGACTGCCGTGCTGCATTCGCTGCGTCTCGCTGCGTTTCCGCTGGGCCTGGGCCTGACTTCGGTGCTGGTCAGCGGCACGCTCAATCGGGTGATGATCGTCGAGCTGGCGTTGCCCGCCGCCCTGGTGGGCTTCTTCCTGGCCATCCCGGTGATCATTGCGCCCGCTCGCGTCTGGTTGGGCTATCTGTCGGACGGCCACCCCTGGCGCGGCAAACGCCGCGAGCCATATATCGTGCTGGGGACGCTGATCGCCGGGCTGGGCCTCAGCGGGGCGACGCTAATCGCGCTCAACCACGCCGCCGTCGGGCCGGTGCTGATTGGCGGCGGGGCGCTGGCCTTCCTGAGCTTTGGCCTGGGGCACACCCTGGCCAGCAACACCTTCGAGGCGCTGCTGGCGGACAGGTTCACCGGCGTGCAGCGCCCGCGCGCGGTGACGCTGTTTAAGATCGCCATGTTCGCTGGCATTCTGGGCGGTGCTCTGGGCCTGGGCGCGTTGCTCGATCCCTTCAGCCAGGGGCGGCTGCTGGCCGTCGTCGGCGGGGTGGCGCTTGCCTACGCGATGCTGGCGACTCTGGCCGTGACAGGGCAGGAACCGCCCGTGCCACACCTGGAGGCAGTCGCGCGGCGGGCCGCCAGCGAACCGTTTCTGCGAGTAGTACGCACACTGCTGTGGGACGATCCACAGGCGCGGCGCTTCTTCGCGATCGTCGTCTTCAGCGTGCTGGGCACGCTGGCGCAGGATGTGTTGCTCGAACCCTACGGCGCGCTGGTGTTGGGCATGAGCGTGGCGCAGACGACGCGCCTGACTGCGCTGTGGGGCACGGGCACGATCCTGGCCATGGCGCTGGCGGGCGTGTGGCTGATCGCCCGCTGGGGCTATCTACCCGTGTTGCGGGTGGGGCTGGGGCTGAACGTGACCGTCTTTGCGGGGATGCTGGCGATAGGCGTGCTGGGCAGCGCTGATGGATTCCGCGCTCTGGTATTCGCGCTGGGGCTTGGGACAGGGCTATCCATGGCCGGACTGCTGACCGCGGTGATCGAGTTCACCACCTTCGAGCGAGCCGGCCTGCTGATGGGCGTCTGGGGCACCGCCGCCGAACTGGGGCAGGCAAGCGGCGGCGTGCTGGGCGGGATGGTGGTAGACGGAGTGCGCTACCTCAGCGGGGGCAATGCGCTGCTGGCCTATGGGGCGGTGTTCGCCCTCGAAAGCCTGTTGTTACTATTCACCCTGACGCTGACGCGGGGGTTGCGCGTGGGCGTCGCCCTCTCATCGGACACGCGGACGGCTGCCGCGCGCCGCCTGTGGGGAGAATTCACTCCCGCCGGGCGCTGACCGGCTACGGATGCAGAAACAGCACCGCCACTCCTGCCAGCGCCAGCGCGGTGCCGACGATGGCCCGTTGCGTGATGCGTTCCTTGAAGATCAGCCAGGACAGGGGGATCAGCAGGATCGGCGGCAGGCTCATCAGCGTCGAGGCGACGCCGACCGATGTGTGCTGCACGGCGATCAGCGACAGCCACACCCCCAGGAACGGCCCGGCGATGGCCCCGCCCATAATGAAGCGCAATGCTCCTGGATGAGCGCGTAACACGTGCACTGTGTGTGCGGCCTGCCCGTTGAGCGCGGTGAACGCCCAGATGCTCGCCGCTGCAGCGATCAGGCGGATGACGTTACCAGAGAGCGCGGAGAAGTCCCCCGCCAACCCTTGCTTGGAGAGAATCAGCCCCAGCGCCTGACCAAGCGCCCCGCCCAGCCCAAAGAGCACGCCCAGCGCATAGGTGCGCGGCGCGCGATCGGGCGTATTGTTGCCGTTGCGCCGGTCGGTGACCACCCAGGCGACGCCGCTCAGTGCCAGGGCGATGCCCAGCCCTTCCCAGCCGCTGATCGTCTCATCTAGCAAAAACCACGCCAGCACCGCGCCGATCACCGGGCTGAGCGCCATCAGCAGCATGGACAGGCGCGGCCCGATCAGCACGAATGCCTGGAACAGCGCTGCGTCGCCCAGCACAAAGCCCACCAGGCCAGAGAGCGCCATCCAGCCCCAGCGCGCAGGGGCCGCGTCGAAGGGCCACGGTTGCCCCTGCGCGATCCAGTGTACCCCGCTGACCATCACCAGGGCCAGTGCCAGGCGGGTGCGGTTGACGATGGGCGAGCCGACCTGTCGTCCGGATAGCGTGAAGAAAATTGAGGTGAAGCTCCAACAAACCGAAGTGAGCAGACCGGCTAATTCGCCGACGAAAGAGGACACGATGGGAACTCCTAGGGGGTGCGCGACCACGCTACCAGGCCGCGCGCATTGTAGCGCAGCAGGGCGGCGGGCGTCTATAGTCGCTTTTGTCTGGTGTGTGCAAGAGGTGACCGGCAATTTGCAGCGGTCTGCTGCCCCTCACCCCTGCATCCCTTCTCCCTCGCGACTGCGTCGCGGGGCGAGGGGACTCACTTTCTCTCGCCCAGGGGCTGGGGGATGAGGGCCATCGGGCGGGGCAAGGCGCTGTCAACCTTTGCTCGCACCCCTTTTGTCCACAGGCTGAGGATGAAAAAACCCCGCCACGGGCGGGGTTCGATGAGGAAAAATGATAACAGACTGGTAATCAAGCCGACGGGACGATTGGACTAGAGCGCCTCGATGATGTCGCTGTAAGTGTTGCGGACGCCAGGGCCAAGCACCACCAACAGCGCGATCAGCACCACGGCGACGAAGATGAGCAGCAGCGCGTACTCGACCAGCCCCTGCCCCCAGTAGCGACGTAGGGCTGGTGAGCGCGCCAGAACCCAACACCAACGGATCATGGCCAACCTCCTTTCCTGGATTGTGTCTTTCATTATAGTACAAAACCTGGCCCGTAGAGCGAGATATATAGAAATAGAATCTGAAAGGAAAAATTCACTTTTTTCACGGCGTCATGCGATATCACTTAAGAAAATCAATTCAGATATTAAATTTTATTGAGATATTGATTGACTTTGTGCACAGAGTCTGCTACCATCAGGCCAGAGCTTACAACATGGTTTTGACGCCGTTTCTGTGCACCCTGCTTCTGGCAGAGGCGTATTGCGCAGCCTGGATCGTCACGCTGAGGATGGGCCTATGTATGATGTGCACGCTGTACCCGGCAAATGTCCGGTGTGCGACGAAACGATGATCATCACCCGCCTGTACTGCCCCAACTGCGACGTGACCCTGGAAGGGCGCTTCGCTCTGGGACGGCTGGCGCGGCTGACCCCTGAACAACTGGAGTTCGTGGAAGTCTTCCTGCGTTGCGACGGCAAGATAAAGCGCGTCGAGGGCGAACTGGGCGTTTCCTATCCCACTGTGCGCAACTGGCTCAACGAGATCATCGTGGCTCTGGGGTACGAGGCGCCCGGCGGCGAACTGGCCGAGGAGGTAACCGCCGAGCAGCGCCGTCAGGTGCTCGACGATCTGGCCGCGGGCCGGATTTCGACCGACGAGGCGATCAAGCTGTTGCATGGCGATCTGAGCTAGAGGAGGAGAGGCAATGCCTACTCGCAAAGAGATTCTGCAAATGCTGTCCGAGGGGACGATTGACGTCAATCGCGCGGCTGAACTGCTGAACGCCGCTCAAGAGGAATCTCCCGAGACACAGGCAGCAGCTACGCCGCCCGCTCCCGAAGAGTCACTTGCGCCCGAAACGCCTGCCAAACCGAAACGTGGGGGACGCTGGCTGCGCATTCACGTCAGCGACCTGCGTACCGGGCGCAGCCGTGTGCGCGTCAACGTCCCGCTGGGGCTGGTGCGCTTCGGGCTGCGCATTGGGGCGCGCTTCACCGATGAACTCGACGAAGACCTGGCCCGCGACGTGATCGCCGCTCTGGAAGAAGGGACCATTGACGGCACCCTGGTGGAAGTGGAAAACGAAGAGGACAACGAGCGTGTACACATCTTCGTAGACTGAGCGCCGACACGCGCCAGCAGGAAGGAGCAAACAGCCTATGAATCGTCATAAGTATGTCGGTGTAGATACGTCGGTAATCGTGCAGCAGATAGGCGGTGACCTGCGCGTACGCGCGCATGAAGAAGACGTGCTACTGGTAGACGGCGAACTGGTGCACGTAGAGCATCTGGGAGCCGGACAACCCTGCCTGGTACGCGCCGCCGGCGACGCCCGCCTGATCGTCCCCGACACGGTCCCGCTGGTAGTGCAGGCGGTTGGTGGCGACGCCAAGATCACCGATGTCGAGGCCGCCGTCGAAGTGGGGCGTGTGGGGGGTGACCTGTCGGTGCGCAACGCCGCCTCGGCCAGCGTCGGGCTGGTCGGCGGTGACGCGCGCATCAAGCGAGTGAGCGGCGATGTGCGTGTGGAAGGCGTCGGCGGCGATGCCACCATTCGCGATATAGACGGCTCACTGTGGGTGGGCCAGGTGGGGGCCGACCTCTACCTGCGCAACGTCCTGGGCGACTGCGTCGTGGAGCGCACTGGAGCCGACCTGGTGCTGAGCCTGGACTTCGCCCCGGGACGCGAGTATCGCTTTAGCGCGGGCGCGGACATCCTGTGCCGCGTACATCCCGACAGCAACGTCACCTTCGAATTGCCCCCAGAAACAACCGTGCAACTCGACATTCCCGCCGATCTGGCGGAAACCGATGAGCAGCATCGCATTGTGCTGGGCGACGGCAGCGCGCGCGTGATCATCGCCCGGGCCGCACGGTTGCGCCTGGTGGGCGAAGATGAAGATTACATGGTTGACTTCAGCGTGCAGATCGAGGACGAACTGGAAGCGCGCCTGTCGTCGCTGGAGGAAAAACTCACCCAGCATCTGGAAGGGCTGGACGAGCGCATTCAGGCGACTACTGTGCATCTGAGTTCGCAGGCCGAGCGTATAGCTGAGCGCGCACAGCGGGAGGCACTGCGCGCCGCCGAGCGGCTACGCCATTCGATGGGGCGCTGGGAAGACAAACCCAAGCGCGGCAAGGCCAAGCGTGGCCGCTTTGCCGTGGGCATGATGGAGGGGCGACCCACCCCACCTCCACCCCCGCGCGAGCCGATCACTGAGCAGGAGCGGCTGATGATCCTCAAGATGGTGCAAGAGGGCAAGATCACCATCGCAGAGGCCGAAAAACTGCTTTCTGCGCTAGAATCGTGAGCAACGCTGATCTGAGCGGGACACGCGCAGGGCGGTTCTGCGGGATGTGCATCTCATACGGGGACAGGTTTCGCACCAGGCCGCTGAGAGCATGGGCGAGACACTTGGTGCATTTCTCTGTGCCCTCTACGGTTCCGCCGTTCCGTCCCACTGAGATGCACTCGTTCTGAGGCGGAGTGCGCATGGCCACGACAGGAATACTGATCCGGCGGGGAGCATTCACGGGGCTACGCCCGGTTCACCCGCGCGCCGATCTGGTGGATATCGCCAACCTGATCGAAGTGTGCTTCGCGCCGACGCTCGATGCTGCCGGTCGCTCGGCGATTCAGGAGATGCGCGCGCTGGGGCGGACCCGGGGCATCATGTGGTTGATCGCCCGCCTGACGCGAGCGCTGCCGCCGCTCTATGGCTTCGTATGGCTGGAGCGCGGGCAACTGGTGGGCAACGTCACCCTCACGCCGGTGGAGCGCGGGGGCGGCTGGGTGATTGCTAACGTCGCCGTGTTGCCCGCCCATCGGCGACGGGGCATTGCCCGGCGGCTGATGCAGGCAGCGCTGGACTTTGTCGCGCGGCGCAATACGTTTGCCGTGCTGCAGGTAGAAGCGGACAACGCTGCCGCGCGCGCGCTGTATGCGAGCCTGGGGTTCCAGGAGCAGCGGACATTCACACACTGGCGTTGTCCGGCTTATCAGCGACCGGCGCTGATCAGTCTGCCGCTGCCGCCGCTGCGCCCGCTCGTCCCCGCCGACGTGCCAGGCGTGACCGCCCTGGCAGAGCGCGTGCGTCCCAACGAACGAGGCGGCCTGGGCTGGCTGCGACCAGTCAGTGAGGCAGCCTTTCGTCCGGCGCGGTTTGCCGCGCTGCGCTATGCGTTCGGCGGTGCGCGTGCCAATACCTGGCTGCTGCCCGGCAGTGACGGGCAACCGGTCGCGGCGCTGCGGCTAGAGACGCGCATCAGCAGCCTGGCGCGCTCTTTCGACGCGCTGATCGCGCCAGAGTATGGGGAACAACTCGCAGCACCGCTGATCAGCTTCGTGTTGCGGCGGCTGATAGGGCGCGAGCACGCTGTCGTCACCGAGCACCCGTGTGACGACGAGGCAATGAACGCGGCGCTACGTGCACACGCTTTCCGCCCCGAACGAACTTTGGTGCACATGATCTGGACCGCGGGCAACGACGGACACAGGACTCGCCGCCAAGGAGAGAGCGACTGATGACCACTGCCGAAGAACGGATGCGCATCCTGCAGATGATTCAGGAGGGCAAGATCACCGCCGAGGAAGGCGCGCGGCTGTTGCAGGCGCTCAGCAAGGGGCGCCCCGCTGCGCCACCTCCACCGCCTGCCCGCGACCCGCGCATGTTGCGCGTGCGCATCACCGACCTGAACACTGGCAAAACCAAGGTCAACGTCAATATCCCCATGAGCCTGGTGAATGTGGGCATCAAACTGGGCGCGCGTTTTACCCCCAGCTCCACCGACATTGACTACGACGAGATCGTCGAGGCGATCAAAGCCGGGGCCAGCGGCAGACTGGTAGATGTTGAGGACCTGGAGAGCGGCGAGCACGTCGAGGTCTGGGTGGAGTAGGCGGGCGGGCGGCCCGCTGTCTGCGGCGAGTGATGCCCCTCGCCCGGTCGAATGCAGCGCCGGGCGAGGGGATTTGTTTTCTGCCGAAGAATTCGCAAACCTGCCCCGGTTTACCTCCATCTCCGCCCGGCGCTGCGGGCGAAGGGGAGCACTCGCCCGCGAGACAATAAGTCCCCTTGCCCCGCGACGCAGTCGCGAGGGCGAGGGGATGCAGGGGTGAGGGGCAGCGGCCTGCTGCAAATCGCCTGTCACACTTTGCGCGCTCCCCCCTGATTCTCACCGGGCGCAGGTGAAGCCGGTGCGCTATAATCGGGCTTGAGACTCGTTTCGGCGGCGACAGGATCGCAGGGAAGTTCGCGCGTGCAACGTATCAGCAACGGCGGGCCGGTGTTCTACCAGTTCGAGCAATGGGCGGAGAGCGACCGCCTGGTGCACGGGGTATTCACGCGCCTGGGCGGCGTGAGTCAGCCGCCGTGGGACACGCTCAACCTGGGCGGCACTGTGGGTGACGACCTGGCCGCTGTGCGCGAGAATCACCGGCGGGCCTACGCCGCACTGGGACTGGATGAGGGGTATGCCTGCACCGTCTGGCAGGTGCACAGCGCCGACACGGTGATCGCGCGCGCGCCTGTCCCTGGGCGACGCTGGCTGGCCCGCGCCGATGGCCTGGTCACCGACCGGCCCGGCCTGGCGCTGACCATGCGTTTCGCTGACTGTACGCCTGTCGTGCTCTACGATCCACTTCGCCATGTAGTCGGGCTGGCGCACGCGGGCTGGCGCGGGACGGTGCTGGGCGCGGCGGTGAGCGTCCTGCAGACGATGGTCGAAGCCTTCGGTGTGCGTCCGGCGGATGTACAGGCGGCGATCGGTCCCAGCATCGGCCCGGAACGCTATCAGGTGGGCGAAGAAGTAGTGGCCGCCGTCGCGCGGGCGTTCGGCGACACTGACGGGCTGGTGCGTCGCGCCGCCGATGGCCGCGCCTATCTCGACTTGTGGGCGGCCAACCGGCTGGCGCTGGAACGGGCGGGCGTCGAGCAAATCGAGGTGGCCGGTATCTGCACCGCCACGCGCACCGATGAGTTCTACTCGCACCGGGCCGAAGGCGGGCGCACCGGTCGCTTTGGCGTGATTGTGGCGCTCAACGGAAGCTAGCGTATGGAAGCTCTTCAAACCATCGCGGAACGAGTCGCGGCGGTGCGCGAGACAATCGCGGCAGCGTGTTTGCGCGCCGGTCGTTTGCCCGATACCGTGACGCTGGTGGCCGTCAGTAAGACGCATCCTCCGGCGCTGATCCTGGAAGCGCTGGCGGCGGGCGTGCAGCATTTCGGCGAGAATCGCATCGAGGAGGCGCTAGGCAAGATCGCGCAGGTCAACGCCGCCGCGCCAACGCCGGTGCAATGGCATATGGTCGGGCATGTGCAAAGCCGCAAAGCCCGCTTTGTGATCGGGCCATTCGCCCTGTTACACTCGCTGGACAGCGTGCACCTGGCCGAACGCCTGAGCCACTACGCGCAGCTTGCCGGTCGCACGCTGGACGTGCTGCTGGAGATGAACGTCTCCGGCGAGGCCAGCAAAGAGGGCTGGACGGCTCAGCGCTGGCGGGACGACCGCGCCTGTCGCCATGCGCTGTGGGCGGACGTGGCCCAGGTGCTGGCGTTGCCGGGAGTGCGCGTGCGGGGACTGATGACCATGGCCCCCATCGTCGAGGACATGGAGCAGGCGCGTCCGGTCTTTGCCGCGCTGCGCGAGTTGCGCGATGCCCTGGCCGGGGATTTCCCCGCTGCCAGGTGGGACGAACTGAGCATGGGCATGACCGACGATTACCCGATAGCTGTGGAAGAAGGGGCGACGATCGTGCGCATTGGCCGCGCCATCTTCGGCGAGCGCCATCCTCTGGGGTGAAGACTCTTCCCGCGGCGGCGCAACAACGCGTTACAATGGTGCGTAGTGAGAATCAAACTCAGGGATCGAGAACCGGAGCGGGCCAGAGGTTGCCTGCGCCGGGGGTGTCATAAGGAGATGGGGCTTTGGAAAGTCTGGCGATGATGGTCGAGCTGTTCATTCAGCTCTACTCCCTGGTGATCCTGGCGCGCGTGTTGATGAGCTGGGTCAACATTGATCCCTACAGCCCGCTGGCCCGCACTATCTTCAACCTCACCGAACCGGTGCTGGCTCCCGTGCGCAACTTGTTGCCGCCCGCTGCCGGGCTGGACTTCAGCCCGATCATCGTCATGGTGTTGTTGCAGGTCATTGGGCGCATGATCGTCACGATGTTGCTCGCCTAGCGGCGATCGGAAGGGGGAGGATACGATGCCGCGCGATTTCGAAATCACCGATGCCCGACGTGGGGCGGCCTTTGGCGTGCGTGTGGTGACCGATGCCGACGCAGTGGCCGTCGTCGGCATGTTTCCGGATGGCTCGCTACAGATTCACCTGACTGAACCGCTCGATATGGGGCGCGCCGACGCCCAACTGATCGCCTTTCTGGCCGAGGAACTGGCCGTTGAGCCGTCGCGGGTGGCAATTGTGGCGGGCGCGGGTGGCCCCAACAAGCTGATCAGCGTGGAAGGGATCAGTCCGGCTGCGGTAGACGCCTGGTTAGCGCGCTGGCGGTAGGCAATGCGGGCGGCCATGTGTGCGCGTCTTGAGCGGTTGCTTTGCTGGCGGGGACGCCATGCGTTGGCGCTGGCGCTATGTGCGCTCGCTCTGGCAGCCTGCGACGCGATAAGCCCCAGCAGCGCGCCGACCGTCGTGCCCACGCGCACCCTCATCCCACCTACAGCTACTCCTACGCCGCCGCCTGTCGCCGCCACCCCTACCCCGACCGATCTGCCCTCTCCGGCGACGCTGGCAGCGGCCACGGCTGTCGCCGAGCGCCTGTCACCCGTGCTGGCCATGATCGATCTCACCACGCGCGACCTGACCGCGCAGGGCGTGGCGCTGGACGATGTGCGCCTGCTGAGCGTGGACGGTTTCACCTGGCCAGAGACTTCCTGGGGGTGCGGGGCGGGCGAGCCGGGCGCTGCTGCCGGGCGACGGCCCGGTTACCGCATTGTCTACAGCGCCGGTGACCGCTTCTACATTTATCACACCGACCTGGAGGGCGCGTTCGCCCTGTGCGACGATGCCGCCTGGCTGACGCGCGAAGGCGCGCCGATCCTGGTAGACCCCATCGCCGAGGAAATGGTCGCCCTGTGTCGGGCCGACGCCGCCCGTCGCACCGGCCTGGACGCCAGCGCCATCCGCCTGGCCAGCGTGGTGACGGTCATCTGGCCGGACGACAGCGTCGGCTGCCCGCAGCCGGATATCCAGTACGAGCCGCACGAGACGCCCGGCTTCCGCGTGGTTTTGCAGGCGGGCGATCAGGCGCTGATCTACCACACCAGCGCCCGCCATGTGGTGCTCTGCCCGCCTGACCAGGCTATCCTGCCGGGGCTGATCCGTCAGGCGCTCGCCACCCCTATCCCCCAGAGCAGCGAGTAGCCCCATGCTGGACGCGCCGCCGGTCGTGGGTCTATGGGGGACGCCCGCCTGGGCCGGGCGGGCGATGCAGTTGCTGCGAGAGGCCGGGTTTGCTCCGGTCACCTACGCGCCGACAGAGCGCTGGCTCGACACGCTGCTCGATCGTTACCCTGCCCTGTTGCTCGTTGATGCCACCCAGCCCGCCTGGGCGACCTGGGTGATCGCTCTCAAAGCCGAGCAGGCGACGCGGCGCGTGCCGGTGCTGGTGGTCGCAGCGCAGCGAACGATCGAAAGAATGGCCCAGGAAGCGGGCGCGGACGGCGTGTTGTGGCTGGACGATCTCGACCGCACGCTGGTTGAGCGGGCGGGGGCGTTGGCCTGGCGTATGGACGCCGTCACGCGGGCGCTGCTGGCCTGTCAGTGTGCGCAACCTTTGCCGCCCCTGGGTCAACAGGGCGTGCGACACTTCAACGCGGGCGAGTACTACGCGCAGCACGAAGCTTTCGAGGCCCAGTGGATGGCCGAACGCGGCCCTGTGCGCGAGCTATACCGTGCCATTTTGCAGGTTGGCGTGGCCTATTACCATGTGACGCGCGGCAATCACGCTGGCGCGTTGCGGATGTTGCAGCGCAGCGTGCAATGGTTCGCCCGCCTGCCAGATGTCTGCCAGGGAGTGGATGTGCGTCAACTGCGCGAAGATGCGGAGCGGGCGCGCCATGTGCTGCAGGCGCTACCGGCAGAACAGATCGCTTCGTTCGACCGTTCGCTGCTCAGGCCGATCCGGCTAGCAAAACCGTAGTCGCGCCAGTCCATAGTAGCCTAACCCGGCAACCTGTCCTCAACTGGATTGAAGCCCATGCCTCCTTTCGCCCAACGCCACCCTCGCCCGCGACGCCGCCCTGTGGCCAATTCCGCCGCGCCTTCGCACGCCGCGCCGCGCCGCGCTCGCCGACCGCGTCCGCTACGCCGCTGGCGTTTGCGCGGGATGGTATTGCTGGGCGCGGCGCTCAGTTTGATGCTGGGCGGGCTGTGCTTGCTGACGCTGGTGGCGGGGGCGGGCCTGCTGATCGCTTCGGATCAAATATTGCCGGGGGTGAGCGTGGCAGGGGTCGAGGTGGGCGGCATGAGTCAGACGGAGGCGGCGCAGGCACTGACCAGGGCGTGGCAGGCCGATACCCTGTGGCTGCGCGACGGGGCGCGGACGTGGCGCATGTCGCCGGTGGAGGCCGGGCTGACGCTCGACGCGGGGGCGACGGCAGCCGCCGCGCACGCCTGGGGACGTTCGGCGGGCGGGCTGAGTGGCCTGCTGGAAGGGCTGCTGGGTGGGGCGCAGGTGGCCCCCGTGGTGCAGGTGGACGCCGCGACACTCAGCCTTTACCTGGAAAGGCGGCAGGCGGAACTGGACGAGCCACCGGTCAACGCGGGCGTGCGCCTGGTGAACGGGCGCGTCGAGGGCAGCCCGCCGCGCGACGGGCGTGTGCTGGATGTGGCGGCGACGGTGGCCCGTCTGCAGGCCGACCCAGGGCGCGAGCTGGCTGACGGCGCCCTCGATCTGGTGATGAGGACTGTAGCGCCAGCCATCCCTGATGCCGCGCCGCTGGTGGCCCAGGCCAGCGCCTTGCTGAGCAGCCCCTTCGAACTCAAGGGCTACGACCCCATCCGCGACGAATGGCACCGCTGGACTGCGTCACCGGAGATGTGGTCGGCCTGGCTGACCGCCGAACCCGACCCGAACAGCGCCCTGGGCCTGCGGCTGGGAGTCAATGCGGAGGCGGCGCGCGCCTTTGTGACGGGGACGGTTCACTTCGACGATGAGCGTTACGTGGATGCCGACGAGGCGGTGACCGCCATGCAAGAGGCGCTGGCGCAGAACCTGCCCAGCGCCACGGTGCGCGTGCGGCACGGCGAGACGGTCTATGAGGTGCGGGGTGGGCAAACGCTGGCCGCCATTGCCGAACAGGTCGGCATCCCCTACCCCTACATTCAGGCGGCCAACCCAGGTGTGAACACGGACGCGCTGAGCGTCGGGCAGCGTCTGACCATCCCCTCGCCCGACATTCTGGTCCCCCTGCCGCCAGTGCCACATAAGCGCATCATCGTCAGCCGCAGTCAGCAACGCCTGTGGGCCTACGAGAACGGGCAGGTGGTGTTCGACTGGGTGATCTCCACCGGCCTGCCCAGCAGCCCTACGGCGCTGGGCGTCTTCCAGGTGCAGACGCACGACCCCAACGCCTATGCGCAGCAGTGGAACCTGTATATGCCGCACTTTGTGGGTTTCTATCACCCCGGCCCAGGAGTGGATGTGTGGAATGGCTTTCACGGTTTCCCCACGCGCGGGGGCGGCTACCTGCTCTGGACGGGCGACCTGGGCCGTCCGGTCACTTATGGCTGTGTCCTGCTCAGCCTGGAGAACGCCGCCACGCTCTACGAGTGGGCGGAAGACGGTGTGATCGTCGAGGTGCGGGACTGAATCACAGGACGCTCGAAGGCATCCGAGAACAATCCGTGCGCTTTTTCGGCGCTACTCCGGCAGGTCGGGCGGCGCAGGGGGGACGTCTTCTGCGGGCGGGGCGGGCGGCACGACCCGCCGTTGCCGCAACAGGCGCTTGGTGTTGCCCATGCCGGGTTGCCATTCGTCGGGCAGTGCCCCGGCGACGCGCGTCAACTCCAACCCACCCAGGTTGCGGGCGATGATCTCCAGGGTGTGCGGCTGCACCCAGGTGACCGTGTCCACCTGCACGGCGACCGCGCCCGCCTCCAGGAAGTCGCGCGCGTCGTCCGGCGAATGGATACCCCCGCAACCAGTGACCGGTATATCCACCAGCCGCGCGACCTGTCCTACCGCCCGCAGCGCCTGCGCCTTCAGCCAGGGGCCATAGACGCGCCCGCCGACCAGTTGGCCGCTCAGCGGGTCGCGGGCGGTGCCCCGCGGCGGCGCGGCGACGACCACCCCGCCTGCACCCGCTTCGGCGGCGGCGCGGGCCGACTCAACCGCGCTGTAGAGCGGCACGCGCACCAGCACCGGCAGCGCGCTATGGCTCACGGCAGCCTGCACCAGGGGGACGATCTCGGCGGGCGTCGCCTGATCGTGCAACCCGATCTCCACGCCGATCACGCCGGCACAGCCTTCCAGCGCAGCGACGCACTGCGCCACTTCAGCGGGCGAGGTAGCCACCACATGCACGATCACCGGGGCCAGGCTGTGCGCCCACCGTTCGCGGTAGCGTGTAATGACGCGCCGGATGCCGGGGTTGGGCAGGCCGGTATGGACGAGCACACCGGCGGGCAGAGGGACAACCCGCGTCCCGCGGGCTACGCGGCGCGCCTGCCAGGTGACCGGATTGGTGACCAGCGCACCCAGCTTGGAGAGATCGAGCAATTCTCGATAGGCGGCCCCGTCGAACCCCACCGTGCCCGCCGCCGCCATGACCGGATTCTCCAGAATGAGCGGGTTCTTGCCGCCGCGCGTGATCTCAACCATCGGCAGAGCCTTTCTCCGGCGCGGGCTGCTGGTCAACGGCTGTGAAGCGGCTGCCACGCCCCAGCCGCCAGCAGCGTCGCGGCAAAGGGATCGTCGGGCAGGGCATCAATGGGGGCAGGCGGATGATGGCGGTGAAACGTCTCCAGCGTACGGACGGCTTCGCGCACGGTGCGCAGGTGGCGACGGCGCTTGAACAGGGCATGTTGGGTACGATGGCACAGCATGGCCGCGTGTTTGGCCTCGAACCAGGGGGTGATGTCCAGGGCCAGGTGCGCCGGATCGCTGACGTTCCACAGTCGGTCTTCCACGTCCGGCAGGTGACCGGCTACCCCGTAGACCCATACCTCAGGCGCGCTCTGGCGCACCGCCCCCAATACCGCCCGGTGCACCTGCGCATGCGCCGGATGACCGTATTCGCCATCGCTGCCGTGCGTAAGGATGACCTGAGCGCGGGTCTGCCGGATGATGGCGGCGATCTGCGCGATCAGCGTCTCCTCGTCGTCGGTGAAGGGGTACAGCGTCTCATCCGGGCCGATGGGCGGGTCCACATAGCCCAGCAGAATCACCTCCTGGACGCCCAGCGCGTCCGCGGCACAGCGCAACTCGCGCTCCCGGACGCGCGCCCGCCCTTCGAGGGTGGCCGCTTCTGGCACGCCGCCATCTTCACCGCCCCGCCCGTCCGTCGCGCAGAGCACGGTCACTGTCACGCCGCGCGCCGTCAGCATGGCCAGCGTCCCGCCGGCCATTACTGTCTCGTCGTCGGGATGAGCGCCCACAAACAGTACACGAGATAGCGCCGTCTGCTTCACAGGAACATCACCTTCCTCAGATCAACCGCCGGGCCGTCGGTGCAGGCCAGCAATGGTTTGTCGCGGTCGCGGGTGGGGATTTCGCACGCGCCGCACGCGCCCGCGCCACAGGCCAACCGATCGTAGAACAGACCGCAAATGAAATGATCGGCCACCGCATCCGGTCGCACCTGACGCACCCGATCGAGCCAGCGCGCGTAGACTTCGGCCTGCCGGTAGTGCGGGGCCAGCACCAGCACCTGATCGGCCCATTGCAACGTCTGTACCTGTTCGGGCCAGGACCAGCCCAGGTCGCCGCGCACGATCTCCACTTCTGGCGAGAGCAGTTCCAGAGGATAGCGGGCAGCCAGCCCACTGAGCACCAGGGTGATGGCCACCCCGCCCCCGCTGAGCGTGCGCGCCAACAGAATGAAGGGCGTGGGCAGGGCGTCATCGGCGATCAACAACAGGTGTTGCAGGCGCGGGCGCACCGGAATCGGGCGGCCCACCGGACTGAGCACGTCGAGCACGTCGCCAGGGACAGGCAGCCAGGACGACGACAGTTCGACAGTGAGGCGGCCTGGGCGTATATCAACCGGTAGCCACAGCTCGCGCAGATAGGGTTCCCAACCCACCTGCTGATGAGGGCGCACCAACAATCCCTGACCCGGTTTGAGCTGCATCAGGGCGGGTTCGACGGCCAGATCGGCCTGAGCCAGGTCTGCCGAGACCTGGCGGACACGTTCGACGAGAGCTTGACTGGCGCGCATGATGCCAAGCCTACACTGAGTGAAGAGGATGTGCAAGGAGAAATTCGCCGCTGCAGGCCCGAAGACGCAAAGTGAAACAGCAAGTTTCCTGTGCGCTCCTGGCGTCTCGGCGGTTCAAAACCGCGCCTCTCACCTCTGCCCTTCACAACTGCGACGGCAACCAAGCTCGCCAGGCGGCGTCCAATTCGTCGAAAGACAGGCCCAGCGCGCCCTGGCAGGCTGCGTCCAGCGACTGCCCGCGGGCGATGGCGTGTATCCAGGCGTTGCGGGCGTCAATGCCGTGCGCTTCGGTGATGTAGTGCACCAGCACAAACGCCTGTCGGACGGTCAGATCGCGCTCATCGGCGGAGAGCGCTTCAGGGTCTGTCAACTCGTCCCAGCGCAGCAGGCGCTCGTCGGAGGTCTGCGGAGCCAGCGCCAGCGCCGCGACACGTTTGAAGGTGCGGTTGCGCTGACTGAGCGTGTTGAAGAGCGAGCCGCCATATTCGGCGATGCCCTCCTCCAGCCACCAGGGAAAACGCTCGCGCGCGCCGCCCGTCAGTTCGAACAGCAGGAAGCGGGTATATTCGCGCGCTACCACGGACTCATCCGGCGCGGTGCCAATCGGCGTCAGCGCCAGCTTGATGGCCTGACCGGGCGCGTTCCAGGAGGTGAGATCGGGCTGCGACAGGCGCGTCCAGTTGAACAGCACGGTCGGGCTTTCGTAGAGCTTGATGTGCGCGGTCTGTTGGGGTGTGTAGGCGAAGGCGCGTGTCACCGCCGCGTGCACTTCCGGCAGATAGTCCAGCATGGTCTGCGCCTGCTGACTGTTGTCCACCACATCGGTTAGATAGTACAGGCGGAAGCCCGGCACCTCGGCGGTCGTCCAGTGTTCGCCACCCAGCAACCAGCGGTCGTCCTGGCGGTAGAAGATCACCGACATGGTGGTGCCGCCCGCCGAATCGTCGCCGCTGCGCGTTGCCTGCCGCCAGCGCCAGCTCATGCGGGCAACGGCTGTCTGGGGCGACAGAGTGCGGATGTTGAACAGCTCCATCTCGAAGACGGCCAGCGGGTGTTCCACCCAGTCGCGCGCCCAAGCGCTATGTTCGGCCAGGAAGATCGGGTCGCCCGCCCATACGAAGGATAGATACGTATCCAGGTTGGCGGTCTGCACGGCGCGTTCCATGCGGGCGATCGTCCGGTTCAGCTCGAATTCGAGGGCGCTCAGCGGGGTCGGCGAGGGGGTGGTGCGAGGAGCGCGGGTAGGCTGCGCGAACAGGGTGCTGGCCTCGTGCACGGTGGGCGTGGGCACGGTCTGTGAACCCTCTGAGCCGCAGGCGATCAGGGCCAGGCACAATGTCAGCAGCAAAGTGTACAGTCTGATCATCTTGGCCCTCTGCAGTTGCGCCCCCTTCTATGCCCGTTATACGTAGCGAGGCCGTCAGGCGCTCAGCGGATGCGCAGATAGGAAATGGCGCTTTCCTGAAAACCCGCCGCCTGGTAGAAGGCGCGCGCCGCCGGACTGCCCCGCGCGATGTTGACGTAGAGGTGAGTCAATGCCAGGCGGTTGGCGTGCCGCAGCGCGGCTTCGAGCAGGGCTGCGCCCACCCCTTCGCCGCGGAAGTCAAGCGCCACGGCCATATCGTCAATCCAGCCGCGCCCACCCGTCAACGTCTGCACCAGCGACATGGCCACAAAGCCGATCACTCGTTGCGGGGCGCTGTTGGTCTCGGCCACGAAAACGCTGATCGTCTGCCGCTCGCCGAAGCGCTGCCGGGCCGCCGCCCAGTCTTGCGCGGTCAGGCTGGCGTTGGCATCTACCAGACTCAGCAATTCGAGCACGGCGTCTACATCGCCCGGTTCAGCTTCGCGGATGTGAAAACCCTTGACGTGCTCTTCGCTGGTATAGGGGGGCTGCTGTTGCAGGGCCAGCCAGCGTTGCAATGCCTGACGGTGCGTGCGGAAGGGCAGTTCTGGCAATTCATCCGGCGCGAACACGCGCACATCGAGCGCATCATCGCCGGCGCGCAGTGTCCCGCCCACCGGACGCGCGCGGTAGAAGACGATGATGCCACTGGTGGGCGGGCCTTCGGGGAACGAGTAGACGCCCATCAGATCGATCAATTCTATCTGCAGGCCGGTTTCCTCGCAGCTTTCGCGGATGGCCGCTTCTTCGACGCTTTCCTCGGCTTCGATGTAGCCGGAGGGCAATGCCCACTGCCCCGGCTTGACCTGCCCGCCGCGCTTGACCAGCACCACCCCGCCTTCCATCTCGATGAGGATGCCCACCCCTGGCACCGGGTTGCGATAGTGCACATAGCCACAGGCGGGGCAGGTCAGCCGCTCGCGCGAACCGATGGTGCGGGTCACCAGGGGGTCGCCGCACTGCGGGCAATACGTCGGGCGCGCGGTAGAGAACATGGGAAGACGGCGCGGAGCCTCACAACTCCAGGAAATCGCGTAAGGGGTGACTGCGGTTGGGATGACGGAGCTTGCGCAGGGCTTTGGCTTCGATCTGACGGATGCGCTCGCGCGTCACGCCGAAGTGACGGCCCACTTCTTCGAGCGTGTGTTCCTGACCATCTACCAGCCCAAAGCGCATCTCCAACACTTCGCGTTCGCGGGCATTGAGCACCGATAGCGCCCCGCGTATCTGCTCTTTGAGCAACTGCCGGGCGGCGGCGTCCACCGGGCCGGGGATTTTGTCGTCCTCGATGAAGTCGCCCAGCAGGCTGGAGTCTTCCTGGCCGACGGGCATTTCCAGCGACATCGGCTCTTGCGAGATGCGCAGAATGCGCCGGACTTTGTTGGCAGCGCGGCGCAACTTGCGGGCCAGTGTCGGGTCGAGCCGCTCGCCGTTGTTCCAGGCGATGCGGATGGCGTCGGTTTCTTCCGGCGTCAGGAAGTCCATTTCCAGGGCGATCTGCTCGGCGGTCGGTTCGGAGCCGAGTGCCTGCACCAGGTCGCGCTGAATGCGCATCAGGCGGTTGATCGTCTCGACCATATGCACGGGGATGCGAATGGTGCGCGCCTGATCGGCGATGGCGCGGCTGATGGCCTGGCGAATCCACCAGGTGGCGTAGGTGCTGAACTTGAAGCCCTTGGTGTGATCGAACTTCTCCACGGCGCGCAGCAGGCCGATATTGCCCTCCTGGATCAAGTCCAGGAAGTTGATGCCGCGCCCCATGTAACGCTTGGCCACGCTGACCACCAGGCGCAGGTTGGCGCGAGTGAGCGCTTCCGATGCCTGTGGGCCGCGTTCGATAGCCTGGGCGAACTCCTGCCCGGCGAGCGCGTTAGTCCGCGCCCGGTCTTCCTGAAGCCAGGCACAGAACGTCGCGCCATCGGGCCAGGTGCCGCGCTCCAGGTAGTGCTCGGCCAGGTGTTGCTGGAAGGGGGCGGGGATGAGATAGAGCGCCTGGAATACCTCGAAGAGGTGCGCGGCGACGCGGTTCCAGGTGTCGTCGCGCCCCCAGTCGCCCTGTTCCAGATATGCGCGGACGTAGGAGGGCGATTTGCTGTCCCAGTTTGCGCGCAGGTTCTGCGCTTCGCCGATCAGCAGATCGATGACGGGCGGCTCAACCTTCAGCACCGCCAGGGTGTCCACCATCTTCTCCCAGTTTTCGAGCAGGTGCGCGTAGAGCGTCTGCAGCACGTCGGCGGGTTCGGCATCCTGGGGAAGCTGCTGCCGTACATTGTCAAGCAATGTACAGGCCGCCATCTGCGACGATAGCCACGTCTCGCGGTCGGGATCGAGCAGTTGCACCTGCCCGATCTCCTTGAGATACATGCGCACGGGATCGTCGGCCAGGATGGACGTTTCCAGACGGGCCAGGTCTACATCGTGACTGATGCCGTCCAGCTCGTGTTCGTCCAGGTCGGCCAGGTCAATATCTGCCCCTTCGTCGGCGTCCAGGTCGAGGGCCTCGCCTTCGTCCACCAGAATCTCGACGCCCATTTCCTCCAACTGATCGAAGACCGACTGGACTTCGTCGCTGTCGGGGTCGTCGAAGAGCGCCAGCACTTCGCTCTCATTCAGCCGCTTGGTGCGGCGTCCCTTTTCGATCAACTCTTCGATCGTCTGGGGCCTGTCGTTGTCTTGCCTGTTGCGCGATACGTTAGCCATGATCTCCAGGCATCTTCCCTCAGCATGGGTTTGGCCAGCGCCGACGGGTCACCAGGATGGTGATTGTGCTTTGACCCTGCTCAGCGCCCTGGTGATGATCTGGCGGGCGCGGATATTGGCCCGCAGCGCCTCGTGATAACCTGCGCCGGTCAGATCGCCGCTGAGCAATTGAGCATCTTGCTGCAAGAAGTAGAGTTCGTTCCATTCACGCTCCAGGAAGCGCTGCCGCAGGGCCAGCACTTCCTGCAACCACACACGGGTATCCGCTTCGGGCAGGGCGTTGAGGCGCGCCTGTTCGCGCCGGATGGAGCGCAACTCGGCGCGCAGCGGCCTGGGTAGCGCCTGTTCCAGTTCTTCTTCGGGTGCGACGCGCAACTCCTCGACCACCTGCCGCAGTTCTGGAGAAAGATGCGCGTAGAAATAATCCACTGGCTCCATCTCGTGCTGGTACAGCGCTTGCAACAACACCCGGAAGATAGCCTGATAATCCGGGCGGGTGAAGTCTTCTGGTTTCAGCGGAGCCAGCACGTTGCTCAGCCACGCTTCACCGTTTTGCAGTTCGCGCAGCAAGCGGTTAGCCGCGTACAGGCGCTCCGGCTGTTCGAGCAGCAGGCGCAGGCAAAAACCTTCGCGTAGGGCCGAGTGCCCCGGCGATGTCCCGGCCCGCACTGTCGGAGCCGGACGTTCGGCCAGGCGACGCTGCTCGCGCACTGTGGGCACTGCCCGCGTCTGCGCGACCCGCCGGCGTTGCGTCCACTGCAACAGCGTGCGCTCGTCTATGCGCACCCGCCGCGCCAAAGCCTGGATGTTGCCGCTGCGCTCGATGTCGCTTTCGGTGGCGGTCAGCAGAGGCAACAACGCGCGCGCCGCCTGCTCGCGTTCCTGATAGGACGATTGCGGCGTCAGGTGCGCCGTGCCTCGCTGAATGACGTATTCTGCCACCGGAATGGCGCGTTGCAGAAGCTCCTTCCAGGCTTCCGGATGCTCGCGGATCAGGTCGTCGGGGTCGTGCCCCTCCGGTAGCGTAATCACGCGAATATCCAGTTCCAGAGTGCCAGTGTAGCGCATCACGCCGCGGGGATCAAAAGTCACTGCGCCGTCGGTCTGCAGCGTCTCGCGGGCGACGTTCAGCCCGCGCATGGTGGCAGTGGTACCGGCCACATCCGGGTCAAGGGCCAGGATCAGACGGCGGGCGTAGCGGCTGAGCTGCCGGAGCTGATCTTCGGTCAGCGCGGTGCCCATCTGCGCTACCACATTGGCGAAGCCCGCCTGATGCGCCTGCATGACATCCATGTAGCCCTCGACGATGATCGCCGTCTCGGTCTCGCGGATGGTGCGACGGGCCTTGTCCAGCCCATAGAGCAGCCGCCCCTTGTCGAAAAGGGGACTTTGCGGCGAATTGAGGTACTTGGGCACGGCGTCTTTTTCCAGGGCGCGCGCCCCAAAGCCCACCGTACGCCCCCGCGCATCGCGGATGGGAATCATCAGGCGGTGCCGGAAGCGGTCGTAGACGTTGCCCTGTTCGTTGCGAATGGCGATGCCCGCTTCGACAATCTCGTCCTGGGTGTAACCCAGCATCTGCAGATGCTGCATGGCCTGGTGCCAATCGTCCGGCGCATAACCCAGTTGGAAAGCGGCGACTGTCTCTGCCCGCAGGCCGCGCCCGGCCACGTAGGCGCGCACGGTCTCAGCCGCGGGCGCTTCCAGCAGTTGCTGGTGAAAGAAACGCGCTGCCTCTTCGATCAGCCCTTGCAGGCGTTCGTGTTCGGTGCTCTGTTGTTGTTGGGCGAGAGTCAGCGGGGTCAGCTCGACATTAGCGCGTTTGGCCAGGTTGCGCAGCGCTTCGCCGAAGTCCCAGCCCTCGATTTTCATCACGAAGCTGAAGACATCGCCCCCTTCGCCACACGCACCAAAACACCGCCAGGTTTGCGTCTCCGGAAAGACCACAAACGAGGGCGTCTTCTCGTGATGGAAGGGACACAGCGCTTTGAAGTTGCGCCCCGCCTTTTGGAGATGCACATAGCCCGAAACGACATCCACGATGTCGAGCCGGGCTTTGACCTCGTCAACGACAGACATGGGCTGGTAGTTTCAACCGACTGAATGTTGCGAAGGTGCTTGGATTATATGTCCCAATGGGAGAGGCTGCAACCGCTTCAAGTGCACGGGCAGGGTAATTGCATCAAAACCGGCCCGCAGAACCAGAGGCAGAAGTAAGCTCAGGTGTGATCTTCTGGTTGACCTCACCCCCGCTCGGCGCTCGCGCGCCTCACTGCCCCCTCTCCGATGCGGAGCTATGCATTACCCACATCTTGTTAGGGGGGAGGGTGAAAGATCAGCCAGGTGTCAAAGATGTCCTGAAAGC
>OGCI01000979.1_pt1 | contig 27258 bp, 31 predicted proteins | sample 1570021 | NCBI WGS metagenome assembly OGCI01 (sample SAMN06264664, study PRJEB24512) | hot springs metagenome | isolation source: Hot spring water | place: South Africa: Tshipise | collected 2015-06-21 | reverse complement strand
TACCAGAAAAATTACAAACGGCCTTAATGCTATGTGAAGAAATTTTACAGGATCCAGAAGTAAGTGAAGATCTTAAAAAAGATGCTGAATCTTGGAAAGAAAGAATCGTTGAGAAGTTAGAATCAAATCGAAACAGTTTTTCATAGGATATTCTAAATTTAACTAGCTCTGGTAATTATTTGACTAAGTTTATAAAAACTTTAAAACATTGGCCTTAATGTCTAGCAAAAAGACACAAATTACGGCGATTGGTGTTGCCGGGGGTACTGGTTCGGGAAAAACCACTGTAGCTAGTGCTATTTCTAAAAATTTTTATCCTAGCGAAATTTCTGTTCTTTCTCACGATTGTTATTACAAAGAATTTAAAGGACTTACCAAAGCCGAAAGAGACAAACTCAATTTTGACCATCCAGATTCTTTAGATAATGAGTTGTTTGTGGAACATTTAATTAGCCTTAAAAGGGGTCATCCGGTTCAAGTTCCGGTCTATGATTTTACTACTCACTCTCGGAAACCCGAAACAAAATTATTATTTCCTACTAAAATTATTATTGTTGAAGGTATTCTAATTTTTGCTGAACCTAGAATTAGACAACTTTTAGACATTAAAATTTTTGTAGATACGGATGCTGATTTAAGAATTTTGAGAAGAATTCAAAGAGATATAAAAGAAAGAGGCAGGACTTTTGAATCGGTCGTGGAGCAATACATCCACACCGTTCGACCAATGCATTTGGAGTTTGTAGAACCAAGTAAAAGATATGCTGACTTAATAGTTCCTGAAGGGGGATACAACCAAAAAGCATTAGAAATGCTAATAAACGGATTAAAAGGTGTTTTGCAAGATTATGATTAGTTAGGTGTAGGTACTTACTCCAGTTTTACTGCCAATTTGCAACTATTTAAACTACAGTTCCGAATTTTTAGAAATAGATTGGCTGAGTTTTTGTTAATTTATTTCCAAAAATCTTAACTTTTTTGTTTAATTTTTTTAAGATAAACTTTGACAAATCGAAAACTTTTTGTACTAGCTGGAGTTTGCGGTTAGTCGGACGATGGCCGGTTTTAACAAAAACTGGAGGAAAGTCGGGACACCCCACTTATTGCGAGTGAGAAGTAGGTGGCAGGCTAGTAATCTGCCGAGGGTAACCTTAGGGAGCCGAAAGTAACCATCCGAGTAGGCTGAAAAGTGCAACAGAAACATACCGCCATGCTTGTGGTAAGGGTGAAATCGTGAGGTAAGAGCTCACGGGTGAAGACGGGTAACCGTCCACTGGGCAAACCCCATCTGGTGCAATGCCAAATTAAGGTAGGCAGCGATAGATAAATCATCGTCTCCTTCCATTATGGATGCTAGACAGAATCCCGCTTACAGACTAACCGCAAATTTAGTAAGTTAAGTGCTAATTGGGTATTGGTCTAACTTCTGAAAGTTAAAATTCTATAAAAACTCTTTTTTCACTAAGATGATTTAGTTAGTGAGTTGACAGCCTTTCTTTCTCTGACCTAACAAACTCCAAAGCTTTTTTAATAGCTTTATGGACGCTTAAAGCGTAGTTGCCATATGCTTGTTCTTGATGTTCGAACCTAATTTTAGGTGACTCCAACTTTAAAGACACCGTAAAACGACCACCGCTTACCCTATCTTCTAAAATAAAATCCACTAAAACTTTAGAAATTGGAATACTCGTTTCAAATATTTTTTGGATTTCAGCACTAAAGTCATCTTCTCTGAAGTTAACTTCGTGAGCAAAATCTTCTTTAGAGCAGTGAACATACGTGTATATTATATTCTGATATTGTGTATTTTGACTGTTTGACATACATAAAAGTGTCTAAATAAAAAGAAAGGGTTGGTCAAGCGTAAATATAAGTGAAGATTACTCCTCTTTTTGAGAAGATTGGAAGAGAATCCTATTTCATCCTTTTAAAAAATGATCCTGATTATTTTATAATAATTAGTCATATCATGAGCGCACTACCAAACAATTCCTGCTTATAACAAGCAAAATACTTTGCGACTAATAGTTCAAAAAGTTTTAGAGGTAAAACTAATAGACGGTTTTGATAAAGAGACAATCATCTGTGATGACTTTTCGATTGATGAAACTTTAAAAGTTGCTAAAGAATGGGCTGATACTTATCCCCCAATTAAGGTTATTTCAAACTTTGAAAATCTTGGCAAGACTTGAACAGTCAAACAAGGTATCTTGCACTCAGCTAGAGATTTTGTAATTATTCAAGATGTTGATTTAGAGCACGATTCTGCCGATTTTGCTTTTATGTTGGAGCAATCTATGAAGCAAGATGTGGATGTTTGTTATGGCAATCGTTTTAGGAAAAACAATGGTGTAATTTATTGGCATAATTTTTATGGAAACTTATTTTTGTCTGTTTTATGAGGTATTTTTACTAGTTGGAGAATCAGAGTTTTTATTCCGGATATGGAAGTTTGCTACAAGTTAATTCGAGGTGATATTGCTAGAGAATTAGCCAGTAAAATAGTATTTACTAGCAGCCTTGGTTTTGGTCTAGAAATTATTGCAAGAATTTCCAAATTTAGAAAATCAAACGGTAGTTGTTTTAAATTTTTGGTTTTACCTATCTGGTATTTTCCTAAAAGTATCGCTGAAAGTAAGAAAATTAAAGTTGTCAGAGATGGACCGAAAGTTGTTTTGGAAGTTTTTAGATTTAATATTTTGTCTTAATAGGTTTTTGATGCAAAAACAAAGGTTACAAGTTGGCATACCAGAATTTGTCTAAATTAACTACCTTAGAAGCCTTTTGAAATGGTTTTTCCATAAGTCAAAATATCTAGTTTCCTTTAACAATTCTAGGTTTTGTACTTGTTTTCCAGGTAGTCTATTAAATGTCCAGCATTGAGGTCTTCTCCCGTTAAACTTTTGACAAGTTCTAAAGCTCCTGTAAGTGTTCCGGGTTTGTGGACATTTTTTTGTAGCCAAAATAAAATTGCTGGATAGTCTTGTTGATTCAAAATGTCTTGGTAATTGGGATTTTGTTTTTTGTAATAATTCCAGATTTGAGCTGATAGAACATTGCCTAGTGTATAAGTTGGGAAATAACCAAAATTACCTATAGACCAATGTACATCTTGCAAACAACCTTCCCCGTCGTGAGCAGGCATAACTCCTAAATATTCTTGATATTTTTGGTTCCAAACTTGAGGTACTTCATTTACCTTAAGTCCTTGTTCGATAAGCATTTTTTCTATTTCATATCTTATGATTATATGTAGATTGTAGGTCACTTCATCTGCCTGAACTCGGATCAAACTAGGTTTAATTATGTTAATTTTAGACAAAAATTCTTCCAAGGACATTTTACCAAAAACCTCTGGTAAGTCTGTTTGCATATCTACAAAAAGTGGTCGCCAAAAAGCTTCTGATCTACCGATAATATTTTCCCAAAAACGACTTTGGCTTTCGTGAATAACTAAAGACCTTTCGTCATCAGTAAGCAATTGTATATACTCCAAGTCCATTCCTTGCTCATACAAAGCATGTCCACCTTCATGGAGAGCAGAGAAAAGACTGGATAAATTGTTGGTATGAAAAGTGTTGGTAACTCTGATGTCATTATCGCCTACACGGGTCATAAAAGGGTGAGCAACTTGGTCTTGTCTACCAGCTTCAAAATCATATCCAATAATAGACAGCAATTTTTGGGTAAAACTTTTTTGCCACTTAATCGGAGTGATAAACTTTTCGCAGTGAGTATCTGGGACATTTGCTAAAATTTGTTTGGTGGCTGTTTTTATATCTTCAAAAATTGGATCAATAATTGACTTAGTCAGGTTTGGTTCATAATAATCTAACAAAGCATCATAGTTGTTGGGTTGACCTAAAATTTGAGTTTTTTGCTTTAAAAGATCAACAATTTTGTGTAAAAACGGAGCAAAAAGAGAAAAATCTTTTTTAGCTTTAGCTATTTTCCATGCTTCTATGGCTTGGCTGGTTGTGCTTGACCACAAAGACACAAAGTCCGAGCTAAAACGAGTGTTCAGCTGCCATTGGCGATATTTTTGGCGAATAAACCGCTGATCTGAAGTGGATAATTGATCCAAATTTTCGTAAATTACTTGTAGCAACTGTCCTAATTGTGGAGAGGTATTTTTTTGATGAATGATTTTAGCTAATATGGCTAATTGTTCAGACCTACCTGCAGCAGCTTTAGGTGGCATATAGGTTTCTTGATCCCAACTAACCAGACAACTAATTTGGTCAAGCTTAGTTATTTCAGCATAAATTTGTTTTAGCTGTTTTAGCTTTGATTGTATAGACATAAATTTCTTTTTCTTTTTGTTTTTATTAGTTACACTAAACTCAAGAGCCTAAATCTGCTTATTTTTCTACTAGGCGAATTTAGTATACGCTCAAAAACCATTTTTAGCAAACCGTGAACCAAACAAAAAGTTGAGTCAGCAAAATAAGAGAAACTGAAGAAGTGATCAGAAGCGAGAAATTTAGCCAAATCCCATTGTCTTATCCCTGATAATGTAGATGTTCTGAAAATACCCTCAAAACTAACTAATAATCCGTCCATCCACGGACTGTGATACTTCTTTTAAAGAAGTAAAACCTAACTCGAGCTAAATTTATTGAACTTGTTATGAGCAATATAACTTATAAAATAAGTTAGGAAACTAAAGTACCTATGTTGGCACCCTCAACAACTTTTTTGATATTTCCTTCTTGGTTTAGTTTAAATACGACTATTGGTAGTTTATTTTCCATACAAAGAGAAATAGCGGGAGAATCCATCACCTTAAGACCCATGTTCAGAGCTTCGATGTAACTTAGTGTGTCAAACTTGGTAGCTGTTGGATCTTTCTTTGGGTCAGTGGTATAGACACCATCGACATTTGTAGCTTTTAGCAACACATCAGCTTTGATTTCGCTTGCCCTAAGAGCTGCGGCTGTGTCCGTGGTGAAATATGGATTACCAGTTCCTCCAGCAAAAATAACTATTCTATTTTTTTCTAAATGTCTAATTGCTTTGCGATATAAAAAAGGTTCTGCCACTTGGGGCATATTAATAGCTGATTGCACCCTAACTTGTAAGCCGTTTTTTTCTAGTGCATCTTGCAAAGAAAGTGAGTTAATAACTGTGGCTAGCATTCCCATATAATCAGCTGTCGACCTATCCATACCTTTGGCAGCATCAGACACACCTCTAAAAATATTGCCACCACCGATTACTAGAGCTACAGATACTCCCATGTCGTGAATTTCTTTAACTTGTCTAGAAATTGACTGCACAATAACAGGATCTATACCATAGCCCCTATCTCCAGCTAACGCTTCTCCGGAAATTTTTAGTAAAATTCGATTATATTTAACTTTAACTGACATATTTTAACAAAATAAAACTTTTTTGTAGAGGGAAAAGAAATTATGTTTTTGGTTTTATAAATTTTATAAAAAAAACCAGTTTATTTAATCGACACTGATACCTTAGTAAGATCTATATAAATTTACCTAAATTTTTTTGGGAAAAATATGCGAAAACATTTTTTCAGATTTGAAAGAATTACGTGGTGCCGTCGGAGGGACTCGAACCCTCACACCCCAAAGAGTATTGGATTTTGAGTCCAACGTGTCTACCAATTCCACCACAACGGCCTTGCGTTTATGGCTCACCCAACAAGAGCTATTTGAGTTAAACAAAAATGTCAAGCATTAAATTTTTTTGACAAGAGCTCTTTTTGCAAATATAATTATGCAATTACTTCATGTTTTTATATGAAACAGCTAGTACTATCATCTCTATTGTGGACAGTTGGTTGTTTTGCTTTTTTATCTGCACTGTTGAATTTTACTGAAGGTTTTGAAGGAATAATATCTTCGATTTTTTTACTGACAGCAGCCATAGCTATTTTCCCGCCCACCAATAACTGGGTTAAACTTAAATTAGTTTCAATTTATCACCGATCAATATTAGAAAAGCAAGTTATTTTTGTTGGAATCTGTCTTTTATTGATCGGAGTGTTGGTAACCCCTATGCAGACTGTTGTGGAACTAGAACTAGCTTTTGCTGACGAGAGTTCTAGCAGTTTACAAGACACTGCATCTAAAGAAACTAAAACTGAAAACAGGAGAGTCTCTCTTCTAGAATTGGTCTTGCAAAAAATTTTTAATAATTTTAAAAGCTAATGGGACTAAATTTTTTTTGATTCTGATTATTCTTTATCTGTATTATTTTCAATTTCGTTTACTGGTTGTACTTGACAATTTGCTAAAATATAACCTCTCTCAAGATCCTGCATCACAAAACCCGTAGATAATTTAAAGCTATTAACTGTTGTTTGTCTTAACGTATTTAAGGCCACATTTCCCTCAATCGTGGATAAATCAAGATATATCGGATGATTTTTAGTCATTTTCTCCGAGGTAGTGTTGGTTGGATCATAGCAATTGACAATTTCCGTGAAATCTGGATATCCATCTTGATCCGAATCTTTGCTTGTCGGGCTAGTATAGTAAACATAAAGCTCATCTCCATCAGCAATTCCATCACTATCTGCATCAGGACTTAAGGGATCTAGTCCAAAGTTGTATTCTTCAATGTTTGAAACTCCATCGTTATCTGGATCAGCCCAAGAACCACAATAACTTTCATCTGAACAATTCCCTTGAGAATTAACGTACCATTGCCCTCTAAATTTTTGAGCTACCCAATCTTTGGGTAGTATAGATTTAGAATATAGTCTTGCATCAGTAGCAGGGGTCTGTGGTCCTCCAGTCTTAGAAATGTCTACATCCAATCCCGGGTCTGGGAGTTCTTTTTCCGGATTGTTTGAATTATCAGATGGTGGTGTGGAAGGTTTTTGAGACTGATTATTATTGTTATTACTTGCAAAATCACTCAATATCCCACTGCTACTAGCAAAAATTAAGGCACCAGCAGCAATCAATAAAATTAATATCAAAGCCACAATCGCAATCAATAACTTTTTGTTACCTGCTTTTTTATCTTGAAACATGCTTGGGTCGGAGTATGGATCCTGTGGGAATTGTTGATTTGGTGCAAAGCCTTGATTTGGATTATTAGTAAAAGTGTCTTGATACCCGCCAGTATTGGTATATGGATCTTGATAACCACTCATATATGGATCTTGAGATTGTCCAGCAAAAGGATCTTGAGTAGTATATGGATTTTGAGCACTGCCTTGCGTACTTTGAGAATATGGATCCTGTGGAAATTGTTGATTTGGTGCAAAGCCTTGATTTGGATTATTAGTAAAAGTGTCTTGATACCCGCCAGTATTGGTATATGGATCTTGATAACCACTCATATATGGATCTTGAGATTGTCCAGCAAAAGGATCTTGAGTAGTATATGGATTTTGAGCACTGCCTTGCGTACTTTGAGAATATGGATCCTGTGGAAATTGTTGATTTGGTGGGTTAGGGTACGGGAACTGGTTCTGGTTGCTGTAGGATAGCTGAGATTGTGACATACTTTTAAAATTAGGTGATAGAAGTTTTTAAAACTTAAAAAGTAAGAAAAAACAAATAAATCTGTAGAAAAATGTAGCCTAGATTGAGTGTACCAAAAACTTATACACTTGTCAAAAATTTTATTTTGTATAAAACTTATGGAATAAGTATTTTGAAATAAAAAATATCTTTAAAATATCTTTAAAATATTGTTTGATCAAAAAACCTGCTGGTAATCCTTTTTTAGCTATAATGCCAGAAACACCAAATACATCTACAAACAGAAAAAAAAAAGATTCGACTCTCAATTTTTTGGAAGTAGCTGAAATTAGAGACAGAACTATTATTTTAAGAGAAGGTCAAATGAGAGCTATTTTAGCATGTTCTTCAACTAATTTTGCCTTAAAAAGTTTACAGGAACAGGATATTATTATTGGAGCTTTTCAAGGTTTACTAAACTCATTAGAGTTTCCAATACAAATTTTGATGCAGAGTCGAAATATCGATTTAAGTTCTTACATCAAAAAATTGCAACAACTAGAATACACTCAAACAAATGATCTTTTGCGAGTGAAAATGCAAGAGTACATTCAGTATATTCAAGAAATGCTTAGAGAGGTTAATATTATGAAAAAAGACTTTTATGTTATTGTCCCATATGATCCTGTAACCCTTAATGATACCCTTTTTGGTAGATTTTTTAGAGCTTTAAATCCAGCTACAAGAATTAAACAAAAAAACGAAGAATTTATTAAGAACCAAAAAATACTTTTAGCTAGAGCTGATCAAATAGCCTCTCGATTAGCTCAACTTGATCTTAAAGTACAGATATTAGATACAGAGCAAATAATCGCATTGCTTTATAATTCCTACAACCCTGACACTATTAAGTCTATTAAACTAAAAGATGTTTCTGCTTTAAATATATAGTTAGTTTACATACCAATTTTTCAACAAATTAGGGGATACTAATTTTTAGATTTTAGAATAAGTACACTTTCATTTTTACAACTTCAAATTGTGAATTGTAAATGATAAGACGTGGTTAAATAAATTTTTTAGATTAGGTCTCTCTTATTAAGAGAGTTTTAGAGACAGTTTTTGCAAACATTTAGGCTTAGTGAATAATCAATGTCATTGAACAATATGAGAGTATAGGTTCTCAAGACTATTTATCCAAACAAGTGGTTGTTTCTTAAGCCAAGTCATCTGTCTTTTAGCATATCTACAATTTTCTTGAAATAGTTTTTGTTTCCACTCCGTTTCTGTTAACCAACCCTGAAGATATAAACTACTAACTCTATACTCTAAACCTAAATTCCATAACCGTTCTTGATTTAACGGTAAGTTAATTACTTCATCTAATAAACCACTTGCAATTCTCTGATTTAGTCTTAACCAAATTCTTTCTTTTAGAATTTTCTGATCAACAGAAATAGCAAACTGTAAAGTGCGATCAAAGTTAGGATATCTAATTTGTTTGTATTCTAACCAGCCGTTTTGCTCGGCAAAGTTTCGTAAAATGCGGTTAATGAGTCTACGACGATTGGAAAAATCACTGTAATTTATGTGTCTTATGGTAGAATAAGTGGAGATAAGTTTTTGTAGTTCGGACAAAGATTGATTTTCTAAGATTTGTTTTTGTTTTTGAAAAATAGTTTCATATTCAGGTTTTATTTCATCCAACTGATACTGTTTTACTATAGCACGAGCAAATAAGCCAGTTCCTCCTGTTAGGATCACGAATTCTGGCAAATGTTTGCTTAAAGAGACAAATAAATTACACCAATCTTGTAAAAATTTATACAAGGAGTAAGTCTGCCTAGGATCAACAAAATCAATTAAAAAATGAGGTATGTCTTGATAGAGAAAGACTTTTCCTAAATTTCCAAAATTTTTCCAAGAACCTTCTACTTTAGCTGTTCCAATATTTAAATATTTATAAACTTGTCTAGAATCACAATTCACAATCCAACTGGACCCCAGTTTTTTAGCTAAATCTATTGCCATCTGAGATTTACCACTACAAGTTTGTCCAAGTAAAACAATCAGAGTCATTTTTAACTATTGGAGGTAGTAAACATGTAAATATGTAGTTTAGTCTATTTACATCAAACTTTCTGTACAAATATTTCAATTATCCAAATAAGCAAAGTCTAATCAGTTAAAACAATTTTTTAGATAAACACAAAAATATTTTTTTACCTCATCTCTTAATTTGGAATAAAACTTTTGAAAAGCATAATCTAAAACAAGCTTTACAAATTCTTGAAAAAATTGTTTGTCTGTCTGGATAGAACTTTAAATCAAAACAAAACCAAAATCTAAAAAGATAACTAATTAACTTCGAAGATTAAAAACAACTACTCTTGATTTTGATTTATTACGCTTAACTTATTTTCAATTTGCTGTAACTCTAACTCAATTTCTGCTTTTAGTTTACTAGCTTCTTCAAGAAGAGACAAACTTTCGCTCAAAGAGACTTTCTTGTCTTGTAAAAGACTTTGTATTTCTTGAAGTCTCAAAAGCTTTTCCTCGATTGTTTGTTTGTTTTTAGTGTTTTTTTGATTGTTATCAACATTCATTTTAATTTGCTAGCAACATTTTTACTGTGTAAAAAAAGCAGACTGTTTAAACATTGTCAATTGCTTCTCAATGTTCTTTTGAGGAAATTAAAAGACCTAACTAACTTTTCCACCGTTGTTGGTATTATAATGTTGGTATTATAAAATTTAAATGTAAACCAAATGTTATACAAGTAGGATTTTAGTCTTCTTTTTCTTCTTCTAGTCTAATTTCTTTTCTACCTTTGATTTTGTCCTGAATTTTAGATTTAAGCTCATCAAATTTATTTATGAGTTCTTCTTCTGATTTTTTTACTTCATCAGCAATTTTTTTAGCAGTCTGTTTGACATCTGCAGATGTCTCACTGCTGAACATTTGAACACTATTTACTATTGATCTAAGTTTCTTAGAAGCTATCTCGCGATTTTTCTTTCCAGAGTTGGGGGACAAAAAGAAACCTAAAGTAGCACCTAGAAGTGCAGATAAAGTACTAAAAATAAATATATTTCTTTTATTTTTTGCTCTTTCTTTTTTTATTTTATTATCAATCAACAAATTGTATAAATTGAACATAATAAGTCTATTAAAGTTAATAGTGATAGTAAACAATTAAACCATATCCTTTTGACTTTGTCAAAAATTGACTGAGTTTGTGTACCACAAAAAGCCATGTTAAACATGAAAGAAGCACAAGAGATGATCGACTTAGAGGCCTATTATAAATTTATTATTAGACTATATCGATTATCTTGAAAAATAACTTCACTAAATCACTAAATTATAGTGCATAACTATTTACCGGAACAATAAACTTTTTGTGTAAAAATTATAAAGCGAAGAATTTTAAACCTTATTTTTAATTTTTGTTCTTTGTTTGTATATTTTAAATTAAATTGCTAGATTTTTATATCTTGTCTTATCAAACATTTAAAATATTTTTTAATTCCCCCCCATTCTTGCTTATAACTCCATAAGCCTTTGAGGCTGTTAAATAATTAGGATTATTTTGTAAACTGTTTTAAATTTTTTTAGTGGTGGTGAGGTTTTTAAGTTGAAAAAATCTATTTATTTAATTTCTTTTACAAGAAAATCTAGATTAAAGTTTATTTTCTCACTCCGATGTTAGTTCTAGGTATCCTACTAGATATATCTGAAGTGATGGGACTATCTCAATTTGTTTTAAATTTGCCAAAATTTCTAGAAGTTTAAAATTTATACTGATAAAATTATTACTTTAAGACACTTTTTAGAATTAGAAAAATATCTACTATCAGTAACTAGTACTAACTCATAGTAGTAATTGTTAGTTATGTAAAACAATAGTTGAGAGATATCTACAGATAAGCTAAATTTGAGTTTTGAGTTAAGTTTACTTATTAAAAAGTAGTAGCTACTTTGTAGTAAGTAATTAAAAATTAAAAAATTGAATAGTAAAAATAGATAATTGTCTGTAGGAATTGTAGTTTTGCTTTTTGGCAAGATATTCATCCCAAGTTTTGGATGTGAGATTGCTAAAAAAGAAATTTTATCGATTTTATTTTCAATGGTATAAGCAAAACTTTGTAGTTTAAAAATTAAAAATAATTTTTTTAGTACAGCTATAAAATAAATCATGAATTATGTATAATGCTAATAGCGAAATGTTCACTAGGTCACCGGAGATGGTGAATGAAGTGTTAGAGAAGCTTAAAATTAACCTAAAATTAAAAGGTTTTAGAGAATATGAAAGAGCAAAAGTAGTTGAATGGATTAAAATACGAGACCGATAGTAATTTTTAAACATAACTGATGGAATGCAAATAGAATACGGTCAAAAAATACATTAATGGAGTATGAAATGTATCGAGAAGTTATCCGAACATTCCCCGAAGTCCTAGAAGAATTAGGTTTAGATAGAGAATTTATAAAAGAATGATAATATATACCACTTTAAATTCCAGTCATGATGGTTAAATCTAAAAAGAACTAGATTTCCCTTTGGTTACAGACCAGACATTCAATATCTTCCAGATTTTAAATTTATCTCTGACCTCTAGTCTTAATTCTTTTGCTATGCACATTGTATTATCAAAGGTTCGGATGACACTTTTTGTCTATTTGTTAAAATTCGAGGAATACCTTTTTCTACAACATTACACATCAGATTTAATCTGATTATGCAACCACCACATTGTCTAATTTGTTCAGGCTAAATTCCAAATTGTAAATATTTAGATGATTTCCTCAGATAGCTATATCTATTCACAAAATAGCTCATAAGGTTATGATAACAATGAAACAACGGGACGATTACTAATTGATTTAGGATTTTCAGAGTTAAAGGTGGGTACTATGTTTAGGGTTATTAGCTCAGGTAGTAAATCGTACATACAAAAACCAAAATCAATTGTAGAAGAACTTTCTCAACGAGAAAATGCTCCGAAAGCAATCTTTTTAGACGTATTAAATATAAAAGAACTTTAGCTGGGCCAGTGTCAACACGACGACACAATAGCCTTCTAAGCTTGACAAATGCTTTTGTTATCACCTTAGGTGAAGCACCTGTAGCAGGTTTGCCAGTATTACACTATAATCTTAATGGCCCAGGAAAAGTTTTGAAAGATAATGACGGTAAGGTGTTGGAAGTGCAAAGACTAGTAGGTGAAAATCTATTTAGTGAGACTGTAATTAGTGAAGCTTTAGGTTTTGAGCTAAGAAAACTGCCTCATTTACATTTATAAAAGAGCAATACCCACCAATTAAAACTTAAAGAAAACACCAAAACGTACGACTACCGTATTAGTCTGATTAACATTTTAATATAATTGATGTATTTTTATGATTACTTTATTTTTTAGCAGAGGTTTTTTTAGAATCTTTTTTGGTCACATTTATAGGTTTTTGGGTTGGCGATTTGGGTTTTGTAGGTTTAACTAAAACTTCTTCTTTTACTTTCCCTTCTATATTTTTTGATATAGATTCATAACCTGCTCTTAAAAAGTCGCCTAAAACTGGATCATGTTCTTCTTGAATCCTCCAAGCCAAAGCTAACACAAACACACCAAGCAAAATACTAAAAAAGCCAATAATAGGAGAAAAAGCTGTGGCAGTTGCTTGTGGAAAAGTAATCATTGTAAAACCAAAAACCACCGATAGGATACCACTAGACAACAAGATTAATTCGCCTTCTATATACTTTCTAAGACCAATAGCTGCTACCATTTTTGAAGTACCGGTAACAATTGCCCATGAAGAAATAATGAACATCAAAGCTGAAGGGGTAATATTTGGCCAAAAAATGGTAATAGAACCCAAAATGATCGCAAAAGCACCCTCCAACAAATAAACCCACCAATCGGCAACATCCTTTCTAGACTGAAAACTGCCAACAGCATTGATAAAACCATCAACTAAAACGGTAATACCAAAAATCAAAATTAGAATTGGCAAAGTTGGGTTTGTTAAAAACAAAAAGGCTAAACCAAACAAAATAGCGATAACGCCTCTGATAGCAAAGACCCATTTTAGTGTCTGAACTAGGTATTTCATAAGAAATTTTTAATTAAAAATTAATTAACTTAAAGAGTTTTTAACTCAACCAGAAAGCTAGGTTTGTGTAATATTTTTGTCAAATTTCACTTTTTATAGGTTTTGTATAAGCGGTATGCATTATAACATTATTATGTATTGAAAGCATAGCTTTAGTGTGAGGACATAATTTTATTCTACCATTAGCTATATTTTTTAAAAACTCCGTTCTTCGTTCATATAATTCCTCACCTAAAGTATAAAACTTTAGAAGAATATCGGGGTCTGTAATACCACTCGCATCATTCCTAAGAGAGTGTTTTCTTACTTTATAAAGTATGTGGGATCTATAACCCAGAGTATTAATATGATTATTTGCAAGATCAGTTATTTGAATTTCGCAGGTTACACTGGGATCGCCAATTCTACGAAAATTTAAATGAACAGCTTGATAGTCTCGCTCTTCATAGCCTATAACATTTTTGGAAATACCTCTTGCAGATAGTTGATTTTCAAGTAAATTTTTAGCACTTTCATCTTCGACAATACTTTTTAGCATCACACTAATTGGTTTATCACTATTTGGATGTCCTAGCTCAAACCCAAGTTTTGCCATTTGTTATATTACATACCCAATAATTTGTCCCAAAGATTCGGGTGTATGATCTTCATCAATAACTACTTTGAATCCAAGCCAATCAGGTATAGTGGCGAGTTTTCTGTATTTTCCCCATAATTTCCTACCTGCACTACCAATTGTTTTCACTCTACCACTAATTGCTTTTATTAAAAAGTCTCCAACTTTGATTCCCTCACTAATAAGCCCCCTCTTACCATCATATCTTCCCGCCAAAAATCCTAAAATCGCTAAGTTATATTGTGTATATACCTTTGTTGCTCTGGTGTGTAAGTCTGTTAGATTTGAGTATTCTTCTTCGGTTAAAATTCGCCTGTTTAAAAAGTCTAAGGCAACAGAGTTACATTCGTTTGCCATATCTATAAAACCAGCTAGTTCTAACAAAGGAGCATAAAAGTGTAGCATCATCATACAGTCTTGCCATATTTTAACAAAACCTTCATTTTTTGCCGGATATTTTATCTTGTCCATCAATTTTAAAGCACCAAAAATAATTGACTCTAAGTCGTGATTTCTAACAATATTCAACATCTCTTTTATATCAAACAGGGGTGGGTAAAATGTGTACAGAATTGGATTTTTTAGTTCTTCTTCAGTTAGAGTTGGATCTCCCATTAAGGCACGATGTAATAGGTTTATATCTTTTGAGGATATTATTTCTTGTATTCTAGGTAGGATTTGTTCATTAATTTCATTAGTATTAAAGTAGTTATATATCCCTGGAAATTTAGTTTTAATTTCATCATTTTCTAATATTTTTAATCGCTCTTCATTTGAGAGTGTTAGAAGTCTAAATATTAGCATACCCTCTTCTGGACTTAATGGTGGGTTAAACGATTCTGAATTTCCTGAAACTTCTTGGATAAACATATTTCGAAATTCCTTTGCTTTTCTGTCTAATAGGTTAATTTCATAGGCCATCATCCATACGGTTAAAAATTCGTCTTCAGTAAAAGTTGGGTAGAACAAAAAACTAATTTCCGATTCGTATTTTTTAAAAACTTCCCAGTTAAGGCTAAAACCAAGACTATGGATTAGAATAATTGCTCTCAATTGCCGCTCAGATTTTTCTGGTATTTGATATAGTGCCAAATTTTCAACAAATGATTCCCAAATTCTTCTAGTATATTCAAAACGTTCTTTTAAGATTTCTTTATTACTATCATCGCTATCATCAAAGTTATTGTCTATGTTCTCTACTATTCCTTCTTTTAAGAATATTTGGATACAATCTCGCAGTTGTAACAGCATTTTAGCATTCAATCTTACTGCTTCCAAAACCGAAACTAAACCAGGATCTAGTTCTGGTTTTTTGGGAGTTTCGTTTTGTGGGGCTCTACCTGCTCTTTCGCTACCCGCTGTGGATGGAGACATTTATTTCTTTAAAAAACTTAACTTATAAAAACGAAATAACTCTATTAGAGAGTAATAGAACTGAGTAATATAAAATATGACCAACATGATATAACATAAAATTGACTAATTGAAAAGATTCTTAATTTTTGTGTTCAATGTTTTTAGAAATTTTAGATCTGGAATACACAAAGTGACTTACGAAATTTGACCAAAATCCAAAAACTCTTTTGAGTTATAGGTATGATTTTTTATTTAGACTACTCTGACTGGGATTTGGTGCTAGAGTATTTTGCCAATTTACAAAAAGTCAGTTTATACGAAATTTTGCTTGGTAAAAAAGTTTTTCAGTTTAACAAAATCAAGCTGACTTCTTGGTCGTCTGCTCAATACGAGATATCTCCGTCAGATAATTTGTTTGGTGATCTAGATGAAGAAATTCTATTGGTTGATATCGAAAATTTAACCTTTGATAAGGAAGATCAGAAATTGTTGGAGCATTTGGATAAAAGTCAAAATATCTATTTTTTTCAAGGAGCAGGTATTAGTTTGTCGGCAGAAGAAAAAAAGGTTTTCAAAAATCTTGGTTGGGAATATTTGTTGTTTAAAGAATTTAAGGTAAAAACCAAACAAGCTATTTTGGACGAATATCTCTCACACCATCAATTACAACTGGTTCAAACCCAGAAGACTCAACTGATCAAAAATACTAATAACTATACAGAACTAGTTAACCTTCTTGAAATTTGTTTTTTAAGCCAAAATCCAGGATTGGTTTTGACTAATTACTTTGACGAACAGAAATTACCGATTTTTATGCTTCCTTTTAATAAAAAAACGATTCAATCTTGGTTTGAAAGAATTTCTGAAGATGACATCCAGCTAGCTCTTAGTTTGATTTTTAGTAAACTAGACAAGCAAGATTATGGTTTGTCAAATAAACTCAAACAAAAGCTAATTTTGACTGACCAACAAATAAAGACTAATTCAAAGATATTGCCCAATGTTTGGTGGAAACTCTTTTTGTGGCAATCTAAACACCAATTTTTTTAAAAAGACTTTACTCATGGAATCTAATTTTTATGATTATTCTGTACTGATAAAATATAATTATGCGCCAGTCTTTAGAAGAACCATGTCTAATTTCGACTAACTACCAAATATCACTGAAATTTATTTTTACAATTAAGTCTCAACAAATCCCCACGAATAATGATGATAAAAGTTTTAGTTTATATTAGTCTACATAAGCTTTTGAAAGTTCAATAATCAGGTCTACAGCTAACTCCATTTCTTGTACTGTTGTCCATTCGGTTCTGGAGTGAATATTGTGCTGACCGGAAGAGAGGTTAGGGCAGGGTAAACCTTGGCTGGATAATTTCACTCCATCAGTACCACCTCTAATAGGTTGGATTTTTGGTTTTATTCCCAGTCTTTTGTAGGCATCCAAAGCTCTTTGGACAACATGCGGGTGCTTCTGTAAAATATATTTCATATTTTGGTATTGATCTGTATATTTAATTTCAAAGGTGCTTTTTGGATATTTTGAACAGACTTTAAGAGCTAAATTTTGTACTATTTCTTTATAGTACTGCAAACCTTCAATTTCAAAATCTCTCAAAATCAAAACTACTTGAGTTTGCTCTTCCTTTCCCTCAATTTTGAGAGGGTGAATATAGCCTTGTCTATTAATAGATCTTTCTGGAGCAAGCTTTTTAGGCAAGGAACAAACAAATTCCGAAGCAATTTTAAGACTGTTAATCAGTTTTCCTTTAGCATAGCCGGGGTGAGTATTGCAACCAAAAAATTCGACAATTATAGTAGCTGCATTAAAATTTTCTATTTCTAAGATACCGCTTCCCGGTCCATCTAGGGTATATCCAAAATCAGCTCCAAAAGTTTTCAAATCTAGTTTATCTACCCCTTTACCAATCTCTTCATCGGGGTTAAAACAAATTTTGATTTTGCCGTGTGGGATTTCGGGGTGAGTAACTAGAAAGTTCATAGCATCGACAATTTCGGCCACTCCACATTTATCATCTGCTCCGAGCAGAGTAGTACCATCACTAGTAATAATATCGTAGCCTTTCATTCTAGCAAGTTCTGGATTAGTTTTTGGTGAAATAGTTATCTTTGGATTAGCTGGTAGATGAATAGTTTGGCCTTGATAATTTGGATGAACGATGGGTTGAACATTTTTAGAACTTACTGATGATGAAGTGTCTATGTGAGCAAAAAAGGCGATAGTTGGTAAATTTTGGGTAGTATTAGCTGGTAGGGTGGCGGTCAAATAACCATATTCATCCAAAATTATGTCTTCCAACCCTATTGCAACTAGTTCTTGTTTGAGAAATTTTAGAAATTTTAATTGTTTCTTAGTACTAGGGTAGGTTGTGGAGTTTTCCTCTGAAGCGGTATCAAAACGAACATATTTAAGAAATCTGTCTTTTACTGTATATTTGTATTTATTTTTATACTTCATAAGATTATTTTTATTTCTTTCTTATTATACCTTCTCAAACTCATTTTGTCTAGAATAGATCAATAAATATTGAAATAGCACTAATCTCAATTAAAATTTTGTAGACAATGTTGATTCTATTAAGGGTTTAAAACCTATCCCGACAAGTATTAGAGGTGAATATTTTATCTTAACTAATAGACTTCTAAGAAGAAAAATTATTTAGCTTTGTTTGTATTTTATAGGTAAAGAATAGTACTAGTACAGTGAAAATTGTTTTTTAGCTAAACTGTCTAAGACAGATTAAAGACAACTATTTATAGAATCCCTTACCTCAATCGCTCTTTGTCTTGCTGCTTGGGCAAAATCTTTTTCGTTGGAGGCAAAAATGATATTTCTGGATGAGTTTATGATAAAACCTTTACCGTCAGAATTTTTGGCCGCATTAACCGTTTGTTGAATATCACCTCCTTGTGAGCCAACTCCAGGGATTAGAAAAGTCATATTCGGTAGTAGTTGCCTAATGTCTGCTAATTCTCGAGGATAAGTGGCACCTACAACTAGTAAGCAATTGTTATTTTGATTCCAGTTTTGACTAACTTGTTGAGCAATAATTTGATATAGTTTTCTTTCACCGATGGTTATATCCTGAAACTCGCCAGATCCAGGATTAGAGCTTTTGCACAAAAAAAACAGACCTCGGTTTTTATAACTTAAAAATGGTTGCATAGCTTCTTTACCCAAATATGGGTTTAAAGTAATACTATCTACCCCAAGATATTCAAAAGCAAACTGGATATAGCCTAGGTTAGTATTGCCAATATCTGCTCTTTTAGCATCCAGAATAGTCGGTATATGTGGGTATTTTTGATGTAAATAATCAAAAGTGAGTTTAAGTTGATAAATTCCTTCGTGGCCCCAAGCTTCATAAAAAGCGGAGTTTGGTTTGTATCCGCACACTAAATCGTGGGTTGAATCAATAATCTGTTTGTTGAACTCAAATAAAGGATACTGTAAATTTTTCAGGTGACTTGGTAATTTAGAATAATCAGGGTCTAGACCCACACACAAAAAACTGTTGTTAGTTTCGATAGCCCGGTTGAGTTTTTGTAAAAAATTCATAAAACAAAGTTGATTATGAATCAAATAGAGATCAGAATCTTATAGATTTTAAATTAATTCTTGAACTTATAAAAGACCTTTGTCTTGAAGATATTTTTTACCGTGACCAAAATTTGTATTCACTGGTCTGGTTTTTAACCAGTCTGGCATTTCGTGCTCATCCCAAGCTTCAGCTGGTAGGGTTGCTAAAGCAAAAAAGCGGGTTCCAATATAATCGTCGGTTATGGATGGGTTACGGTTAACCATAGCTCCAGCCCCAACTACAATTCCGCCAGCTAATTTAACGGCATTTATAGTTTTAATAATTGAACCAGCGGTAGTAACTATATCTTCCACAACTAAGACTCTTTTTTCTGCCACAATTTTATCATAATTTCTAGTAAAAATTTGACTTTTGTTTTGGTCTTTTTCAGTATAGACGCTCAAAACCTCTTTGCCCAACATTTGTGATAAGTGGTAAGCAGTCCATTGAGATAAAATTATTCCTCCGAGAGCCGGTCCCACCACTACATCCACGTCAACTTCGGCATCAACAACTGCTTCCGCAAACATTTTTCCAACTTCCGAGGTTTTGGCAGTATGAGGATATAAAGCATCTTTGTTAATGTACACTACACCGTGCTTACCTGATGTATATACAAAATGATCGCCTTCAATAATAGCTCCTAGAGCCTTTAAAAGGTTTAGAATATTTGACATAATAAAATTTCCACGACTACGCCACCTTTAAGTGGTGGGAAACTCCCAGGAAAACTCACAGAGTGACTAACTCCTAATTATAAGTTATAACAATTGTATCAGTTGTCAAGTTTATAAAAAATATGTTTCTTATTTACTAATTCTGCCTACAATGTAGGCACCAAGAATTGTCTAAGCATCTATACTAAAAAATTGTGGTTGTACTTACTGCAAAAACAAATCTAATTATGTTAATCTCTTAAGTTTACAGCAACCGAATCAATACCAAGTAAAAACTCTAAACCACTTACCAAATAACTGATAATAACTTACTAAGTTTTAATAAGCAGGTTAGCTATACCGTGAAACATTGCTGTAACTTATTTCCTCATTTTGTCTGTTTTGATAAATTTTCTAAGTATGTTTTGAAAAGCAAAGTTGAGTGAAATTAGATTTTATTAGAGGTGAATTTAGAATCTTGTTAAGGCAAATATTTGATCGACTTTTTTTTTAAAAGTCTTGATTATCTAGACCCCCCTTTTTAAACCTATAAAAATTAAACTCTCTTCAACTTTATCAAACATAAAAGTTGATGGAGTGACCATAGACGGTGAGTATTGGCATGCTTTATAATTTATAAGCTTTGTTTGCTTTGGGATTTTGTACTCATTCAGTATCAATTTTTGACATATTTGTAACCACTTCCCCAAAATTTGACATTTGATATTTTGGGAAAACTGATGTGTTGTATAAAAATCTATAAACATAATTGTCAGGATTATCTATAATTCTCTACCAATCATTACCAATATTAGCAAATAGGTTTTGATATTTGTACAAAACATATCTGTCATACCTATTTTGCTTCTGACAAAAGTAAAATTACATCCTAAAACTAAACCGTTTTTAAACGAAAGAATTGTTTTATATTCAGAATTATCAATTTATTTTTCAATAATCCAATCATTTGGGTAATTGATCTTAACTTGGGATATTTTGGATTAATATAAGTTAGCCGAGAAATTTTTTGATTTTCTTAAGAAGGTTCTATTGCTTCCAATTTGAACATTTGAGACAAAGTATCAACAACTATTCGGTCCACTCTTCAGATAATTCTGAGGATTCACTCTTGAATATAAATAAATCTCCATAGTACAAAAAATAATGTCACCATAAGTATTTTCATCTAATTCCTGTGTCTTGAGTCAAAAAAATGAGTAAGAGTCGAGTTTTTAGATCCTTGATAAAGCCATTAGTTGAGAGAATCAAATTTATCACCTTTAAAACGATTTAGGTCGCCTTTTACATTTACTTTTTCCAAACTTTCTACAAAAGACCACAATCATAAATCATCGTAGGTCCTATGGGCACACCAGAAAAACTGGAATTTCTATGGGGATGATTTTAAATTTGAGAGTAGTGTCGCTTTTTTAAAGTAGAATCTTATTTTCCAACAATCTGGGTAATCTGGGTATATTTACTTCTTGAGTTTTATACTAATTTCCAATTATAATCATAATTAATTTTTTAAAATTTAAGTAAAATTCATCAACATATATTCGTAGTTTAAATCTTTTTATTTCTTCTTCAAATATTTTACCCTCAAATTCACAAGCAATTGGTGGTAGTAAAGTTTGTACAATAGTTCCACCAGCTTTTTTATACTCTTCATTTTACACTCTTCAAAATTAGTAACTTTATTCTTTTTAAAATTTTGGTTAAAACTGAGAATATTCCAAGATTTAAATTTTTGGGGTGCTAGAATTCAGCAGCTACAATAATTGTTCCACCAATCGCCAGCACCGTGATGATGTGGCAACAACAGCATTTTTAGTTATAAAATTAACAAAATTAGTATAAGACATACATATAAATATTAACTGTTAAAATTATAAAAAATTTTTTTAAAAAATGTGTGAAATTTATTACTTGAATTGAATAGTACAAGTTGCAATTTCGAAAGAATTAAGAGAGTCTGTCCAAATTTTTTAATTAAAAAACTAGGTTTCTGGTTAAAACTAGAGGGTAACTGGTGATAATTTAAAAACTTTTTCAACTTATAGTTGAAGGTGGTTATATAGGTGATTAAGATTTTGCCTAGATTAAATTCCAGGTTTTTACAAGCAATACTAAAAAGATCTTGAAAATGTTAGAATAATTTTTACGATTTTAACAAAGTCCAGTTCATCAAGATTGTGAGAATTTTTGGTTAAAAAATATGTTTTAAGATCCTTTGACAAAACCAAAAATCCTTTTTTATTGCTTATATTGGTTCTTGACCAATTAGTTATATAGTTCAATATATGTCAGAAATCATTTTACATGCCTTTGAGGCAGGCCGAAGGGGCAAACCGGACGAAATAGACTCACAAATTGCCAATCTAATTGGGGCAGAGATAATTCGTAGAGATCCAAATGCTCGTTTCGATCTCAGAGTTAACGGTTATTATTCCAATACTAAAAGTGGAATTAGAGTTAGAGTGGCTGGAGAAGTGAGCGCGTTTATCTTATCTCAGCCAGATTTTAGAGATGTCGCTACTAAAATAGTAGTACAAAAATACGAAGAAATTTATAAAGAAAAACTCGGTGAAGGTCAGGTGATTTTTAGTTTTGCTCCTCAATCGGATGCTTTGTCTTTCAATTCCCAAAAAGAAGTAGCTGGAGATAGCGGAGTTGCCATTGGCGTGGCATACAAAAATAGCCCTAATTATTTACCTTGGGAAAGATTTTTGGCTGTAGGTATAAGAGATATCATTGATGATATTTATCTATATAATCTCTATCCTAGCTTTATCCAAGACTCAAACCAATTTGCTGAATTATCCAAACTCAGGGCAGATGGGAAAGTGGAGGTAACAGCAGAATATGAAGGAGTACAACTAAAAAGAATCAGGAGTGTGGTTATTGCTGTTGAACAATCCACAGATTTATCTGTAGAGGTTTTGAGAGAATTGATAACTAAAATCGTCTTAGAGTATTTACATTATACAGGGGAAAAATGGAAAACTGATCTAGGTTCACCTAGCTTGATAATTAACGGAGCTGGCCATTGGCCGGAGGGAGGCTGGAAGACTGATGCTGGCAGTCGTGAGGCTAAGCCTTATCGTGATAGTTTTGCTACATATGGGGTTTGTGAAGATTCTTTTTCTGGAGAAGACCCAACTAAACCTTCCGCTACAGCCACTTTACTAGCTAGATATATTGCAGTTTCAGTAGTTAAAAGTAATTTAGCAGACTTTGCTAGGGTAACTTTGTGTTATCAGCTTGGTAGCAGCTATCCAATACTAAATATTTTTACCAACAATACTGCTACAATTTCCCAAGAGGAACTAGAAAAACTAGTAACCGACAATATTTCCTTAAAATTTAAAGACATAATCGCAAGATTTAATCTCAAAACCCCAGAACATTACCAGAATTTAACTAAATGGTCGGACTACTTTCAAGATCCCTCAACACCCTGGAATCAGGGGATGATATTAGAATGATGATATTAGAATAAATAAAGCAAGATACTAAAAACTCCCTAAGAGCTACTTTCATCAAAACTTGTTTAAAAAAGTTGAGTCTCATGGATTATTCTTACGGTTCGTTGTGTTTTGTAACTTTTAGGTATTTTTAAAATCAGTAAATATTACTTCGCGTAAACTTTTATCTGCCTATTATACTTAGTTCCTCTCCGAAGGGTTTTGGTAAATCTGTGTCTTGAGGTTTTTTTTGAATCTGCACATCAGCAGGTCTAAGAATTTCAGAAAAATTAATTCTAACAAAACCTTGCTGATTATTCTTAACACTAATTTCCTCTCTGGATTGTTTACTTACATCTTCTTCCAAACTCTTTTTTTGAATTGTTAAATTATCAATTTGTTTTACTAAGGAATCATTTACATTTCTTTGACTAGCTACAAAGTTAGTGAAAGTAATTAAGTTTAAAAACAATAAAAAGAATATGATACCTAAAATTATAAGCTTGACCGAAGGTGTAAGTTTGAACATTTTTTTCAAAATTCACTATTCTACTTCAGTAATAGAACTGATGCTATTTATTAAAAAGCCTGTGTTAGACTCTGTTATATTTGCTTTAAACTTATATTTCTTTCCAACTTGCAGATTAATATTAAAACTAGAACTAATATTAACTAAATTCATTGGGGCACCTGGCTTGATCCATTTTGGATTAGGAAAACCGGATTCAACAATCTTATAATTAGTTTGATTTCCGTTAATTGATTCGAGAACAGCTATAAACTCATCAGCAGCAAGACCAGTGGTTGGTTTTGGTTTTGGGTTTTCGGTAGTTTTAGGTTTTACAAATGTCACACCTTCAAAAGTACACTCTTCTTGAGTTTGATTACTTCTAATTATACCACCAGCCCCTTTACATTCGTCAAAATTAGTTGGCTTATTTGTTTCTTTCTCATTACTTGCAACGTCTTGATCTTTATTATTTACAGTTTTCACAAAGGTACTCCCGCCAAAAGTACATTCCTCTGGGTTTCCAGGAATTACAAAACCACCAGCTTCCTTACACTCTTCAAAATTAGTAGGCTTTGGCTTTACTTTTTGAGGTAAAGTAACAACTTGGTTATCTTCTAAATTTGTATTTTTGGAGATACTTTGGTTAAGCAAAAAAATACCACCGACTATTAAAGCTATAGCTACTAAAGCTATAATGATGCTGGTTTTGTTTGATTTATCTTCCATAAGATTTTTCAAGATTTTTCAATTAGAAATTGCTTGCATTCAGCAAGTGCTACACGCAACAACTTTATAATTTGTATAAGTTTGTCAAGTTTCCTAACTGTCTCAATTTAGTTTTTGATTTTAGTAAGTTCAATAAATTTGGTAGACAAACAATTCAGGTTAACAAATATAAACTCTTTTGGATTTTCGCCAAAGATGCTCTTTTGAACAGTAATGGTAGGTAAATAACTAGTTTTGGTAAAACGTTATATTTTGTTCGAAAGTGATACAATTTAGGTGTGTCTAAATTACACTAATTACACTAGTTTTCAATATATTTAAGTAAACTAAAAACTTAAATTCCTGTTTTTGTGTAACTTTTATCATATTTATTTATATAAAATTTTTATTATTTTATTATTAATTTGTTATTATTTATCATGTGTAATTTGTGTAATTTTATTATTTATCATGTAATTGTTTATTTGATTATTTTTTTATTTTATTATATTATTATTTATTATTATTATTTATATAATATTTATATAATTATTTATAATATTTATATATAATATTTATATAATTATTTATATATTTTATATTGATTATATATAAATAATATTATAATAAATAACTATTATTTTATATTAATAATTATTATATAATAAATAATATATTATTTTATATTATCTTTTTTTATATTTATTTATTTATTTATTTATTTATTTTTAATAACATAATAATAATACTAAGGTTATAATAGTACTAAGGTTTTTATAATTCTATTTTAGGAAAATAACTTTTTTTAAAGAAGTGTTTTGATTGTTTTTTACACCTTTCATCTAACCATCATTAACCCTATTTTATAAATTCCTAGTATTTGACAAAAATAAATAGCCAAATCACCAGGCACTTTATCGCTCTATAAATTTTACTGTATCTAACAATTAATATGTCGAATATACCTGAAAAACCAATAACCAAACTATTTTTGTTAATATCTGTCGATGGTAAAATTTCTACTGGATTTGGTATTGATCGTAGTTTTGATCAGGATTTACCAAAACTCGACGGAATTAAGGAAGGGTTGCAACAGTATTATCCTTTACAAGCACAGTTACAAAAAGTTATTTTTAATTCCGGTAAAATGTTGGCAAAAATGGGCGCTAATCAATTTAATTTCAATTTGAACAAAACAAATACAGATTTGGTAGTTATTGATAATTCACATTTAACTATTCAAGGTATTAAAAACCTTTCTCGCGGATGCAAACGACTATTTTTTGAACTAGTAATTCCAAGCATCCAGTGTATAAACTGATTCTAGAAAATATGTTTTTAATTAGTTATCAAAGTGAGATTGATTTTGTGGATTTGTTTCAAAAATTAAAAACTCAATATCAAATTGACGAACTAACCATTCAGTCTGGTGGTACACTCAACTCGGTTTTGCTTAGAAATAATCTTATAGATGAGGTTTCTTTGGTAGTCTTTCCTGCTTTGATAGGTGGCACAAGAACCCTTAGTATTATTGTTGGTGGTAGTGAGATTAGGCATGATGAAGATTTACAAATGATCAAAAATATGGATTTAATCTTGGTAGAGACTTTACAAAATTCTTATCTACACCTTAGGTATAAAATCAAGAAATAATATATTTTTGTACTTTTGAGTGAGTTGAGAATCAAAGATTGTAACCAAAATTAATCTACAACTAAGCGTTTATGCCTCAATACACTGCCTCAGAATTTTTGAAGATGATGTCTAAGTTGTCTAAAGAAGATCTACTACAGATTAAAGGTATTGGCGATGTATTGGCTCAAAATTATCTAGATTTTGTGAATTCGCCAAGATACTACAAACTAATTCAAGATTTCGAAGAGTTAGAACAAGATCCCACAAATGGGGGATTGCAAGTAATTATTAAAAATGTTACAAGTACAAATCAAACCTTAAAAGATGAAATAATTTGTATTACTGGTACTTTTGATCTATCTAGAAGCGAAATTAAGTCCAGATTACAAGATATGGGAGCCAAAGTTACTAATGCGGTATCTTCTAAAACCACAATTTTACTAGCTGGCAAAAATCCCGGAAGTAAACTAGACAAAGCCAAAAAAATGAATATCAAAATTATCACTAATCTGGAAGAGATAATTGCTCCAAAGTAAAATAGTTTTTTATACCTCTTATTAACAAGAAATTGCTACAAAGTACCGTATAAGCATAGACACGAAATATCGGGTTAAACGAAAGAGTTAATTAAACAACACTTACTTGAAACTTTAGAGCTTGATAGATTCTGGCAAGTGCGAAAAAGAGGAGTCCGAAAAAGTGGCTTTTTTACTTAAGTTATTTAAGTTGCTAGGGTAGCAACATCATTAAAATTCAAGCTTTGAAAAATCGACTAAAGTATAAAGGCAGTGTAGATGGTATTCTTAAAGATAACGAAGCAATTCTAAGTAGAGATCAAGCGGAAAGGAATCAACACCAAAAACCTAGACAAAGGTAGAGTAGGGGAAATGATACATGAGTGAAACCGAAGCCCCCTTGGGGATTGTAGGTAATTTTTGGAATTTAGGTTGTATTCCTAGGATACAAGAAAGATGATTTTTTGGAGTCTGATTTCTGAGACAAATAGTGAGCGATGAACACAAATTAGATGAATTGATTTTTTTGGTAAAGTCTCAAACCTTGTTGAGGGTAAGTAAGAATAGTTCTATTTTGGAAGACTTGATTAGACAAAGTGAAGCCCAGCAAGCACAAATCACTAAGAAATTTTACAAAAATAT